>LUMH01000045.1_pt1 | contig 23400 bp, 18 predicted proteins | sample 730001 | NCBI WGS metagenome assembly LUMH01 (sample SAMN03860268, study PRJNA289734) | marine metagenome | biome: seawater column; feature: ocean; material: water; isolation source: Red Sea water column Station 34 - depth 25m | place: Saudi Arabia: Red Sea | collected 2011-10-15 | depth 25 m
GATGGGCGTTGGCCGCGGGCATTGTCGTAGTGTACATCCTCACCATGATAATGGTCCCCAATCTTACAATACTTCTAGACCTCAAAAAGCCTTCACATCCCCCTCCGAAGGTTTTCGTTGCTGCAGTGAATATGCCTGTCAAGTGGTCTAGAATCACACTTGCCCTATTCATTGCATTGATGGTCATCTCTGCTGGTTACAACAGGCAAAACGTAGAGGAGAACATCGACCTCCTAGAAATGGCACCCAGTGAAGTGGAGGCGGTACAGAAGATGGGTGTTTACTCGGATGAGTTTGAAGCAGGTCAACCGGGCTTCCTTCTTGTTGATGCAAACATCAAGGCTGAGCCTGATATTGGCCTAGGGTCAATAAACCCAGAACACCCATACGCTAATCTTGAGGGCATAGAGAATCTCGAGTCTAGATGCAATGATGTTGAGAATGCTACTGCGGTCTCGATAGTCTTCCTGATGAAGGCGATCGCTGTGGGAGTCAATGTTTCTGGCACCCCAATTAACGATTTCATCGAGGATACGCCCCTTCCAGAGCCCATCAAGGAGATTGCAGAGCTAATCTTCGACAGAGACCAATCTGGAAATGTCTCCTTCTGGACTATTCTGGATACACTAGATGCACAGGAGGATGATGGGGGTAGACAGGCTCAGAATTTCCTACTCTATGTGTTTTACAATAGTATGACAGAAGAAATGAGGGAGCTATTTATTTCTCCGGATTATCAACGTTCTCTGATTTACATAGATATGCCATTCATGGATGTCAAGAGTACTGCAATAACCACGGAGCAGATTAACAACTGGGCAAAGGCTGCTGGAGACTCTGAAAACCCAATCAACGTATTGGGCGACTCACTAATCGGTGTTGCTTCGATAACGATAGAAGTTAACAATTTGATAGTGGACTCTCAATGGACCTCTCTGGCATTTGCACTGGGATTCACGATAATCACCCTCGCTCTGGTTTTCAGAGACATTAGGTACGCTTTCCTTACCACAATTCCAGTAGGATTCACCGTAGCCATGCAGTGGTTAGTAATGGATTCGTGGGGCCTATCACTATCTCTTGTGACAGTTATGATCGGGTCAATCCTTGTTGGTGTGGGTATAGACTTCTCAATACACATTGCAAATAGAGTCAAGGAGATGGGCGGAACATTGGATGGAATACGCACTGCATGCTCAAGCACTGGAATGAGCCTGTTCGAGGCTACCACAGTAACTGCCATGGGCATGACATGTGCTTTTGGAATAGAAATTCCCGCAATAGGCCCCTTCGTCACAGTCATTATTGTCTTACTTATTGTGGCTGCTCTCTCTGCTCTTCTTTTACTGCCAGCGATTTACTCGTTCATGGTAACTTCCAATTTGGGCCTTACAGGCGGTATGACAGCGATGGTGAGGACTGCTGGATTGCACACGCAATCGCAAAATTCCAACATTGATGCCTTGGAGTCAAGAATATCCTACTCTCAAACAGACGATGCCTGGTGAATCAAATTTATTGCTATGTTCTGACTAGCACCTTCATGGTAAACTACTGGTTGATGAAGAGCGAGCCCCATGTCTATCCTTGGGAACAACTGGTTTCCGATGGCTCCACTCATTGGGACGGAGTACGGAACTATCAGGCAAGGAACATCATGCGTGATGATATGGTTGTTGGTGACATGGTACTGTTCTACCACTCAAACTGCAAACCCCCACATGTTGCTGGGGTAGCGAAGGTTTGCAAGGGAGCGTATCCCGACCATACAGCACAAGATTCAGAATCAAAATACTTCGATCCAAAGGCTTCGGCAGATAATCCTAGGTGGGTCATGGTAGATATTGAACCCGTGTCAGCTATGACCCCAGTGGGCCTGCCTGAACTCAGATCCAATGGAGATCTCGAGGGAATGCCCTTATTGCAAAGGGGCCAGAGGCTTTCAGTTCAGCCTGTAAATAGAAAGCATTTCGAAATTGTATGCAAAATGGGCGGACTACCCGGAATACCCGAGTAGTGGGCGTGTCCTCGGTGGACGCTCGTCATCAGTGAGAGTGCAGCACCAGCCTTCTCCGTCCCGAAGTCCCAAGGCATCCAGCATCCCCGGTCGGGCTGCTCGCTTCCGCGCCTGACCTGGTTCCCGGGCGTGAGACGCTTACAGAATCCCTCCGGATTCCGCTAACGCCAACCTGGATCTCTTGGGGGCGAGACATCGCAGTCAGCTGGTGTAATCCCAAAGGCTCGTTTGCGCCGCCCTCGGACTTCGAGTCACCATTATCAACGATTTGTGAAAAATAGAGCACGTCAACTCCCCCTCTAGCCCGATTATCGCGCAATGACGACACCTATGAATATGCCCAGTCAATCAAGCTTCATACTTTGACGGGCAGCCTGTTTGAATCTCAAAAGACTCGATTATCCAGATTAGTGGCCCATCAGGCGAACGTTCGGAATTTAGCACCCCTCTGACAGCAATAGTCCTGCCCTCATCAAAGCCATCTGGAATGGGGGATTTGTTGAAATCGACTATCAATTCCTCTGTGGTTCCTTTCAAAGTAAACACCAGCTCATCATAATCCATTGATCCGGGCAATACTATTCCACGAACAAAGATATTATCCTGCTCGAATCTCTCAGGCTCACTCATTACCTCGTCAACACTGTATTGTACCTGTGGGTCCACAGTCACCATCATTAGACCAAAAATGGCTATGGATGTTCCGAAAACGATCAGAAGACGTGAAAGCCTAGTGAGTTGCACGACACCTTCTGGGAGCGAATCTCTAAATGTGTTTGTATCCAACTGCTTCAGATAAAGACGAAAAACCGGATTCTCTCACTCTACTCTTTATTCCTCTGACTATACTTGACACCACTGTAGGACCATTGAATACCAGTGCCGAATAAAGTTGAATGAGCGATGATCCAGAAATTATTGCCTCCCATGCAGTTTCCTTGGATTCGATACCTCCAACTCCAACAATGGGAATTTTACCCTGAGTTTCTCCATAGGCCATATTTATCACTTCAAGAGAGCGCGAATTTAGAGGGCGTCCAGACAGCCCACCTTCACTTGAGAAAGCCTTTCTAGACTGAGTGGATAGTGGTGCTGGCCTCTTTATGGTCGTATTAGTCGCAACTATGCCATCAACACCAGATGCTAAACAAAGAGAAACGGTTTCCAGTATCTCCTCATCACCGTTATCCGGAGAAAGCTTCAGCAAAATCGGCTTGTGGTCTGCCTTCATTTCCCGTACCTTGTTACATGAACTTAGAATCGAAGATAGATGCTCTTGAGCTTGAAGATCTCTGAGTCCTGGGGTATTGGGTGAAGAGACATTGAGTACGAACATGTCCGCGTGATCCCATAGAATATCAAGTGTAGATGCATAATCGTCTGCTGCGTGTTCATTTGGTACCTTCTTAGACCTACCAATGTTGGCAGCAACTGGTGTCTTTGGCCATTTTTCTTCGGATTTTCGTGAAATTAACCTCTTCCTAATTTCAGATGCACCGGGATTGTTGAATCCCATCTTATTCACCAGCGCTCTATGCCTATTGGCACGGAACATGCGAGGCTTTGGATTCCCATCCTGCGGATATCTTGTAACTCCGCCATACTCTGTCCATGAGAATCCCATAGCAGACCAGGCCATGAGCGCCTCTGCACCTTTATCGAAACCAGCCGCTAATCCCAGTGGGTGGTGGAACATCTTCCCAAAGACTTCAATTGGAACTTCTGGGGGCTTATATAGGGCGTTCAGCATGTTCTGACCCGCGCTAGTTTCTCCAAAACCTCTCATTACTCTCATAGAAATAGAGTGAGCAGTCTCGGAATCAATGAGCCTCAGTGCAGGACTTCCCAAAACACTCCACGCTATTCCCATCACTTGGGCCATACGCACCCATTCTTCAATCGTTACGTTTCAAATCTAGTAAATATCGCCTTTGTCAAACAACTTCGGTTTCGCGCGCGCTTGAACGTGTGCGTGCGTTGAAGTATCCACAACTCCACCTAGTTTATACATGGCATGTTACGGCCAAACAACTCCAGAGGCATCATATGAAACTAGTAATCCTTGAATCTGGCGCTAAGGCCAAGACCATCAAAAAATATCTGGGAAAGGGGTGGATTGTAGATGCTTGCAATGGTCATGTTCAGGATTTACCAGTTAACAACAAAGCAATGTGGGCATACAAGGAGGGGGAGTTGCCTAATCCCCCTTGGAGTTGGACAGATGAGAAGGCGGAGAGGAAACTATCTGCGATAATGAACAAAGCATCCAAATCTTCCGTGAACGAGATATTTATCGCTACGGATCCTGATAGGGAGGGGGAATTTATTGCATGGAGACTCAAGGAGATTCTTTCCGATTTCGACTCGGTCAAGAGAATCTCGTTCAACGAGATTACGAAGGACGCGGTAATGTCTGCAATTTCCGAACCGCGAGATGTAGACATGCATCTTGTCAATGCAGCCATAGTTAGGAGGCTGACAGACAGATTGGTGGGCTGGAGATGCTCAAAATTCTGCAAATCATGGAAATTGAAATCGATGGGGAGGGTACAGACTCCAACACTTGGCTTTATTGTAGAGAAGGAATTGGAGAGAGATAACCATGTGCCCAAAGAGTACCATTCGGTTTCGGTTCCTTCTAATGGGATCGAGATGAATGTTAGATTCCACGAATCTGATGATCCTGATGCTTGGTTAGATGATGATGGAAAACATCATCCAAATAGAACCTCAAATACTAGACTCGCAGAACAAACTGTTGAACAGATAAATTCCTCAAAAAAATTGATTCTGACAGAATCTAAAGAGGGTACGGTTAATCGAAAACCAAAACCACCTTTCACGACTGATACTATGCTTCAGACTGCTAACTCAACTCTAGGTTGGTCCATATCAAAGACCAGTGGTGTCGCTTCATCCCTGTATAATGAAGGGCACATAACCTATATTCGCACGGATTCAACAAGAACTAATTCAAAGGCCAGAGAGAGCATCAGAGACCACATCTCGAATAAACTAGGAGAAAAATATCTGGGCCAAGGCGTAGGAGAGTCAGGGAAGGGGGGCAGCAATGTTCAGGACGCTCACGAAGCAATTAGACCCAGTGATCCAAAGATTGAGAATGCAGGTAAGGATACAGATGAAAAAAAATTGTATAAACTAATTTGGTCAAGGTTTGCTGCCAGCCAAATGTCCAATTCCATTAGAGAAAGGAGGGCTCTGAAATTTTCATGTGATGGGGTGGAGGTACCAATTACTGGAACCGCCTCATGGAGGACGCACGACGGATGGGAAAATGTATTCTCGTGGTCCATCGGTGAAGTCCAAACAAAACCTCCAGAAGTCGGATTTTCTACAGGAGAATCCTGGGATATAGATTCAAGTGCCGAAATGACTGTGGATTTCACTAAACCACCAAGGAGATTCACCGAAAGCTCGATTATACAAGAAATGAAGAAAAGTGGCATTGGACGGCCATCAACATATGTTTCAATGGTCAAAAACCTCGAGTTGAAGCGTTATATCGAAAAAGATGGAAGCTCACTGATTCCGACAAAAAACGGCAGAACCTTGTGGTTAGAAGTTGCCCCGCACTACAACCAACCGGATGTGGAGTTATTCTCTGCAGACTTTACCGCGATTATGGAGTCAGATTTGGATTCTATTGAAGATGGCTTAGCCGAAGCCCACTCAAAGTGGACCGAGTTTGAACAACTTTTTCGTAATATTCACTTACTTGCATTGGAGAAGAGGAAAGAGAAGCCCACAGTGAAGCAGATAGAATATCTTCAGAGAATACTGGCAAATATGTCTGAGGAGGAAGCTTCCGGGATATTAGGTAATAGGTCACTAACTCAACTATCTGGCGACGATGTGAAGAATATTCTTGATGAAATCAGCGAGGAAAGTAAGACAAACATCGCACCGAGTGAAAAGCAGATAGCGTTGATCATCAGAGTCTCAGACAGATTAGGTCTAGAATTAGATGCTATTCTTGGCGAGATGGGATTAACGGATCTTTCCGAACTTACCGGTGGGAAAGATGGCAGTGCCAGTGAATTGATTGATAGTCTCCTAGATATGGACAGAAATAGTCCTGCTACAGAAAGACAGGTAGCTGCAATAATTTCTATGGTCGAAAAACTAGAGATGCCAATCGAGCAAGCTCTTGAGGCAGTAAGAACAGAATCAATAGAAACTATCACCAAATCTGATGCAAGCATTCTGATTGGAAATCTTAAGAAAACAATAAATTCCAAGCGCAGAAGCAAAAAATAGTATTGTATGGGAATATTATGATTCGTGAGTTCGATGTTGTTGTCGTTGGTGCAGGGCCTATTGGCGGGTATCTTTCTCGAAGGTTCAATGAACACGGAAACAGCGTACTCATGATCGAGGAACATGACCAGATTGGAAGGCCGTTCCAATGTGCCGGTTTGGTGAATCCCGCATCAATGAAGACGATAGGTTTGGAGCATACAATTCTAACTTCAATCTGGGGCGCTAACATCCATAGTCCGACAGGGACAAGAGTTACGATAGGTGATCCGAGCGTCCCACGAACATTCTCCGTCTGTAGAAAACTCTTCGATGAAGCCGTTGTTATGCAATCAATAGCAACCGGAACAGAACTCCTCCTGTCATCAAAGCCGTATTCTGCAATTGTTTTCGATGAATTCGTAGAAGTAAAGATAGATGGCCCTAATGGGGACGAAACCATTCACTGCAAGCTACTATGCGGTGCCGATGGTGCACACTCATGGGTCCGTAGAAATTTCCGTATGGGGAATCCTCGTGAAACCATGATTGGTTTCCAAATCGAAGTAACGGGATATAATGGTGATTCAGGGATGCTAGACATGTACACTGGAAAGAATATTTCACCTGGATTCTTCAGTTGGGCGATACCCACTGGAGATACTACTAGAATAGGTACATGGACAAAGGCGGAGTTGATGAATGGCTTATCCAGCGAGCAGTATCTAGACAAGTTGTTGCAAGATCAGAAAATCAACTCAAGGTTCAGGCTGTGTTCTGAAGTAGCCAGATTTTGCGGGCCGGTTCCCAGTGGCATTGTTAGAAAGCCGCTGATCGAGAGGGTGGCACTTTTCGGGGACTCTGCGGGGGTGTGCAAACCTACAACCGGGGGCGGCATAGGCCCTGGATTCAATCAAGTAGACTTACTAGTGCCCAGACTCAGCAAATCTATGGAGAATAACGAGCTAAGCCGAAGTACCATGAATTCAATATCTGCACTACTGAAGGAGATGGCCAGAAACCAGAGGAAGAAGAGAGCACTGAGGGATGCATTTTTGACTGAAATGAGCGATAATGAGCTTGAGAGGATATTCGATGTTTGGGCTAGACCCGAGGTTACTGATTTGATAAATGAATTCGGAGACATTGAGAATCCGATACCACTTGGAATCAAGATGCTCAGGGAAGTACCGGAGTTCCGAAGGCTTGCAGGTAGGGCCGCCAAAGCCGTGTTGTGGGGATAGCATGGATAGGTACGTACAGAGCATCAGGTACCCTCCGTTCGAACTTGAACATATGAATCCTACAAACATACCAATTTCAAGGGGCACAATCGATAACTCTGGAATGAGTGTGACGAGCTTCACAATTGGTTCAGAGGATGACTGGTTCGTTCAGTGGAAAGAGCAGGAAGAAGGGGAAGCTGAGTTGTTAGAGCTAGAGTGCGATATTACAGATTCACCCCCACGTTTCTTGACTGATACACGGGTAGGTTGGTTCATCAGACCAGATAGGCTGCACAATATTTCTAGAAAGCTAATTATCCCCACAGTTTCATTACTAATACTCTCTTTGTTTGTTCATGCAATAGAGCCTGGACTAGTTGAACAAGGAATAATCGGTGAAACTATCGCAGGCTCAATTTCCATAGGTCCTCTGGACTATCCTAGGTTGCTATTCTACACATTCCCACTATTCATCTTACCACTTGTATTCAGAACGATCGCAAACTTCAGAGATTTCAATAGGCAAAAGGAAATCTCAGAGAGCCCATATGACGACCCAGATGTTAGCATAATTGCTGAAAGGGCGGGCATAGATATCGAAGTACGAAAAAAAGACATAGATTTGCAGTTAATTCGCTCTAGAGTTCAAGTCGGTGTAGCTATGCCCGAGAGGAGTTCGGTACTATCGACGCTGAATAGACAAGAAGGTGGACAGCCTGCTCCTGGAATGTCAACTAAGCTACCCGAGAAAAGGCAGGTTTCTGGAGATGAGACTGGAACAGGTGTAGGAGAATCTATCCCAATGCAACTATCATCTAAGAAATCAGTGATTCTAGAGCCACTTAGGATAATGGAAAAAGGTGAATGGACACAGGTCGTAGATTCTTCAACAGAATTTACACTGAAAATGCCATCAGATCAATGGCCAGGTACCGTATATTCATCACTTATCGCCATCCATTGGGAGGTTATTTTGGAGTTTCTTGAATCCAATGGTAGGAGGATTTTCTGGGTCTTACCAGTAATCATGCCACAGTCCAAAGAGCCGACCCAAATTCTCAGGGCTCCGGTGATTAGTGGCAGAGCAGAGCTATCAGATCTTTAATTGAGCCTGGTCCTCTTTTAGAATTTCCAGGATATTGTAATCTGAGTCCCTTCTAGCCGGAGTAAAACCACAACTTAGTATAGATTCCTTCAATTCGGAAATAGTAGCCATTGTCTTGGTGGTTCCAGAAGCCGAGACTACATTCTCTTCCATCATGGTTGATCCTATGTCATCGGCACCTGCCGTCAAAGCGATTTGGGCCACATTCAATCCCATAGTAGGCCAAGAGGCTTGAATGTGGTCTATGTTACTCATGAATAGCCTAGATACAGAAACATGCCTGAGGTATTCCACTGAGCCTGCACCTAGATTTGTCGCACCCCTCCTTGTCCCAATTTTTCCGAAAGCATTGTTTTCGAGCATGACTGGCCATGAGATGAATGATGTGAATCCTAGGTAACCATTTGACAATGAGTTCTCCTGCAATGACCTGATTTTTTTCATGTGCTCTACTCTATCTTTGATACTCTCGCCGAAGCCGAAGACATTGGTCGCAGAAGTTGTCAGGCCCAATGATTGGGCCTCCCCCATCACCCTTATCCAATTCTCAGAGGACCCCTTCTTGGGTGAAATGCCACTCCTAACGCTATCAACGAGCATTTCGGCGCCTCCTCCCGGAAGCCCGTGCATACCAGATTCGCGAAATCTCGATAGGACCTCAAAGGTGGATAGGCCGGAGATTTCAGCTATGCCTTCAATCTCAATGGGAGAGAAACAGTCCAGAGCTATCGAGGGATGCCTCCTGGAGAGTTCTGATAGTAACTCAGTATACCATTCGAAGTTTAGAGAGGGGTTGACGCCCCCTTGCATTAGGATTCTGGAACCGCCTAGTTCCTCTAACTCATCAATTCTAGCGCTAATCTGGTCAAATGTCTGAGTATATCCTTCATCATGACCGGGTGAACGGTAGAAGGAGCAGAAATTGCAGTTGATTGTGCAAATATTGGTGTAATTTATATTTCTATCAATCATAAAAGTCACGATATTTCCAGGTACTTGTGACTTCCTCCTCTCTGATGCAGCATACATCAATTCGCTCAAGGGCGCTTGGAGGTATATTTTCTCCGCGTCTTCTACGGTTAGAGGGGGAGGGTCGTCAGCAAGCTGCATCTCTAGAATTGTTTGCCATTCAGTCATGTTTTCCCTTCCCTACTACCTGCTCAATTTCGTCTAGCGTCTTCGGACACGATGCCGATAATACTACGGGTCCTTGTTCTGTTACCAAAACGTCATCTTCTATTCTAATTCCTATGCCTGCGTATCTTTCTGGAATTGAAATGTCATTTCTCCAGGATCCGAAGTACAGACCCGGCTCAATTGTCAAAACCATCCCCGGCTCTAGTAAGAAAGATGAGCTAGGGTCGCCTTGGCGACCCCCTCCAACGTCATGCACGTCCAAACCTAGAAAGTGACCAGTTCCGTGCATGAAGAAATTTCGTATTTGGCCCTCGAAAACGCCGGGTTTTCCTTCGACTCTGCCCAGTGCTTCTTCGAGAGTGCAGTGTAGTACTCCAAGTTCTATCAGACCTTCGGCTATGGTCTCACATACTGCCTCATGCATGGAAACCCATGGCATTCCCGGTTGACAAGCCTGTATTCCTGCTAGTTCAGCTCTTAGAACAAGTTCGTAAATCTCCCTCTGAGGTTCAGAGAACTTCCCATTCACTGGCCATGTTCTAGTAATATCTGACGCATATCCACTGACTTCACATCCTGCATCGACTAGTACAAGATCCCCGGAATTTATCACCTGGTTGTTATTCTTGTAATGAAGTACAGTTGCGTTATCTCCCCCGCCTACTATTGATGGGAAGCTCCATTGACTCCGTGAGGACATAAAGTGACCTTCGACCAGGGACTGAATCTCCCATTCCCCCATGCCGGGTCGGGTATTGCGCATTGCCTTCTCATGGGCGGATGATGCAATTGATGCGGCCTCTTTCATATATTGGATTTCATTTGCTGATTTGACCCTTCTATTTGGATCGATATAGGGGCGTAAGTCCTCGGCCTCATTATTCTCATCTAACAATATGTCTAATGAAGAGGATGCGCCGGGAATTGTGAAAACTCTACTTCCATCCGAAATCAACTCTTTGATGCTGGAATCAAGACTTTGTAATGAATCGGTATAGTCAACTGGCCATGACTTCGCACCATCAACGCCTATTCGTATCCCTTCCCATATTTCCTTAGTTGTATCCCTATCAGGTACGAACAGTGTTGTTACCCATTTTCCAGATAAATTCGTGGCTAGTAATGTGCCTTCATCTTCTTCCCAGCCACAAAGATATAGCATGTATGAATTGGCTCTAAATGGGTATGCGACATCATTGGATCGTATTTTTCGATCATTTGTTGGTATGATTGCTAAGCTCGACTTGGGTAATTTAGAGAATATTGCTTTCTGGCGATTAAGGTACTCTTCCCTATCGAATGGTAAACTCATACAAATCCCTATAATTACTGCCTTTTGGTCTTTTCAGGATTAGTTCCATTTTGGAATTTCTGAATCATCTGATTTCGATCTCCTGAATATAGAATATGATAAGAAAGCCCCAGAAATAATCAGAATTATTATTGAGAGAGGGGGACTACCGGACCCGGTATTATCCACTACGATAACTGATATCATAGATGACTCAGAGTCGTCGTCAATTACTTCAAGCGATAAGACGAATCTATCGGCATCCACCCCATCGGGCCATGATATAGATCTAGAAGCCCCCTCATAGGTCGGGACATTGTCAACTCTCCAAACATATCTGAGTCCATCTAAATCGTTAGAAGTATCTGTAGATGACGAGGCATCGACAAGAATCGAAGAGTCAGGGTCTAAAGTAACCTGATCATTATCGAAATAATCCTCACCATCAATAGTCAGGCGTGCTGTTGGAGCCATGTTGACAATTTCAAGCGTAGAAGTTGAGATTCCCATATTCCCTGCATTATCAGATACAGATAGTGAAATGACGTAAATTCCTGAATCAACTAGATTGAGTTCAATTGACCGATAATCGAGACCGCTGAAAACCTGATTCATTTCTTCGCCTGTGCCTCCAAGCTCGTTTATTGACCATGTATATGTTAGTCCTTGTATTCCCCAATATTCGTCGAAGGTCGAAGAGGCATCTAAGTATACTGTGCTCGTACCTTCAGGCAGTTCTTCGGGAATATCCAGTATTACACTAGGAAGGGTGTTATCGATTCTAATACTTACACAATCGTGTGAGTATGTTGAATCTTCAATTTCGGATTGGGCGAATATAATGATGTCGTGCCATCCATCATCAAAATCAACCAGGTCGATCTCGAAAGTTAGAGTATCGCCGTCCCACACAATTTCGGATAGGCTCGGATGTGGAGACGAGTTGTAATTAACCGCGTAAACCGAGTTTTCTACTTCAAACCCACCATATGTGCACTTAATTGTACTTGAAGTCCGAATTATGATTGAGAATGATGGTACAGTGCTATCTATAGTCGAAGATAATGCTTCTAGCATATATGATTCGCTGTGCCAATGATCCATCCCACTTTCATGTATATGCAGGGTTGGGGGTAGAAGCTCATCGGAAGTAGATAGGGATTTAATGAAAATGCTTGCTGATTCTACGAGATGGACCCCGTTCGAGTCAGTTATGCTCACGACTAGGATGCATGAGCATAGTCCAACTGTTTCGGGGGAGATGACGATATCGAATGTCCATTCAGTCACTGGGCCAGAAGTAACGCCTTGATGGAATTCAGATACCGAAACGTAGTGTCTGGTTGAAGTAGAGTCTAACAACTCCCAACTCGCGGAATGTGGTTCCAAATCATCCATCACTAGAGCCTTGAAAATGAACTCATCATCAATTACAGTGCCGTCTTCCAAATCTACGCTGAGTGTAGCAGGAAAGTCATTTTCTGCCTGTGAGTTTAATACTGGTATATTCGAAGCAAGTAATAAAATCACTAAAATGGCAGACCCTCGGTTTAGTGAAGTTGACATGACTCTCATGTTGCTCGCGTTAAGCAACACTATTCAATCTCATGTAATCATGTTTCTATCTATCAGATATTCTCATCTGCCATGAAAGTTCATCGAGCCATAGTCCTAGTGTATCTCGATCAATGTACTCCTTTGCGGTAGTAGCTGAAAGGACACATTCGCATGCCGCAGATGCCAGCAATGCCGCATCATAGAGGGAAAGACCTGAGCCTAGGGCTGCTGCAAGAGATGTTGCGGCTGCATCATGCATTCCTATCTGCTGTTCTGCAGCAGGTGCCATGCATGGTATGAGGATCGAATCAGAATCACGCTGGTACAACTGGACGCCGTCAATTCCCCCCAGTACAAGAATTCCTTCCCATGAATATTCAATCAACATATTCTGGGCCGCTTCCTCTAGGCCTAATCCGATTCGGCGTGCTAAAAGCGACATGCCCCTCTTCTCAAAAATCACTACTGATGCGCCTCGGCTCTTTTCCAATCCTGTTAATTTAGGATCTACTATCACTGGAATCCCAATCTTATTTGCCTTGGAAATTAGCTTAAGAGATTCTTCGATAGTAACGACTCCCTTGTCATAGTCAGAAATAACCAAAGCACAACTATCTTCTAAACCTTCTAATGCAGAAGAAGCGAGCTCAGAAGAGATTGCATCATCTACAGGTTCGTTGGTGCCTCGATCTGCCTGAAGGAGTATTTGCCCTCTATCCAGAAGGCTCTCTCTGCTACCGAAGAATCGAATCTTAGTAAGAGTCTCCCTGGATGGAACGATGCTTACGTTATCCGTCGAAATATTGAATTCTTTGAGTGTAGCAATTATCGACTCACCCTCAGAATCGTCCCCTAACGCAGTATGGAATGAGACCTTCATTCCGAATGAAGAGAGTCCTATGGCTATATGTGCAGATGCACCCGGTGACTCCTCCGAATGGGTAATCTTCAGTACAGGAACTGGGGCTGTAGAGTTCAGATTGTTTGCAAAACCATGGTGATATCTATCGAGCATTGTGTCACCAATAAGTGTCACCTTTTGGCCATCTATTGTTTTCAAAAGATTGCGCAGAGTCTTGAGGCTTTCCTGTCTTCTTTCGTCAGTGTCATCGGTCACGTTGTTCCCAAGGAGGTCACACGGATGATATTTGGGGATAGCGTCTAATTTGACAGCGTCCTCGTTCGTACATGGAGTGGACCGGGAAATGGTGGATTTTCGACGGTCCAGCTTATAGTAGATTATGGGAGAAATCCGCTATTGGAGCACTTATCGATGGTGGTGGATTAGCGCTTTCTGACATTGAAGTCATATTCTCAAGGAATCACAGAGGAGTTTCCTTTCCTTTGATTCCAGATGATAATGCAATGTTAGAATGGGTGAAAGAGAGACTACTGAATGACCCGGCACTGATACAAGAATATGCGATTTTAGAAGCATTAAGAGTTCCGGGTAACAAAGTTGTACTACACCAAAACTTCTCTAAATTGGGCATAGATAATTGTAATTCATGGGGCATAAGGTGGGCGTCAGATAAGCACCCTGCTAGAGATGAGCCAGACTCAGAAGTTATTTGGTTCAATTCGAGTGAATTATTGAGTGATAAATCCAATCAATCTCATTCGTTGGAGTCAATACTTCAGTGGTCAAATGAGGTACATTCCAAGGATAGGATCTCAGAGGTTCTTGTCGTAGATGAGGAAAAGTCTGTAGTTACCTATCAAATATCTGAGTCTGATCCAACTGGAGCCCTACAGCCACCAGATTTCAATGAGTTTCGAAGGATCTCGGATCTTAAATCAATTGATTTAGGAGAGGATGGAGTATTCATTATCCAGGACGAAGATTGGGCATTCGATGCTATTGGATTGCCAGTACATGGCGGCAGACAGCTCGAAAAAATCGAATACGAGGTTGTCCAATCCGTAACGAATCAGGCAACCAAGAACATGTCCGTATCGTCTAGTTTAGTTCTAGATCTTTGGAAAAGAGGTCTGAACACCAGGTCTGGTTTCAAGTACGGGACGAAGTGGAGATGCTACCCCTCAGATGTAGGGGAAGGGCACGCTCCTTGGTTAGTAGTAGACCCATCATCAGATAATCCGAAGAACTGGGCTGAGGCCTGTCTCTCATCGAGGTTGGCCTCAGGCGTAAACAAGCATTGGCTTTACCCAATAAACGATCGTGGAAACGGGTGGAGATACCTGCAAATATCCAGGCCGCCCTCCGATTCAAGATGGAGTAATCCCATCAGGCACTAACTTTGCCTGTTCTGCCTGTTACCAGTTGCTAGGGATAACGCCATCAAGATAAGAACGGTTGTAATTGCATTGGAGGGAATTGCCAGCCAGTTTAATGGTCCGAAAGGCAAATCTCCTTCCGCAGTTAATTGGAAAGGGACTCTTTGCTCTATGTTATCCGAGTCTAATATGACAAGTTCTCCCTTTGCAATCATCCTCGGCTCAAGAAGTCCATCTGGGGTAATTCGCAAGTCGATTGCATCTCCGGGGTAGAACGTTCCTTTGGTTAGTGGTTCAGCAATTCTTCCAGCGGCACCTTCGATCGTGATGCTGCTGTATACCCTGGGACCGGAACCGAGTGATTCGGGGTATAGAGCAATAGTAGATTCTGAGTCCCAAGGTACGGTTGCTACGATATTATCTGTAGAAAGCCTATGGTTTACTACGATCCAATCAATGGAGACTGTGTTCTTCGGACGACTCTGGCAACCAATAGATCCTTCAATCGTTCCCTTGGAAGAAGAAGAGTTTGTTATTTCGATTAATTGTATCCTTGTAGAGTTGCTATTGTGATGAGGGATAACAACTCCGCCTGTTGATGAGATATCAACTTCCACCAAACATTCGTCGGTGGAGAACATATCTGCAATGATTGGTTCATCATTCAGAACCACTATAGGACTTCGGGGCATTGTTAGTGTAGAGTTCGCATCACCAACGAAATCGAAATCGATTACTGCGGATATATCACTAATATCTATGACACTGACTGTCCATTGGACAAGCCTCCCGTGGTTGTCCCAAATCTTCTTTCCAGTATGGCCGAATCTATCGCCAACAACGAAAACATCGCCCGCAGAACCATAGTCTCTAGCCCTCAATAGCGCGTCATCTCCATCTGCTTCAACAATCTTAACCCAGGGTTTTGTCGGATCGGTATTCACTAGGTTAGAAGACACGTCTCCGAAATTAAGGTCCTGCTGTTCGACTAGTATTCCGTGCCCAGGCAAACCCTTGTCGAAACCAGTATTTGACCTGAGTGTGATCCAGATATACTCTCGGGGGGCTATCTCAATCTTTAGTGGATTACCGCCATTGGACAGTGGTTCTAGGGAGAAGTTTCCATCAGAGATTAAACTGGGCTCAATTGGATCTATGGCATCAATTAGTTCGAGAGTGGAAGATGAAGGTAGCGTTGGCTTAGAGCCGTCCTCTACCCAATTTCCACTGGCCATTACGTCCCAGTCACCTAGTCCATGCCAGTTTCTCGTAGGTGCGTCACTATGGACATCGTACAAATCTACGGCACCCATCTGATGCAGCATCTCATGGATTAATACTCCGAGGCCCCCATGTACTGAAGCCATTGTGTAGTGTTCGAATGTATACTTGCCGACCGCTACAGGCTCGTAAAATGCTGAGAAGTGGCTCCAGATGCTCGTTGATGGCCCTCCCTCTTCTTGAGCTTGTCCAGAGTGAAGTATGAGTAGCCTGTCAACAATGAAATCGCCATCAAGATCCCACTGTGAGATGTCTTGGTCCTGAAATGTACTGATTATCGCTTCTCTTGCTAATTCTCTAGCCCCTCCTGAGTCTGCTCCAGTGTCTCTCTCAGTTTCGGAATCTTTTCCCCAGTGAGACTCCGAGTATGGTGATGCCCATGTCTCTCCCACTAAAGTCGTGGTCAATTGAGAATCACCGCCGCTCATTTCGGCGATGTATTGTTGTGCTGAATTATTTCCTTCAAACAAAACCCCAAGTTGTGAGTTAGGAAAGGGCTTGGCGGGGAAACTGACTCTCAGTACCGGCCAGAATTCTTCTTCTGCGAGTCCGACTAATGGAGTTTCATTAGCATTTCCCGATTCGACTGTTGATGATATGGCGTCATTAACCGATTCAGAATTTATGTATACGAACGAAGAAGATATCAATAGCATGGTAACAGAAAGAATTCGGAAAATACCACTTGATGCTGTTTTGCCCACGCCTTTAGGCTGGTACCTAATGCTTTCAAGTCAATCCCCAGATGTTATCCCGTTGAGTCGAGTTTGATTGTCATTTAACTGGTGATTCTGACTGGAAAGGAGTTTGATACGAAATCGGATAACATCGCGGAGAGTATTGCAACTATAATCTTCAATCCATCAAACTCAATGGGTAAGGTTAGAATAATCACGCCTGTTGAAATTGCTAGTAAGCGCTTCCTGAACCTGATCTCTCCGTTGTTTATCATGCCATATATTCTCGTTAGAGAGAGGGAAATAGTTGTCACCGACCAGACCACAAGTACCCATGATAGTGCTATACCTATGGAGAAGATAGAGGAGGCGTCGTATCTAACAAGTACGCCATCGGGCCTGCCAGATGCTTCAGATAACTCAAACAGGATGGGTAGGCCCTGATACCATATTAGAAAAATGACCATTGGGATGATAGTTGTCGTCAGGATAAGTACGGATATCAGCCAATTGCGCTCTGAAGGATAGAGGCCGGGCCTAGCGAACGAATAAGCCTGTATCGAGATCAATGGCAACAGTGACAACAGTCCCAGGAGAATCACAGCAGACCACCTCAACTGTAGCCATTCGTACGGCCCATAGATGGACATGTTCTCATTGTTTGGACCAGTTTCCAAAGGTAATACACTTAACCAGTGAGTCATCATATTATCTATCGAGAATGACCAGAATATACACATGATGATCAATGTAAATGAGATTCTTCGAGCTATTGTATTCAGCTCTCTGAGGTGCTCTTGAATATCCCAGTTAGGGAGGACGTTGGCTAATTCGCTGGTCACAATACATCCTTCGCATCGGGCAAGGTTCTGGCTGCAAGAACCGTCCTATATACGCCATAAGCAGCCCATGCACTGACGAAGAACGCTGTACCGGTGGCGAAGTCTGTGAAGTCTACACCTTGGAAAACAATGGGGCTATCGGAACTAGCCCATCTGACGCCTAGGTAGAACGATAGCAGGCAGCCGAATGCCCTGCGGAAACCTTGGGGATAAGCGAGTTCACTCGCTAGGAATTCTGGTCCATCATCATATTTGCGTTCGAGAATCTCCTTCTGGACGACTGCCCCGACGATTAGTGCAGTCAGGCTAGTCCAGTAGAACAGGTTACCTTGTGAGAACACCCTTTGGGATATTGCGTCCTGACGTTCCTTCTCAAGTTGCTCGTCGGACACTTCTAGTAGGAATAGCGAGTCATAGGTGCCAACAGAGATGGTTCGAGTTTCCAAGGTTGATCCGCTCTCATCAGTGGTTATAGTGCCAGGTGGGTTAACCGAGAAAGACAGGACGTTCCAGTAATCCATCTCGTCGGGTATCCCCCCTCCATCTACTGAGTTTCCGGCTATCCAAAATTGTACTATCCCCATGTCGTCATCAGGAGCGGTCCATGTCAATACCCATGATCCATCGAGATCAGTGTCAGAGTGTGAAACATCATCGGGTCGCCCCTCTGCGTAACGAATTTCTTGGTCGTCTTGCCAGGTGAAGTTGCCAATCGAGTCAGAAGAAAGCAGGAAACCAGCTTGTGTGTTTCCTTCACCACCCGATAGTGTAAGAGAGTCGGCTACCCTGATAGTGAGTTGGTAACTCTCAGATGGCTCATACATAAGGGGCACACCTGTAACCATTACAACTGCTCTCTCTGATGGTGCGCCGTTGTTATGGCAGGAGCAACCGTACTTTACGGTCAACTCATCGTTTGAATTGTAGGCCCCGGGGCCATTGCTCATTCCGAGAGCAGGAATTGACACCGCAGCTACTAAGATAAGGCATATGAAAGCGCGACTGACGCTCAGACCCATGATATCACCAATACTCCCTCACAGTCGATGTCAAATAACGGTTGGGGGAGATAGACCTCATAACTCCTTGATAGAGGAATTCAATTCATTCATCATCTTCTTGCCGTCACCGAATAGCATCATAGTCTTGTCATCATAGAATAGGTCGTTGTCAACCCCTGCATATCCGACGGAAAGACTCCTCTTGATGATTACAACAACTCTTGCCTTGTCAGCATCTATGATCGGCATTCCTCCTAGTGGCCCCTCGCCTGTACGAGCCACCGGATTAACAGTATCATTGGCGCCTATAACGAGAGCAACGTCAGTCTCCGGGAGTTCCGAGTTAATGTCGTCCATCTCTATGAGTTGTTCGTATGGGACGCTTGCCTCGGCTAATAGTACATTCATGTGTCCCGGCATCCTACCTGCGACAGGATGAATCCCGTATGACACCTCCACACCATGGGACTCTAGAAGGTCAGCGAACTCCTTGACAGCGTGCTGTGCCTGGCTAACCGCCATACCATAGCCAGGAATAATGACGCATTTGCTTATGCCATCGCAAACCATTGCTACCTCCTCCGGGTCGCTGCCTACTTTGGTTCTGGTAACCGACTCACGCCCGCCCCCTCCGAATGACTTGAAGAGGACCGCAGTGAGGGTTCTGTTCATCGCTTTGCACATAATGAAAGTCAGTATTAGGCCGGCTGCTCCCACCATAGAGCCAGCAATAATCAGCACATTGTTTCCTATCACGAAACCGGTGAAAGCTGCGGCAATTCCCGACATTGAATTCAGGAGACTTACAACAACTGGCATGTCAGCACCGCCAATTGGTATAACAAATAGCACGCCTAGTAGGCAAGACAGGCCGACTAGTGAATAGATGTAGTCGTAATTCTCAGGGTCTTGGATTGTTAGTCCAATCAAAGCAATGCAACTAATCAATATCGCGCCCTTGACCGCATTGAGCCATGGAGGGCCCCATGTAGGGAAACTGACCCATTTCCTCCGGCCTCGATCGTCCTTCTTCGTGAAAGGGATGTAGAACCCTCCCCTGAGTTTCCCCATAGCCATGAGGCTTCCAGTAAGCGTAACCCATCCGACGATTCCGGAAAGTCCTATTGCGATCCATGTGGCGTATAGCTCGATCCCTGCATCTGGGATTTTCCCCTCCTGTAGCCGCTTGAGTACTTCTGAAAGACCCACAAGTGCTGATGCCCCCCCGCCAAACCCGTTGAATAGGGCGACCAGTTCTGGCATCTCAGTCATCTCAACCGTAGTGGCCATGATGTATCCGATGATGGTACCAAGAACTAGCCCGGCGGCTATCAGCTCAAATCCGATAATCCCCTCTGAATACATCTTTACCAGTGTAACTAGAACCGCAAGAAACATCCCATAAGCGCCAAGACGATTGCCCTGGGGGGCAGTTCTAGGACTAGAAAGACGCTTTATACCGAAGATGAACAAGGCCGCCGATACAAGGTAACCTATGTCCCAGACAACCGAGTCGACCATCAATTGCCACCTCTTTTCTTTCCGGCAATCATCTCGAGCATCTTGTTAGTAACCATGAACCCCCCAACTACGTTTATCGTGGCCATAACCAAAGCTATGAATGCCAACCAAGAAGCAGTGCCTGGATTTCCATTATTGAATTCGACATTCGAAAGTATCAACGCACCTACGATGGTGATGCCTGAAATGGCATTGGCACCTGACATCAGAGGCGTATGTAGAGTAGGAGGGACTTTGCTAATCAATTCGAAACCTAGGAAAATCGCCAATACGAAGACGGTAATGCTAGCCACCAAAGTTGCGGTGGTGAGCATTACTTAACCACCTCCAAGAGTCGGCTCTGTTTGTGGTGAATCTCACCTTGATGGCACAATAGAACTCCACCCATTCCCGGAACGTAAAACTCGTCGTCTTCTGGTGCACCGACTAGAATAGAGTCATCGAGGTCAATGCAGATTGACTCCTGACTGACAAGTGTGGACAGGAAAGTCACCATATTGTTGGAATATAGCATACTCGCAGTAGTCGACAGTTCACCGGGGAGATTCGTCGTTCCAACAATAGTTACGCCGTTTTCTGTGGTGAATACCTCGCCTGGCTCAGTCAGTTCACAGTTGCCCCCGACATCCGCATTCATGTCTACTACAACTGATCCTGGCTTGAAAGTAGATATTGCAGATGCTGGAACGGTGATTGGTGCGGGCCTACCGAAAATCCTAGCCGTCGTAATGATCACATCGGCATCTTTTGCCACCTCGCAAACGGTATCATTCACTTTCTGTATAAACTCCGGGGTAAGTGGCTTAGCATAACCAGATTCATCTTCGAAATCGTCCATTCCATCGACTTCGATGAAACGGCCCCCTACAGACTCAATCTGTTCTGCAGCAGATTTTCTCACATCTGAGGCATAGACAATGGCTCCCAATCTCTTGGCAGTGGCTATTGCCTGTAGGCCGGCTACTCCAGAACCCATTATGACGAACTTGGAAGGCCTGACCGTACCAGCACTGGTAGTCATCATAGGTATCCCCCTCGGAACATGGGCTGCTCCTAGCAAAACAGCCTTGTAACCGGCGAGATTGTCTTGACTCGAGTTAACATCCATTGCTTGGGCCCTAGAGAGTCTTCGCGGAATCATGTCCATGCTAATTAGGGTGATTTTCTTTTCAATGGCCTGTTTAACCATGCTAGGATTTCGGAAAGGATCCGAAACGCACACAAATATCTGACCTTCTTTGGCATATGAAAGGTCTGGCATCGATATTGAAACTACTATGTCAGACTCAAGGACTGAGGCTTTGTCGGAAACTGTGAATCCAGCGGTTTGGTATTCGTTGTCGCTGTAGTGCGATATTTCACCAGCCCCTGATTCTACAGCTATTTCAAAGCCCAGCTTATTCAGCTTCTTGAATGAGTTAGGAATAACGGACACACGATTCTCACCAACAGGCTCCTTAAGCACGCCAAGTCTCATTTTATCGCCCGATTTAATAATTCATCCAATTGAGGGATGTTATTGAAGCCGTCGGCTAGAAACTTTCTCATATTAGTCAGCCAAAAATAATCAGATATCCTAGTCCAAATACTGCAACATCGCATATAGCGTGCGAGAACCAACAAACCCAAACAGATCTGTATCGGACATAAAGCCAGGACCAAAATGCAGCTGCAGATAAAAGTCCGAAGCAAGCCATTACTGTTTGCCACCAAACAAACCCAAAATAGTGCAGTGCAATTGCATGATGAAGAGTGAAAAGAATGGCTGATAGGATAATCGCTCTGGCCTCACTTCCGAGGAGTTCTATTGACTTGATTGTTACAAACCACCTGAATACATACTCCTCGAGTAGACTGTTAAGGAATATCCAGTAAATCATTCCAGCAAGGTACATTCGGAATTCCGTTAGACCCGTACTTTCCAGTTCAGAGATCATTGAGTCTGTATCTAAGGTATCACCAAATAGTATCCACATCACAATGATGATTATGGACATAATTATTCCTGAAAATCCCCCTACAACTAGCCCATCTCTGGTAGGAAATGACCAAGATGGTGAGTTTTTCTCAACTCTAAGATACCAATACGCTGGAGCCAGAAGAAGCCAAAGCTTGCAAGTGAAGAAAAATATCTGAGAGGCGAAATCATCGTCGTTATAGCCTAACGTGAATAATACCGAAATTGTAGGAACGAAGGAAACCAGAGCCAGTGGAACTACGGAATTCTGTATGCTAGACACATTTGAAGATAGCACCTCTGGTCAATATAGTTGGTCACGGATTTGACTTATTCTTCTCCAAAGTGCTAAGACTGTAATCATTAGCCCGCAGACATGGCAAATGGAGCAAAGAAGGTAGCGGTTATAGGAGCAGGAAACGTTGGAGCAACTTGTGCGTTCGTTCTTGCAGAAAGGAAGGTTGGTGATGTAGTCCTACTGGATATCTACGAAGGATTTGCCAAGGGCAAGGCACTCGATATGAGCCAAGGTGGTCAGGTACTAAACTACGATGGCCGTGTAACAGGAACGAAGGACTATGCAGATATTGCTGATTCTGATGTTGTTGTAGTTACTTCTGGATTTCCTAGGCAACCTGGGATGACAAGGGAGGATCTGATTGGAAAGAACGCAGACATAGTCTCACAGGTAGGCGAAGGCATAAGACAACACGCTCCCAATTCGATTGTCGTGATGGTGACCAATCCCTTGGACCTGATGACTTACCATATGCAGAAAGTAACTGGATTCGAACATAGTAAAGTAGTTGGCCAAGCAGGAATATTGGACAGTGCGAGGATGACGCACTTCATCGCACAGGCTGTCGGATGCAGTAATGAGGATGTGCAGGCAATGGTTCTGGGCGGTCATGGAGATACCATGGTCCCGCTTCCAAGATACACGACGGTGAACGGAATTCCAGTGAATCAACTTCTGAGTGATGAAGAAGTAGAGGGAATCTGCAAAAGGACAGCCAGCGGTGGAGGAGAAATTGTGAAGTTACTGGAGAAAGGCAGTGCATTCTACGCTCCGGGAAGCGCGGCTGCAATAATGGCCGAAGCAATTCTCGATGATAGGAAAAGGGTTTTTATTGATGGGGGCAGACTGGCTAACCCTATTGTTTTGTTTAAAAACAATAGGGATAGTCGAAGAATTTTAGGCGAACCTCTAAAGATAGAAGATATTATTGTCGATGAATCATATTTTGAGGAATATCAAGGGAGACAATTAAAATTATATAAATATGAAAAATT
>LUMH01000180.1_pt2 | contig 23123 bp, 20 predicted proteins | sample 730001 | NCBI WGS metagenome assembly LUMH01 (sample SAMN03860268, study PRJNA289734) | marine metagenome | biome: seawater column; feature: ocean; material: water; isolation source: Red Sea water column Station 34 - depth 25m | place: Saudi Arabia: Red Sea | collected 2011-10-15 | depth 25 m
GAGATCTTATGAATCTGATGCTTTCCAAAAAAATTGGATGATCTATTACCATTAAATTTAATTTGTGTTAGAAGTAATCATAGTTAATATATGGTTTTTATTGAGCTATTATGCCAATACAAATATTATGGGGTAATGATCTAAATGCTCAAAATACATTTATTCAAAAATTAATTGATAAGGAAGTATCCAAAGAATGGAAAGAAATAAACGTAACTAATTTAAATGGAGATGATGATGAGCAAGTCAATAAAGCTTTTGATGAAGTTCTTACACCTCCTTTTGGAGATGGATACAGAATAGTTACATTGAAAAATAATCCCATTTTTACTGCCAAAAATGAGGATCTAAGAACTAAATTTGAAAAAATTCATGACAATATACCTCAAAATACTTATTTCATTTTGCAAAATACAAAAAAACCAGACTCAAGACTAAAGAGTACTAAATTTTTACAAAAACTTATCAAAAATAATTTAGCCAAAGAAAAATCATTTTCTTTACCAGAAATCTGGGACTATGAGGGACAAAAAAGATTTTTAGAAGATGCAGCAAATGAAATGAATATCAAAATTGATAAAAATGCAGCTGAATTAATAATTGATTCAGTTGGTAATGATAGCTTTAAACTAATAAATGAATTAGCCAAAGCAAAAACATACCTTTCTGCAGTATCAAGTGATTCGAATTCACAACTTTTTCTTAAAAGTATTGATGTAAAAAAAATATTTAGTGATCATCAATCCAATATTTTCAAAATCATTGATCTTCTCTTACAAAAAAATATTAATGAAAGCCTCATTGAAATAAATTATTCTTTACAGAAAGGAGAACCTGCTTTAAGACTAAATGCAGGTTTAATTAGTCAAATAAGAATTCATACCATTATAAAATTAGCAGTTAATTCAGGTAACGATAATGCAGAAAAGATTTGTAATCTTGCAGGCATTTCTAATCCAAAACGAATTTTTTTTATTCGAAGAAAAGTCAAAAATGTATCTCAAGAATATTTAATTAATTTAATGAGTAACTTACTAGATATTGAATCATTACTAAAACAAGGTAATAATCCTATAAATGTTTTTACAGAGAAATTAATTAATTTAAGTTAACCAAATTATAAGTTTAAGAATTTACATTATCATTTAAATATGGCTTTACTAGTAAAAAAATTTGGCGGTACTTCTGTCGGTGATATTAAAAAAATTAAAAATATTGCAAGTAGCATTTGTCAAAGTAAAGAAGCAGGGAATGAAATTGTCGTAGTTGTCTCTGCGATGGGGCAAACTACAGATGATTTAAATTGTTTAGCGGAATCAATTAGTAAAAATCCTAATCGAAGAGAATTGGATATGCTTCTCTCAACTGGAGAGCAAGTAACCATAGCTCTTCTCTCAATGGCATTAAACGAATACGGAATACCTGCAATTTCAATGACTGGTAGCCAGGTTGGAATTATTACTGAATCAATTCATGGGAAAGCGAGAATTCTGGATATTAAAACAGAAAGGATCCAAAATTATTTAAATCAGGGTTTTGTAGTTGTCGTAGCTGGATTTCAAGGAACAACATTAAGCCATACGGGTTCAATGGAAATTACAACTTTGGGTAGAGGTGGTTCAGATACTTCCGCAGTAGCTTTATCAACAGCTTTAGGAGCTGAGACTTGCGAAATTTATACAGACGTTCCAGGGGTTCTTACTACTGATCCAAGGATTGTTCCTAATGCAAAACTCTTAGATGAAATTAGCTGCGAGGAAATGCTTGAACTTGCAAGCGTCGGTGCTTCAGTTCTGCATCCAAGAGCAGTAGAAATTGCTCGCAATTATGGAATTAAATTGTGTGTCAAATCAAGCCAAAGTGACTCCAGTGGGACTCTCCTAGAAAGTCAAATCCAACCTCTCCCGCTAAAAAGAGGAAGCTTAGAATTAACAAAAACAGTCAATAGTCTTGAAGTATTAGAAAACCAAGCAGTATTCAGTCTCTCAAATATTCCTGATAGGCCTGGGATTGCTGCGCAAATATTTGAAAAACTTTCAGAAGCAAGTATTAACGTAGATTTAATAATACAAGCGACAAATGATGGAAATAAAAACGATATTACATTTACTGTTAGTGAATTAGAAGTTAAAAAGACTGCAGAACAATGTGAACTTATAACTAGTCAATTAGGGGGAGAATTTAACTTAAAAACCAACATGACTAAATTAAGTATTCAAGGAGCAGGCATTATGGGCAGACCTAGTGTTTCAGCTGATTTATTTGATACTTTATCTCAAGCGAATATAAATGTCAGGTTAATAGCTACTAGTGAAATTAAAGTCAGCTGTGTAATTGAAATCAATAATATACCAAAAGCTATTAGATTTGTTGCTGAGAAATTTAAGTTATCCGATACACAAATATTTGTTAATCCAATCAATGAAAAACAAGATCAACCTGAAGTAAGAGGAATTGCATTAGATAAAAACCAAGTTCAAGTAAGTTTTCGAAAACTGCCTGATCGTCCAGGTGTAGCAGCATCGATATGTTTAGCATTAGCTGAAAATAATTTACTTATCGATACTATTGTTCAGTCTGAAAGAATTTCCTCTTTAAAAACTAAGGATATTAGTCTTACAATGAATAAACAAGATAGAGAAAAAGCTAACTTAGTTTTTGAGGCCTTAACAAAAAAATTACCCGGATCATACATTGAAGATGGCCCTGCTATAGCAAAAGTAAGTACTGTAGGAGCGGGAATGGCATTTAAGGTTGGGACGGCTGGAAAAATATTTAGAGCATTGGCTGACCAAAATATCAATATTGAAATGATTGCCACTAGTGAAATTAGGACTTCATGTATTGTCTTAGAAAAAGATTGTGACAAAGCAGTTAATGCGATTCATAATCATTTCGAATTAGAAAAATAAGTTCTTTTTAATTATTTCTTGCCAATTTTTGTCTTAATTTTTTGATTCTATCCCTCAAATTTGCTGCTTCTTCAAAATTTAACTCTTTTGCAGCGTCTTTCATTTTAATTTCTAACTTTTCTATTAAGTCAGGCAATTCTTCGAGCAAACATTGATTATCACTGGAACTGAGAATTGCGTCAGTTTTGTTATTAACTATATTTATTAAATCTTTAGATAAACCACCAGCATCTAGTTTTCTGGAAAGTTCTAGAAAAGATAATATTGAATTTTCTATTTTTTTGCCTGCAGGTTTTGGAGTAATACCATTGACTTGGTTATATTTTTTTTGAATAGTTCTTCTTCTTTCAGTTTCAGATATTGCTCTTTTCATTGAATCTGTGAAGTTATCTGCATAAAGCAAGGCAACACCTTCAACATGTCTTGCAGCTCTTCCTATTGTTTGAATCAATGACCTTTCAGCTCTGAGAAAACCTTCTTTATCAGCATCTAAAATGGCAACTAAGGATACTTCAGGAAGATCTAGTCCCTCTCTTAATAAATTAACTCCTACCAAAACATCATATTCGCCCATTCTAAGGTCTTGAATAATTTCAATTCTTTCAATTGAATGGATTTCGGAATGCAAATATCTAACTCTTACTTTATTTTCAGATAAAAAATCAGTTAGATCTTCAGCCATTCTCTTAGTAAGTGTTGTCACAAGCACTCTTTGATTCTTTTCAGCTCGAATTCTTATTTCAGATAACAGATCTTCTATTTGGCCTTCACTAGGTCTTACATCAATTACCGGGTCTAATACCCCAGTTGGTCTTATAACTTGCTCAATAAATTCACCATCACATTGATCTAATTCCCATTGACCGGGGGTTGCACTTATAAATAATGTCTGTTTTGATTTTTCCCAAAACTCTTCACATTTTAAAGGTCTATTATCTGCAGCACTTGGCAATCTAAAACCATGATCTATTAAAACTTTTTTTCTAGATTGATCACCGTTGTACATCGCATGAAGTTGAGGACATGTTACATGACTCTCATCAACTACCAACAACCAATCTTTGGGAAAGTAATCTATTAAACATTCTGGCGGTGAACCTTCCTCCCTACCTGATAAATGACGAGCATAATTCTCAACTCCATTACAATAACCAACCTCTTTAAGCATTTCTAAATCATATTTTGTACGTTGTTCTAGACGTTGAGCCTCTAATAATTTTCCTTCGTATGTAAATTTATCTAGTTGAGTTTTTAATTCACTTCTAATTGCACTTATTGCACTCTCAAGTCTTTCTTTTGGAGTCACAAAATGCTTCGCTGGGTAAACGCTAACTTGTTCCAAACTTTCAAGTATTTCTCCTGTAGTAGGGTCAACATATCTAATAGCCTCGACTTCATCACCAAATAACTCAATTCTTATTAATCTATCTTCATAAGCTGGACCGATTTCTAAAACATCACCTTTAATTCTGAATCTACCTCTAGTAATTTCAATATCATTTCTAGTATATTGATTTTCAACGAGAGACCTCAAAGAAGAACGTAGATTTATTGATTTTCCCACTTCAAATTTAACTGCAGCTTTTAAATACTCACTCGGTATACCAAGACCATAAATACAACTTATTGAGGCTACAACAATTACATCTTTTCTTTCAAATAATGAGCGTGTTGCAGAATGCCTAAGCATATCTATTTCTTCATTAATTGAAGCAGTTTTGGCTATGTAAGTATCACTTACAGGTACATAAGCTTCAGGTTGATAATAATCGTAGTAAGAAATGAAGTACTCAACAGCATTTTTTGGAAAAAATTCCCTTAATTCATTACATAGTTGTGCAGCCAACGTTTTGTTATGGGCTAAAACAAGTGCTGGCCTTCCTGTTTGTTGAATTACATTGGCAATGGTAAATGTTTTTCCAGTTCCAGTAGCTCCTAAAAGAGTCTGAAACTGTTTACCATTATTTACGCCTTTAACTAATTTTTTAATAGCTTCTGGTTGATCTCCATTTGGTTCGTAAGGAGCTTGAAGCTTATAGTTGTTCATCAAGCTAGTAGCTAAAGGATGTTGCTATACTAAGAAATTTTTTCTCCAATTATTGAATTTTTCAAAGATTCTTTTAAGCCCCTAACAACCGCAATCATTGATATTAAATCATCTAATTTATTAACTACAGATCCAACGCCAACTGCTGAGGCTCCAGAGGATATTGCTAGTGGACAAGTTACTTGGCTTAATCCAGAGGCACTCATGATTGGTATATTCAGAGATTGTTTCTTAAATTCTTGATGAATAGCATAGGTAGCTGCAAGAGTTGGTACTGATTTTTCAAAAAAACCTTGAATTCCTGGAGAGTAAGGAGTAGAACTGGTACCACCTTCTGTTTGAATAATATCAACGCCTTCTTCCACTAGCTTTACAGCAAGATCAACTTGTTTATCAATAGGCATAGTATGAGGAACAGTTACTGATAAAGGAAAATTAGGCAATAAATCCCTCGTCTCTTTTGTAATGTTTAAAACTTTTTTATCTGAAAAATGAATGCCTTTTTCATAAAAAGTATCGTAATTTCCTATCTCAATTAATGATGCTCCTGCTTTTACACAATCTTGAAAAGATCGAGGCACTACTGAACTAACACAAACGGGTAGTGTTGAATTCTTAAGTGCTAAATCAACGAGTTCAGGTTTACAAGCAATATCGACAAGATCTGCACCTCCTAATGAAGCAGCCTCAACAATTATTTTCACAGACTGAACATCGAAATTATTCAATCCTGAAATAACTTTGAGTAAGGATTTGCTTCTTAACTCTTCTTTGATTTTTTGTGGCAAAAGATTAATCAGACTCATTTACTTAATGAATTTATTACCCGATTGTGACATTGTTTTAGTAAAACAGTGCATTTTTTAAAAAATATTATCTGAGCAACACAAAATGACTGATAAAAAATTAAGTCAGAAAAATTGGTCATCATGGCATCATCAGCTTCATAAGGAGATTCTTACCAAAAAAATATTAATTCCCAAAGGATCCAATATTTTAATAAGTGTTTCGGGGGGTCAAGACTCAATGGCCTTATTAACCCTAATTAATGACCTAAAAAAACTACATAATTGGTCTATTAGTGTTTGGCATGGTGATCATCAGTGGCACGAAAAATCATCACTATATGCTCTTGAATTAAAAGATTATTGCGAAGATAAAAATATTTCATTCTCTTTTGATCAAGCAAATAAAGAAAGTATTTCTTCAGAAGAAAAAGCACGAGAATGGAGATATAAAAAATTATGTGAAAGAGCCAAAACTTTATTAAATAAAAACCAGCAAAAACATAATATTTATTTGTTAACTGGTCACACGAGTAGTGATAATGCAGAAACATTTATCCTCAATTTATCTAGAGGAAGCAATTTTGCAGGTCTGAGTAATATTGAGAGTAAAAGATTAATAGAAAATCAAATTTATTTAATAAGACCAATATTAATTTTCAGTAGGGAAGATACAAAACAATTTTGCAATGATATGAAGATCCCAGTCTGGGAAGATCCTACAAATTCAGATCTTAAATTAAAAAGAAATTTAGTAAGAAAAAAAATTATTCCTACCTTAGAAGTCATCTATCCTGGTTGTTCTGAAAGGATAAATAATTTTTCCCAAAAAATGAGCAAATACAATAATGAACGTAATGATCTTAGTGAACTAGCGTATTTATATTGTAAAGATGTTAAAGGTATCGATAGGAATCTCCTAAATGGTATGTGTATTGAAGCGAGGTGCACAATCTTAAATAGATTTTTAAAAGAAATATCTGCAAAGCAATGTAGTTCTAAAAATCTGACAAAATTAGCAACTTCAATTTATGAAAAAAATAAAGGTCAAATTAATCTGCAAGAGTTTTTAAAAATTGTTTGGGATAAAAACTATATAAATTTTGAAAAAAGTTAAGATGTTACAGCAGATCTTCTTCTTCTTGTTCTACCTTCAAATGAATCTTCTGTAGCAGTCTCAGCTGATGGATTCTGTGAAACTTTTGGACTTTTTTGGGTATTTTGTGGGTTATTTGAACTATTAGGATGATTATTGTTTGATTTCTTATGGAAATTATTATTATTTCTATTTCTATTGGAGAAATTTTGCTCTTCGGTAATCTTTGGAATATAAGCACGAGTTCCACTTGGAGCAGGTTGAACTAAACACAAAATAAGTGGTTCAACTTGTAATTCTCTTCTCATTCTTCTCGATAAACCATTTTCAATTTCTCTTTGTACACCAATCCAATCTACCTCAAAATTATTCGGCCCAGTTTGTCTGGATAATTGTTTCCATCTATTTTCTAAGACCCAGCTTATTTCTCGTTCTGTCCACATAGACATTTTTCTTGGCTCTGCAGTAGTAACAACTCCTCTTAAATTAACTCTAGGAGGCGCAACCATCTTCCCATCTGTACTAATAGGAGCTAAAACAGTTACTACACCATCCCCAGCTAATTGCTGCCTTTCCTTTAATACTCGAGCATCTACTATCCCATTTCGTGAGTTATCAAGCAGTTCAACACCAGCTTTTACAGGATCACCCTTTTGAATAGAATTAGGTGTTAACTCAACTACATCTCCATTTTCAATAATTAAGATATTGTCCTTTGGAACCCCCATAGTTTGTGCACTCTTCCCATGACAAACAAGCATTCTATGTTCTCCATGAACAGGAACAAAAAACTTAGGTTTTGCGAGTGCCAACATTAACTTTTGATCTTCTTGAAAACCATGACCAGAAACATGAATATTCTCACCCTTTCCATAAACAACCTTTGCTCCGAGTTTCATTAATCTATCTATTGTATTAACAACAGAAATAGTATTACCAGGAATTGGGCTGGCTGAAAATATTACAGTATCAGTAGTCTTAAGACGAACATGCTGATGTTCACCACGAGAGATTCTGCTTAACGCTGCTAGGGGTTCTCCTTGACTACCCGTCATTAATAATAAGGTCTCCCTATCTGGCAAATCTCTAATTTGCTTGATAGGAACAAACAAATCATCTGGGCATTTCATATAACCAATATCTCTTGCCTTAGCAATAACATTTATCATCGATCTACCTAACAAACCGACCTTTCTTCCATGTTTCATGGCCAATTCTAAGATCATTGTCACTCTATGCACAGAACTAGCAAAAGTGGTAAGGATAACTCGTTCTTTTGCCTCTGCAATATGTTTTTCTAAAGAGGGATAGATAGTCTTCTCAGAAGGACAAAAACCTGGAACTTCGGCATTAGTAGAATCACTGAACATGCATAAAACACCCTTCTCTCCGTAATGCACCATTCTTTCAATATCAAATTGCTCTCCATCTACTGGCATATGATCAAACTTAAAATCTCCCGTGAAAATAATTGTGCCAACAGGTGTTGTAACTGCTAAAGAAAAGCTATCGCAAATAGAATGGGTATTTCGAATAAATTCAACAGAAAAATGTTGTCCTACTTTTACAACATCTCTTGGATTTACTGTCTGTATAGTTGTTCTATCAGATACCCCTGCTTCCTCCATTTTTCCTCTAAGCATTGACATTGCCAGTCTTGGGCCATAAATAATGGGAATATTAAAATGCTTTAGATGATGAGAAATACCTCCAATGTGATCTTCATGCCCGTGAGTGACAATCATTCCTTTTATTCTTCTTTGATTTTCTTTTAAAAAAGTTGTATCAGGCATAACAACGTTTACGCCATGCATACCATCAGATGGGAAAGCTAGGCCAGCATCAACAAGCATTAATTCATCACCATATTCAAAAACGCAAGTGTTTTTTCCTATTTCATGTAGTCCTCCAAGAGGTATTACTCGTAGAGCTGGCGTATTACTTTTAGATCTAGATGAATCATGAGTAGATCTATTTACAGTTGAATTTGTACTTGATTGCATAATTTTGAAATTTATGAAGGCCTGCTTGTAATCAAATAAGGTTTATTTAAATTTAATTATCAAGTTAAATATAATCCCTATTATAGGGAATTCAGGATAAAAGATAGTTGCTTTTTCATGTCATTGGTTAAAGGTGACAAAGGACTTCTAGGATTACCTACATCCCATCCCGATAGCTCCAAAGCAGCCTTAATTGGAATTGGATTAGTAGTCATAAAGAGTGCTTTGAAAAGAGGCTGAAGTTTTTCATGAATAGCAAGAGCATTGGAAACCTTTCCACTTTGAAAAGAATGAATCATCTCTTTCAATTGCAATCCAACTAAATGACTTGCAACACTTACTACTCCTACAGCACCTACAGATAACATTGGAAGCAACAATGAATCGTCGCCACTATATACAGAGAGTTCGGAGCCACAAATAGCTCTTAGTTCTGTTACTTCTTCTATTCTACCGCTTGCAGCTTTAATACTGAGAATATTTGAGAAATCCATAAGTTTCTTCACAGTATCAGGTAATAAATTGCATCCAGTCCTGCCAGGAATGTTGTAGAGCATAAGAGGCAAATCCTTTGCAGATTTAGCAATAGAACTGAAATGTTTATAAAGACCTTCTTGAGGCGGCTTATTGTAATAAGGAACAACGACCAAAGCACCGTCGGCACCAGAGTCGTAAGCTTTTTTTGTAGCTTCCACAGCTTCGCTTGTACAATTGCTACCAGTGCCAACTATTACTTTACAGCTTGCATCCAAAGATCCTTTTACCGCAATAAATAAATCATGCTGTTCCGCCCATGAAAGAGTCGGAGATTCTCCAGTAGTACCGCACAACACAATTCCATCGGAACCGTTCTCAAAAAGATAATTTGAAAGTTTTATAGCTAGTTCATAATCTACATCTCCATTCTCAGTGAATGGAGTAACCATTGCAGTCAATATTCTTCCAAATAGTGGATTATTACACTCAGTTTTGTCTGTAATCATTTTTTTGGAATTAATAACTCAGCTATTTGAACAGCATTCAGAGCTGCTCCTTTTCTTATTTGATCTCCACATAACCATAATTCTAATCCATGAGGATGACTTATATCAGTTCTTAGCCTGCCAACAGCAACATTATCCCTTCCCATAACGTCATTTGGCATAGGAAATCTATTATTTTTGTAATCCTCAATAACTTCAATTCCAGGAGATTTTTTTAATTCTTCAAGAGCATCTTTAGGCTCAACTACATCGGCAAATTCAATATTGATCGATTCAGAATGTGCTCTCAGAACTGGGACTCGAACACATGTAGCAGAGAGCTTTAAATCAGCAATATTTAATATTTTCCTTGTCTCATTAACCATTTTCATCTCTTCTTCGCAGTAATTATTTGAAAGCATAGGGGAATTATGTAAAAACAAATTAAAAGCAAGGGAGTATGGCAAAACTTCACTTTTTTGAGGATTTCCTTGAAGATATTGTTCAGTTAAAAGTTTTAGTTCCTCCATCGCCAGTTGGCCTGCACCACTGACAGATTGATATGTTGAGACAATAACTCTTTGAATAGTCGAAAGTTTGTTTAATGGAGCTAAAACTAATGTCAACAAAATGGTAGTGCAGTTTGGATTCGCTATTACCCCATCATGATTAAGTACGTCACTAGCATTAACTTCAGGGACTATAAGAGGAACGTTCTTATCTAATCTGAAAGCACTTGAATTATCTATCAGTAAAGCATTTTGATCAATAATGGTAGATAACCACTTTTTTGAAATACTTCCGCCAGCTGAAGCCAAAACTAAATCAAGATTCTTAAATTCTTCCTTAGTTGTTTTTTTTGTAACTAATTCTTCATCTTTCCAAATAATTTTTTTTCCTTCTGACCGCTCTGATGAAAGCAAGACCAATTCTGATATTGGGAAATCACGTTGTTCAAGAATTTTTAGCAATTCAGATCCCACAGCACCTGAAGAACCTAAAACAGCAACTTTTAATGGCCTATTAGGCAAATACGGAGATTGTCTCACACTTTAAAATGATTTTTATAAATAGATTGACTATTTTTTTTACTTTATCAAAAAATTAACTTTCAAGGAAATCACATAATGTGAAATAATTAAGATTCGGCTCATAGTAATAACTTAGAAAAACATGGCTAAAGATGCACTAATAGTCAAAACAACTCCTCTGCCTCAAAGTAGAATTTCATTCGAATTAGAAATACCATCTGAGACATGCAAAACGTGTGTAAATGAAACAATCAGTTCTATCAGTCGTTCGGCTAAAATTCCGGGATTTAGACTTGGTAAGATTCCTAAACAAGTCTTAATCCAAAGAATTGGCATCACACAATTACATGCTTCTGCTCTGGAAAAAATTATTGATAAATCATGGCAAGAAGCGTTAAAAATAAAATCTATAGAGCCACTAAGTGAGCCAGAATTGGTAGATGGATTTGAATCTTTACTTGCAAAGTTTAGTCCTGAAAAATCACTTAAGGTTACTCTTCAAACTGATGTTGCCCCAGAATTAAAACTTAAAAAATCCAAAGGACTAAGTGTTGAAATATCAAAAACAAAGTTTGATCCTAAGTCAATAGATGAAGCGCTAGAAAAATCTAGAAATCAGTTTGCAAACATTATTCCAGTTACCAATAGAGCAGCAAAATTAGGAGATATTGCTGTAGTTAGTTTCAAAGGAAAATATAAAGATTCTGGTAAAGAGATTGATGGTGGAACAAGTGAATCAATGGATCTTGAGTTAGAAAAGAACAAAATGATTCCCGGTTTCGTTGAGGGAATCGTAAAGATGAAAATTGGTGATACTAAAACACTTAACCTTAAATTTCCTGATGATTATTCTCATGAGGATTCAAGAGGCAAAGAAGCAATTTTTGAAGTAAATCTTAAGGATCTTAAGGAAAAAGAATTGCCTGAACTTAATGACGATTTTGCAAAACAGTCTGGCAACAAAGAATCATTAAAAGAGTTAAAGAAAGATATTGAAAAGCAACTTAAAGACAATTTTGAAAAAACTCAAAAAGATATCAAAATTGAAGCTTTATTAGATGCCTTAACAAACGAATTGGTTGCTGAAATTCCAAAATCTATGATTGATATAGAAGTGAGGAATAATATTGAACAAACCGCTCAAAGATTTGCTCAACAAGGTCTTGATGTAAAATCTACTTTCACTCCGGAATTAGTTAAGTCATTAGCAGAGTCCACAAGGCCTCAAGCTGAAAAAAATGTTCAAAGAAATTTAGCTTTAAAAGCATTAGCTGAAACAGAAAACATAAAAGTTTTCCTACTAATTAAACAAAAACCCCTTAAATTATTTATAAGACGAAAACTAATTTGTGAACTCAGAAAAAAAACATTTAATCCAAAGCTCAATAAGTTCTTACGAAAGTAATAATAAAACTATTGCTGCTGTTCCTACCGTTATAGAACAATCAGGTAGAGGAGAAAGAGCTTTTGATATATATTCAAGACTATTGAGGGAGAGAATAATTTTTTTAGGTACTGGAATTAATGATCAAGTATCTGACTCCCTTGTTGCACAATTATTATTTCTTGAAGCTGAAGATCCCGAAAAAGACATACAAATATATATCAATTCTCCTGGAGGCTCAGTAACTGCAGGAATGGCCATATACGATACTATGCAACAAATATCCCCTGATGTAGTGACAATATGCTTTGGAGTAGCGGCAAGTATGGGGGCATTTCTACTTTCTGGAGGAGCAAAGGGGAAAAGATTGGCTTTACCTAATTCTAGGATTATGATTCATCAACCTCTGGGAGGTGCACAAGGTCAAGCAGTAGAGATTGAAATACAAGCTAAAGAAATACTTTTTCTCAAGAAAACATTAAATTCGCTTTTAGCAGAACATACTGGTCAACCTTTAGAAAAAATTAATGAAGATACAGAAAGAGATTACTTTTTATCTCCCTCAGAAGCAGTCGAATATGGATTAATTGATAAAGTTATCAAAAAGTGACAAGGGGTTCTGATTTTTTAAGAATATGATGACGAATCGATATTTATGAGCAATCCTAGTGAATAGGGAATATTTAACACCTTTCACTTTAAAAACTTATAATCGATGGCTAAATTCGACGCCCATCTTAAATGTTCATTTTGCGGGAAATCACAAGACCAAGTAAGAAAGCTTATAGCTGGTCCTGGGGTTTATATCTGTGATGAGTGCATAGATCTTTGTAATGAAATTCTCGATGAAGAACTACTTGATAATCAAGCGAACACAAACAACTCTCCGCAAGTAAAAAAGAAATTACCAACTGATAATCCAAAAAAATCTGTTCCTTTAGAATTAACCTCAATTCCTAAGCCATTAGAAATTAAAAGTTTTCTAGATAATCAAGTTGTTGGACAAGAATCTGCAAAAAAAATATTATCAGTAGCCGTATACAATCACTACAAGCGATTAGCTTGGAAAGTTAAAGAAGATAGTAAAAATAACAATGCAACAGATTCACAAGCAACTAAATTACAAAAATCAAATATTTTACTCATCGGCCCTACTGGAAGTGGAAAAACATTATTGGCGCAAACTTTAGCAGAGTTTTTAGATGTTCCTTTTGCAGTAGCTGATGCAACGACTTTGACAGAAGCTGGATATGTTGGGGAGGATGTTGAAAACATACTTTTAAGACTTCTACAGAAATCAGAAATGAATGTAGAACTAGCTCAAAAAGGAATTATTTATATTGATGAAATAGATAAAATTGCAAGAAAAAGCGAGAATCCTTCAATTACTAGAGATGTCTCTGGTGAAGGAGTACAGCAAGCATTATTAAAAATGCTTGAAGGAACAATTGCTAATGTGCCACCTCAAGGCGGAAGAAAACATCCTTATCATGACTGCATCCAAATTGATACGAGTCAAATATTATTTATTTGCGGGGGAGCTTTTATAGGTTTAGAGGATATCGTTCAAAAGCGTATGGGTAAACACTCTATAGGATTTACCACCAATTCAGATCAAAACAAAGTTGATACAAAAAAAATAGTAGACCCAAGAGATTCCCTGAAAAATTTAGAATTAGATGACTTAGTGAAATATGGCCTAATTCCAGAATTTATTGGAAGAATTCCGGTTTGTGCTGTATTAGATCGTCTTACTAAAGAAACTTTAGAATCTATTTTGACTCAACCAAGAGATGCATTAGTAAAGCAATTCAAAACTTTGCTAAGTATGGATAATGTTGAATTATCATTTGAGCCTGATTCTGTTGAAGCGATAGCAAATGAAGCATACAAAAGAAAAACAGGTGCAAGAGCATTAAGATCAATAATTGAAGAGCTAATGCTAGACATAATGTACACTTTGCCTTCTGAAGAAAATGTAAAAGAATTCACAATTACGAAAAAAATGGTAGATAATTTGTTCTCATCTAAAATTGTTAAACTACCTTCAGGATCAAAAAGAATCATTAAAGAGTCTGCATAAAATTAGAGTTTAATTTTTTTAATTGAATCCCTAATTTTTCTAATTAATGAAAAATAAATGCCAAATATACATAAGCCTTTTCATCAAAAATATAGACCAAACAACTTAGACGAACTGGTTGGGCAAAAATTTATATCCATTACACTCAAACAAGCACTATTAACAAAAAAAATTGCTCCTGCATATCTTTTTAATGGTCCAAGAGGCACTGGAAAAACATCAAGTGCAAGAATATTTGCAAAATCTCTAAATTGCCAGGCATTCGACCAACCTACGATAACTCCTTGTTGTAAATGTGACTTATGTAGACAAATTACAGATGGGAGCGCTCTAGATATTATCGAGATTGATGCAGCATCAAATACAGGAGTAGAAAATATAAGAGAAATTATAGAAAGAGCGAGATTTGCACCTACTCAAGCGAGATGGAAAGTATATGTTATTGATGAATGTCATATGCTTTCAACGGCAGCTTCAAATGCTTTACTAAAAACTATTGAAGAACCGCCCTCAAGAGTTGTATTTATACTTGCGACGACAAATCCTGAGAGAGTATTAAATACAATAAAAAGTAGATGCCAAAAGTTTGATTTTAGAAGAATAAGCCCTAGTGATATTTTTCAACATTTATCAGAAATCGCCGAAAAAGAATCCATTAAGTACGAAGTTCAGGCGTTAAAAATGATTGCAAAAAGGTCTAATGGAGGTATGAGAGATGCACAAAGCCTCCTTGAACAATTGAATCTTTTACCAGAAGGGATAACAATTAATAATATCCAAAACCTCCTAGGAGAAGTATCAGAAAGTGAATTAACAAATCTGATTAAATCATTGGTTGAGAATAATCCAGAGTCATTAATTATCACTTGCAACAAACTATATGATGCAGGAAACGAACCTCTTCAAATAATTACCGGATTATTAAATATAACAAGAGATCTACTATTACACACTACTAATAATAAATATTCAGATCTTTATTATACGTCTGATGAATTTCGAGATGAGTTAGATAAAATCTCAAAAACAATAAATAAATCAACAATAATTAATTGGCATAATAATCTGAGAAATATTGAATATCAAATCAAATCAAGTGATAATCCAAGGCTTTGGTTTGAAATACATTTAACTGGTCTTCTGGATAGTCAAGAGATAAATAGTTTTGAAAATAAACAAGAAAGTAAAAATAATACGACTGAGGAGAAGCATGAGAGTAGAAAAAACATTGCAATTCTTAATAATGAAAATATTTCTAATAAAATTCAAAAAGAAATTTCCCAAAAAGATACTCTGGCGAAAGACTCTTCATACTGGAGTTTAATCTATTCATCAAGGTCTATAATTTCTCCATTAAAAAAATTTGCTAAGTTTTATCACAATTGCATTATCTCCAAACTGGGAAAGTATGATAAAAAGCAGAAAAGTTATAATTGAAAATACTGTAAAAAAGATATTTGGAGATGGAATAATACTTAATTTTTCAACCAAACAATTAAATAAAAGTAACCCAACAAACACTCCAGAAATAACCCAAAATGAAGTAAATAATTTCCAACCAATAAAAAAAATAGAACCAAAAACTAATTCGTCAACAAAAATATCTAACGAGGAAACTTATGATGATAGTTCAAAAAACTTAGCAAATTTTTTTAATGGAGAAATTATAGACCTTGATGAATAGATTAAACTCCAGTATGAAGAGTCTTTCGCCAGAGTATCTTTTTGGGAAATAAATTGGTGAATCTAAAAAAGCAATACTGAAAACTAAATCAAAAATAGAAATGATTGGTAATGCATATTGCAAGATGAAAAAGTAAGTTAAATCAAATTTCTGCAAATAATCAATTTTATTAGTAAATAATTGATCTCCATAATCGAAGAATCTTTGCAACCCCCCCTCTGCCCATCTTTGCCTTTGCGCTAATAAAGCATTTAAATTCTCAACTGCCTCCTCCATGACTGGAGGATCCCATAAGATTCCAATTCTAGATTTTGATAATAATAATCTTAAACTCAAATCAAGATCATCTGTAACTGTATCTTCATTAAAAGAACCACATGCTAATAATGTTTCTTTCTTAATTAATTGACCATTTCCCCTTAATTCGGAAACTCCAGCAACTGATAATCTTCCATATTGAAAGATTGCATCCATAGCCATCTCCATTGACTGACAGGAAGTTAAAAAATTCTTACTTACATTTGTTACTGATTTTCTTAGTTGAACTGCAGACCAATCACCCTCTTCTACAAAACTAAATAACCTTATCAAAGAATCTTGTTTTAATTCAGCATCAGCATCCAAAACTAATAACCATTCACCATGGGTAAATTTCAAGGCATAATTCAAAGCTCCTGACTTTCCTCCTCCTGCATTTGGAGAACGACTTATGACTTTTAGCTTGTCATATTGTCTAGATAATCGATCTAAAATTAAAGGCGTCTTATCAGAACTACCATCATCGATTATGTAAATATTTAATTTATTTGTTGGATAATCTAAACTAAATAATCTTTCAACTAATCTTGCTATAACATTCTCTTCATCTCTAGCTGCGACTAAAATATCAAGCACAGGTAACTCTTTATTGCTAATTCTTCTGCTTACAGTATTTAAAACGTTGTTCCTTTTGAAATTTCTAGAAATAACTATTAAACCGTAAAAAACAATCACAAAAGAAAGAGTCAATATTATGTAAAAGAAATTTTCGATATTGTTAGCATGAGGAATAAAAGCTACTAAAAAACAAGCACTAAGAAATATAAACGACTTCAATCTTCGATTTTTATAAAAACCCTTACTCATAAAAGTAAATTGTTAATTACTTAACTTCCATTGAGACAATATCTCAAATTTTTTTAGTTTTGCATTTCGATAGTAATGATTCAATATTTGTTCATAAGAGAATCCTAATTTAGCCATTTCAATTGCTCCTGACTGAGATAAACCTACACCATGACCGAAGCCTCCTCCTCTCAAAAGCCATAAATCATCATTTAATTTATTAATAGTAAACAAATTACTAGGTATAAAATTTAATACCCGTCGAATATCATCTTTAACAAGAACAATAGATTTATTACCCTTATCCGTTTGTATTTCCAATTTTGTCACTCTGCCACTAGACCCACGTTCAATAGAATTTAAATCCAAAACATCTTCATTAATATTTATAAGTTTGTTTTTAATTAACTTTTCTTTAATTTCAAGACTAGAAATTTTCTTATTCCATCGAAAAAGAGAATGATTACTCCCATAAAACTGTTCTTTATCAAAATCTAAAAAATTATTTAAATCAGATTCATTTGTAATTGGAAGTTTAAAAATTTTATTTAATGATTTAGAACCATCAATGATTGAATTGAAATAAGAATAATCTTGAATTTGCCAAGACTCGCCTGCAGTAGCAGATACTCCACCATTAGAACCATGGTAAAAAGCATTTATTGGTTGATTTTCATGAGTGAGAATTAAATTTGAAGTTTCGTCTATGGCTTTTTGTACGTTTTTATATGAAATTTCAGAAGGCTTATAAACTTGGCATTGCGTGCTTATACATAAATGATATTTATCCATATTAAATCTATCAGAATTAAATATGCCCCAAGTTCTTGCAATAACTGCTTGAGCCTTGAACTAAGGTCCAAGTTCCATATAAATCCTTTATTAAATAAAAATTTTTGCCAAAATTAACACCATTTATTTTTATTTCCTCTTCAGAATAAATATATATAGGACCTTCAAGTTTCATACCACTGTAGTCATTTCTAAGAACAGGAGTAATTTGAAAATTTTTTATTTTTCTGAAAATCTTATTTTTTAATTCAAACTCTGGCAGATCATCTTGAAATGGAATCCATACTTCCCAATTTTTAGGGTAGGCAACAGTCGTCTCAAATCCTTTATCTCTTAGTTTCTCTGATTGTTTTTTTGCCGATTCATAGCTAGCAAAAGGACCAAAAACAATTCTTTCAATTGTTTTTGGATTTTTGACGGGAATATCCGCCCAGGTAATATTTATCTGTTTTGATTTATGTTTAATACCGTTGGACGATATCAAGTTTAAAAAACCTTTATTAGTTGTAAAGTTTATATTCTTTTTCTCCGAAAAACTATCATTCTCCCCGCCTAAATATTGCTTTAAACCAATTAAAAATTTTCCTTTTTTAATTTCATTATGGAGTTCAACCTTTAGCAATTCTTCTCCTTTTGCATTTGAAATAAATTTAGTGTTTATTATTAAAAGAGAAATACAGCCTAAAAATAAGTTTAAAAAGGCAAATTTAAGTTTCATAAATTAGAACTTTCCTTATCAATTAAAAACTTTAATTTGCACCAATGCGTATAAAGGTTTAGATTATCCTAATTAAACACATTTGACTTAAATGTCTAAACTAAAAACTCGTAAATCAGCTGCCAAAAGATTTAAAGCTACTGCGACGGGTAAATTCATGAGAAGAAGAGCTTTCCATAATCATTTACTTGATCATAAAAGCTCAAAATTAAAAAGACATCTATCAACAAAAGCCGTAGTTGATGAAAGAGATGCTGATAATGTAAGATTAATGATTCCATACGCATAAATCTTTAACCAATTTTTATTAGATATTCATGGCACGGGTAAAAAGAGGCAACATAGCCAGAAAAAGAAGAAACAAAATCTTAAATCTTGCAAAAGGTTTTAGAGGCGGCAACAAAAATCTTTTCAGAACCGCAAACCAAAGAGTGATGAAAGCTCTTTGTAATGCTTATAGGGATAGAAGAAGAAGAAAAAGAGATTTTAGAAGACTTTGGATTCTTCCTTTCAATCTTATTTAATAATTCTTTTTGTTGTATTAATAATAATTTCTATTTTTGTATTCAGACAATTTCTAAAAACAAGAAGTGAAGAATTAAATTTAGTAAAATTCGAGCAGAAAGGTTTAGATTCTCTCACTCAAGCTACAGAATTATATGAATTTGGGTCTATTCAGATAAAAAAAAGATTATATTCTGAAGCTACTAAAACTTTTTTAAAAGCAATTGAAAATTATGAAAATGAACCTGATGAAGCCAAAGCGATAATAAATAATGCTTTAGGATTTTCTTATGCTGCTCAAAATGAATTTAAGAAAGCAATTAAACACTATAAATCTGCAATAAAATCACTTCCAGAATATCCTATAGCCCTAAATAACCTCGCATCAGCACAACAGCGTTTACTTGAGTACGACTTGGCATATGAAACTTATCAAAAGGTTTTGGTGATAGATCCAAAAAACAAAACAGCAATTAAAAAAAGTAAGGAGTTAGAAAAAAGAAACAATTATAAACCTTATAAAGGTATTAAAGATAAGGGATTCTAAATATGGAAAATTATTCTTCTTTACTAATTGGTGGAAAACAATTTTCCAGTAGATTAATGGTTGGTACTGGCAAATACAAATCTACTCAAGATATGGTGGAAAGTTTGTCAAATTCTGAAACGGAAATTATAACCGTCGCTGTTAGAAGAATTAAAAATGATCAGACCGGAGAAAATTTACTCGAAAAGATCAACTGGGAAAAATACTGGATGCTTCCTAATACAGCTGGTTGTGTTAATTCCGATGAGGCAGTCAGAATAGCAATTTTAGGTAGAGAACTTGCAAAATTATCTGGTCAAGAAGAAAATAATTTTGTGAAGTTAGAAGTTATTCCTGACAAAAAGTATTTGCTACCAGATCCAATAGAAACTCTTAAAGCAGCCGAAATTTTAATAAAAAAGGGTTTCGCTGTACTACCTTATATCAATGCAGATCCTATTCTTGCAAAAAGACTAGAAGAAATAGGTTGTGCAACTGTAATGCCATTGGGCTCGCCCATAGGCTCCGGGCAAGGTTTGTTAAATTTATCAAATATAAGGATAATTATTGAGAATGCAAAAGTGCCAGTAATAATTGACGCAGGAATTGGGGTGCCTAGTGAAGCTTCTCAAGCTATGGAAATTGGAGCTGATGGTGTCTTAATCAATAGTGCAATAGCACAAGCTGCAAATCCTCCTCTAATGGCTCAAGCGATAAATTATAGTGTGAAAGCTGGCAGGCAAGCTTTTCTGGCAGGAAGAATTAAAAAACAAGACTTTGCAGTAGCAAGTTCGCCGGAAAAAAACATATCTATCTAATTCTCTAAATTGAGAAAAGTTTAAAAAGAAAGTAAAAATTTATTATTTGCTTTTATTTATCGTATTAAGAAAGAAGATTTGAAACTATTTACAATGTTTTTTCGCAAAGTGGAAGCACGCTGTAGTAATTTAATAAATATATTATGAATCTTTTAATTCTGGAGTTCTGAGTGAAAGTTATTGTTCTAGGTGGAGATGGTTTTTGCGGTTGGCCTTGTGCGGTGAATTTAGCAGAGCAAAATCATGATGTAATTATTGTCGACAATTTAAGTCGTAGAAAAATTGATATTGATCTAGAGGTAGAATCTTTAACTCCAATTTCTTCTATAACAGAACGACTTTCTGCATGGGAAGAGACTGGAGGCAAGCCTATGAGATTTCTTAACATGGATATCTCTAAGCAATATCAAAAATTACTCAATTTGCTCATTGATGAAAAACCAGATTCCGTGATCCATTTTGCAGAACAAAGAGCAGCACCATACTCGATGAAATCGAGTTTTACCAAAAGATATACAGTAGATAATAATGTTAATGGCACCCACAACCTACTTGCTGCGATAGTAGAGAGTAATTTAGATATTCATGTTGTTCATTTAGGAACAATGGGAGTCTACGGATATGGATCACATAGAGGTGCAACAATTCCAGAAGGTTATCTAAAAGTTGAAGTTCCACAACCAGATGGAAGCCGCTTTGAAGAAGAAATATTACACCCTGCAAGCCCAGGTAGTGTCTACCATATGACTAAAACTTTAGATCAATTATTATTTCTTTACTACAACAAAAATGATCTTGTAAGGATCACTGATCTACATCAAGGCATTGTTTGGGGAACAAATACAGAAGCAACTTTAAAAGATCCTAGATTGACAAACCGATTTGACTATGACGGAGATTATGGAACTGTTTTAAACAGATTTCTAATGCAAGCTGCAATTGGATATCCATTAAGTGTTCATGGGACAGGAGGGCAAACAAGAGCATTTATACATATAAAAGACTCTGTAAAATGCGTACAACTTGCTCTTGAAAATCCTCCAAAATCTGGAGAAAGAGTCAAAATCTTTAATCAAATGACTGAGAGTCATCAAGTTGGAGAACTAGCTAAAAAAGTTGCTTCTCTAACTGGAGCTGATATCAATTATTTACCAAATCCAAGGAATGAAGCAGTAGAAAATGATCTAATTGTTGATAATAAATGCTTTATAGAATTAGGTTTAAACCCAACTACTCTTGATAATGGCTTATTAGAAGAAGTTGTTGAAGTTGCTAAAAAATACTCCAATAGATGTGATCTTAATCGCATACCTTGTGTTTCATCCTGGACAAAAAAACAAGCTGAGGCTATAAAGACTAATTAAAATTTTTGAAATAGTTACCTTAAGAAAGTGAAAATTGCATTGTTTACTGAAACTTTTTTACCTAAAGTTGACGGCATAGTCACAAGACTGACTAAAACGATTGAATTTTTAATAAAAAATGGTGATGAAGTTATAATTTTTTGTCCAGAAGGGTGTCCAGAATCATATATGGGTGCAACTGTAGTTGGAGTTGCTGCAATGCCATTACCCTTATACCCAGAGTTGAAGCTTGGTTTACCAGGTCCTGCAGTCTCAGATAAGTTAGAAAAATTTAACCCAGATTTGATACATGTTGTTAATCCAGCTGTACTTGGCTTAGGTGGCATATGGTTAGCGAAAACTAATAATATTCCTTTAATTGCCAGTTACCATACTCATCTTCCAAAATATCTGGAACATTACGGTATGGGTATGTTAGAGCCACTTTTGTGGGAATTACTTAAAGCAGCTCATAATCAAGCCTTGTTAAATTTGTGTACTTCCACCGCTATGGTCAATGAATTAAAAGATAAAGGTATTCAAAGGACTGCTCTTTGGCAAAGAGGAGTAGATACTTACAGTTTCAGACCAGATTTAAGAAGTGAGAAAATGAGAGATAAATTATTTGGAAAATATAAAGATGCTAATTATTTATTGATTTATGTAGGAAGATTATCAGCAGAAAAACAAATTGAGAGAATTAAACCAGTCTTAGAAAGTATCCCTAATGCTTGTCTAGCACTTGTAGGTGACGGACCGTATAGAAACCAGCTTGAAAAAATCTTCGAAAATACCAAGACTAATTTCATAGGATATTTATCTGGTGATGAACTTGCTAGCGCCTATGCCTCTGGAGATATATTTTTATTTCCCTCTAGTACAGAAACACTTGGTTTAGTTTTACTCGAAGCAATGGCCGCAGGATGTCCAGTTATCGGAGCCAACAAGGGGGGAATTCCAGATATAATTAGCGATGGGATTAATGGTTGTTTATATGATCCAGATGAAAAAGATAATGGGGTACAAAGTTTGATTGAAGCGACAAAAAAAATTCTAGAGAATGAAGATAAAAGAGAAGTTATGAGAAAAGAGGCACGAAACGAAGCAGAAAAATGGGATTGGAATCAAGCAACACTACAACTGCAAAATTATTATGCAGATACTCTCAAAGAAATAAATTAAATTTGATCTAAATTATTATGCTACGTGAGGGGGCGTAGGGTTACTGTATGAACTTAAAGGAAGTATTAGAGTAGCAATATTTTGATTCTTTTCAGGCCTTTTTTTCTTTGAGAATTTTTTACCAAAAGGTACTCTAATAACATTAGTTC
>LUMH01000163.1_pt1 | contig 22888 bp, 23 predicted proteins | sample 730001 | NCBI WGS metagenome assembly LUMH01 (sample SAMN03860268, study PRJNA289734) | marine metagenome | biome: seawater column; feature: ocean; material: water; isolation source: Red Sea water column Station 34 - depth 25m | place: Saudi Arabia: Red Sea | collected 2011-10-15 | depth 25 m
GGATTTGTAAATCTAAATGAACTTTCAGAAATAATAAAACTATCAGAGGAATTTCCAGAAAATATTAGTCTTCAATGGATTTATGCCCAAAAAATTTACATATATATTTTTGCTGAACTCAAAAATAATTTAGAGGATAAAAGAACAGAAGAATACTTAATGCTTCTAGACAAATTTCCCGCTCTAGAAAAACAATTTCATGAGAACTTTAACAAAATTAATTTTTTTCCAAAGGAATTGAATTTATATGAGCTGAATGCAAATAACCATTCTGAGGTAATTAGTCTTCTTGGAGAAGATTTAAAAAATGATATCCCAATTTTCATAAAATGTTTGGATGAAATAATGGATAATAAACCTAATAATTCCTGTTACATTGCTTCTCAACAATTAGGTTGCAAAACTAAAAAGTTAAATCATGGCTCAAGCTTTTTTGTTCATAGAAAAAGTACTTGGAAACCATGGATATATGCATCATGGAAAAAAAATGATCTTCAAGAAAAAGAAGTCGCTCTGGAATGGATTTATAAATCATGGAGCAAGCTAAAAAGGTTTTATCCAAATATTCACTTAGCCCAATTGCATAATCATTTAAATTTTCATGAGGAAGAAATTACATTAGCCTTTGGAAATAGAATGAATGAATTAAAAACTTTAAAGAATATTTTTGACCCACAAGGTATTTTGCCTCCTTTATGAGGTAACTTCTTAATTATAAAGAAACTTAAAATGTCAAATTTCTCAAGATATTTATCTAAAAATTGGTTAGATGATCCAAAGTCAAATATTCTCTCAGGCTTAGTTGTTGCTTTTGCAATGATCCCAGAAGCAATTGCTTTTTCAGGTATAGCTGGTGTAGATCCTAAAGTTGGCCTTTTTGGTGCATTTTGCTTATCTATAACAATTGCGATTGTTGGAGGAAGAAGGGGGATGATCACTTCAGCTACAGGTTCAACAGCTCTTTTGATGACTGGACTTGTTGCTTATGGAGAATCACAAGCTCCTGGATTAGGAGTCCCATATCTTATTGCAGCTGGAATATTAACTGGAATTTTCCAAATTCTTTGGGGATATTTAAGACTTGCCTACCAAATGCGATTCGTGCCAACCGGAGTATTAAGTGGATTTGTAAATGCACTGGCGCTTTTAATATTTCAGGCACAACTACCTCAGTTAGGAATAGGTATTAAAGAATCAAAAGGATTAATTGAACAAACTTTGAGTCAGTATCCAGTTAACTCTCAGATCCCAGTAGTTTGGATTCTTGTAATCCTAGGATTAATAATTATCTATGGGCTTCCAAAAATCACAAAAGTAGTCCCATCTCAACTTATCGCAATAGTAGTAATTACTCTTATAAGCATATTCTTTAATCTAGATGTCCCAACAGTTAGCGATTTGGGTAAATTACCTGATGGATTACCAAGTATTTCTCTTCCTTTTGGATCAATAGAAAATGGGAAAGTACCTTTTAGTCTTGAAACATTAGGAATTATTTTACCGACTTCACTTGCAATATCTCTCGTGGGTTTAATGGAAACCTTTTTAACTCAAGACATTTTAGACGATGTAACTGATACAAGTTCTAATAAAAATAAAGAAGCAAGAGGACAGGGAATCGCAAATATTGTGGCATCCTTATTTGGTGGAATGGCAGGATGTGCCTTAGTTGGGCAATCTGTTATGAATACTGAAAATGGTGGTAAATCTAGATTATCAACTCTCTCCTCAGGTATATCTCTACTAATTATGATTATCCTCTTGAAGTCTTGGATTGGAGCAATACCAATGGCTGCTTTAGTAGCAATCATGATAACGATCGCAATAAGTACAGCAGATATAAATGGATTAAAAAATATTAGAAAGATACCTAAAAGTGATACTGCAGTAATGCTTATGACTTTTGCAGTTACTATGCTTACAAAACCTCATAATCTTGCACTTGGAGTTATTGCAGGAGTTGCATTAGCTGCAATTCTTTTCAGCAGAAAAGTTGCAAAAGTTATAACTGTCTCAAGAGCAAAAGAAAATAATTTAACTACCTACAAAGTAAAAGGACAATTATTTTTTGTAAGTAAAATTTATTTTTTACAAGGATTTGATATTCATGAACATCCAGAAAATATTGTAATTGATATGTCTTTAGCTCATATTTGGGATCAAAGTGGCGTTGTTGCTCTTGAGCAAATTATTAGAAAATTCCAGAATGGTGGTTCTAAAGTTGAAATTGTAGGATTAAATAAAGAAAGTCTTAACTTATTTGAAAGACTAGGTGGTGTAGAAAGCGCTCATTAAAAAAGTTAATTAAGACTAACTTGTTGATAACAAAACCAAAGCCATTGCTGAAAAAGCAAATTCCTATGAGATCTCCAAGCGGTTTTTGAACTATTTAGATCAAAATTTTCAGGAGGAGGAACATCTCCCTTTTCTTTGTCTCTTTCAATTTCACTAATAATTCTATGCACCGTATATTCAGGATGACCTAAATGCATAAGTTGTTTTTGATCATTAGATTCAAATATTGTATATCCAACGTTTTCTCCATAAGCCAACAAATTCAATTTCCCTTCTTTTTGGGCCTTCTCCATTTCCAAATCTGGTAATCCAGCAAATCTACTTTGAGGACAAATAAATTCATCATCTTGTGTACCCATCAAAGGGTGTCCAGGAACAAGACTTTTTAAAGGGAATACCCCAAATAATTTCCTATCAAAAACTTTCTTATCGACCCCTGCCAAATAAGCCAGCGCAAAGCCAGCCCAACATAATCCAAGAGTACTCGCACAAGAATTTCTGGCTTCATTTACAATTTTCACAAATTCATCCCAATACTTAACCTCCTCAAAGGCTAGGTGCTCAATAGGTGCTCCAGTAATAATGATTCCATCTAACGGTTCTGGATTATTTGCTTCTTCCCAAGTTATGTATAGATTATTTAGATGATTAAGATCCCATGTTTTATAAGAGTGAGTTTTAAGCTTTATCCAAACTGGCTCAATTTGAAGAGGAGATAAACCAAGTGGATGTAGTAAGTTAAATTCATACTGCTTGCCAAGAGGCATGATATTTAAAATACCAATCCTAAGAGGACGTATATCCTGTCTTTTTGCCAATTCTGGTTCGATCCAAGATATATGATTTTTCTCAACATCACTAATCTTGTGATAGTTACTAGGAATTATTAAAGCCAATAAATCTCCTTTCCTATGTGATTTGTGAAAGTGCTTGTTCGAAATCTGCTTTTATATCATCAATATGCTCAATTCCTACAGAAACTCTTACCATAGTGGGAGTAACACCTGCAGATAGTTGTTCTTCTTCAGATAATTGCTGATGAGTTGTTGAAGCAGGATGAATTACTAATGTTTTTGAATCCCCTACGTTAGCAAGGTGGCTCGCTAATTTTAAGGAATCAATAAACTTTACTGCATTTTCATAACCCCCATTGAGAGAGAACATAAGCATGCAACCCATTCCCCTTCCAGTAGTATATTTTTTGGCACTAGAGTAATATGGATCAGATTCTAGGCCAGGATAATTAACACTACTTACATTAGAATTAGAATCTAACCATTTTGCTAATTCAAGAGCATTAGAAGTTTGTCTTTCTATTCTTAAACTTAGAGTTTCCAAACCCTGCAATAGCAAGAAAGAATTAAAAGGACTTTGAGCTGACCCCCAGTCTCTGAGGCATTCAAGTCTTGCTCTTAACGCAAAAGCTATATTTCTATTATCAGGTACTCCCAAAGATTTGCAGATATCACTACCGAAACCAAAAGCGTCCCAATGAACGAGTCCATGATAAGCAGCGCTTGGCTCACTCATTAGTGGGAATTTACCATTTCCCCAATCAAAGGTTCCGGCATCAACAATAACCCCTCCGATACTTGTTCCATGTCCACCGATCCATTTCGTTGCACTTTCTACAACAACATCGGCTCCAAAATCAATTGGTCTTATTAAAGCACCACCAGCACCAAGGGTATTATCCACTATTAGAGGAATTCCATTTTCCTTCGCCAAAGCAGAGAGTCCCTCAAAATCTGGAATGTTGAACCTAGGATTTCCCATTGATTCGACATATATTGCTTTTGTTTTATCATCAATTTTATTTCTAAAACTATCGATACTATCACCATCTGCAAATTTAACTTCTATTCCTAATCTTGGAAATTGTACTTTAAATTGATTGTAGGTCCCACCATATAGAAAAGATGTAGAGACAAAATTATCCCCTGCTGTCATGCAGTTCACGATTGCCAAGAATTGAGCAGCTTGACCTGAGGATGTTGCAAGTGCTGCCATACCTCCCTCCAAAGCTGCCATTCTTTTTTCGAAGACATCTGTGGTGGGGTTCATAAGTCGAGTATAAATATTTCCAAATTCTTTTAATCCAAAAAGATTAGCTCCATGCTCGGCATTATCAAAGACATAGGAACTAGTTTGATAAATGGGTACTGCTCTAGAATTTGTAGTTGGATCAGGCACTTGGCCTGCATGTAACTGAAGCGTCTCGAACTTTTGGTTGCTCAAAATTTTAAAATAATCCTATTATCTATTTAACTTAAAAAAGTCCCAAAAAAAAACAAAAAAAAGATAAATATTTATAAATCCTTTTTTAATGAGGGGTAATTATCTTTCATATATAAACTCAAATCCTCTTTTATCGCAGATCTGAGTTTCTCAATATTTGCAGAATCAATTATTGGAAAAGTTTTATTAGCCTCAGGATCTTTTTCAGTAATTGATTTCCAATTCTTACCTACATCTTTTTCAGAGTTGTTAAGAACCTCATCAAAATTGAAACACTTATCATTGTTCTTAGCATCAAATTCGCTAAAAGCTTTATTTATAAGCTCTTTTCTATTTTCGAATAGATTCTTAGCTTTTAAAGTATCTGGAAGACCCATAACTGGTTGTAATTCCTTAAGAAGTTTTATTTCCTCTTCAATTAAGAGTGTCCAAACACCATATTTATTTTTTGGAAGATTAGAATTACTAAAAATATTAATTTCATCGAGATAAAAATTTAACCATAGATAATAAGATTTTTCTTCAATAGTTTTTTTAACGGATATCTTTTTATTTTGGATCTTTGGGAGTAACTTTTCTGCCTTCTTTAAAAACTGTCTGTCTTCTCTTTCTAAATTTATTAATCCCCATCTTTGACTGTAGTCCCATAAATCTTCGTATCTTGTTAAGTCTTCTTGATTCCAACCAAGAGCTTTAAGTTCATGAGAACGATGAGTTAATTCCTTTTTCAAAAAAAACCTTTTAAACCATAATAATTCTAACCCTGCAATCAAGATTAGTAAATAAATTAAGAACTTTGCTTTCTAGCAAATTAGAAAAATAATCAATTATTAAAATATTTATTAATAATTTTCAATACATTGATATAACTAGGATTTTTTTTAGAAATTTGATTACTATATTTATTTTTTCTAAGGGCGTTTTGCTCTTTGTCAATAAATAATTTCTTATAAAAGTTTTCAATATCATCAAAAAGATAATCTTCTTTTAATTTTTCATTTAGTTCGAAAGATAATTCAGATTTCACAGATTCTTGGCAAAAATTAGTGATTTCTTCTGAACTAATTAAAACCTTATAAATTTCTTTTTTTTCTTCTGAATTAGCATTAAAGCATAAATAAATCAGATTAATCATTGAACAATTGTTATTTTTAATTTTGAATTCTTTATAAATGTCTGGCCAAAATTTTAAAGATTTTAGACCTTCTAAACCTCCTTGACTGAGAGAGTATTTATTACACCAATTTACAAATTCTGAGACATCTTTTGGACATCTTTTGAGTTGCAAAAGCATATCTGATAAAACTTGTCCTGCTTGAAAATTCCGTGTTGGTTTTCCTTCAGTTGGTAGAGTCATACTCCCTAAGACATCAGCCTTAACAGCATTTAATTGAGAAAAAGTATAATCTCCTTTTTCACAAAATTTATCATTAATTATTTCCCTTGCACTAATTATTTCTTCACCATAACCAAGTTCTTTTAATGAAAGATATTTATTCTCTAATTTATTTTCTTTTCTAACTTTTATTGATACTGATGCGGCCTGATCTAAACATTGAGTTAACAAAATCGTATTAATGGTAGGCAGCATTCCTGGCTTATCGGAATGAAAGTTATTTACAAAACCTGCAAATATTGATGAGATATTTTTTATTGATTTTATATATTGACATTCAATATTGTGAACTCCAGGAGAAACTTGAATTTTCGGTGATAATTGATTCAAAATGCGTGCTCCTATTAATGCTGTTAGCGCATCAGGATGGCAGAAATTTGCAGTAAAACTATCATTAGGATTTCGTAAAGCTCCGTGACGATGAAATCCTGTAAAAAAAGCTAAATTTGGATATTTATTACATTTTAACATCATCTTGTATGTGATTACTATTTGAAGCAAGAATAACTATCTCACATTTCAAGAGAAGATCTTTTAGATCAAAAGACTTTATTTTTCCCTCTGAAGAATAATTTCCCATTCTCTTAATCTTTTCAATAATCTCATTATCCATATCAGAAATAACATCATTTGAGAAAGCACCTAACAAATCTCTATCTTCCCTAGGAGCCAAGAGAATATTATTTGATTTTCCATGCATAGCACAGTTGTATGCTAGTGATGCAGGATATAAACCAACACTGTAAAATCCAACTTTGCTATTCTCTATATCTTCAATCAATGAATAAAAATATTTTTCATCTTTGATGTTTTCTACGAAATTATTCTTCATTTTTGGAAACTCTTGATAATTTTTTTAATTTCTTACCCATACCAACATTTTTCTACATTAAAGCAATTTTTGACCATAGCAAATTATTTATTGAAAATATTGAGTTTTTTAATTTATAATTTCTGAGAAAGTCCAAATTAAAAGAAAAATAATTATAAATATGGAATATATGGCAAGTAATTTAAATGAACAAAAACAATTAATTTCTTCTAAAAATATCTTATTTATTCAAGACATTGACGGAGTTTGTATCCCTTTAGTTAAAGATCCAATGACTAGAGAATTAGAATCAAAATATATCTATGCAGTAAAAGAATTTGCCGAGGAATTCTTTGTATTAACTTGCGGGGAACATGAAGGTCCAAGAGGAGTTAACAGAATAATAGAGAGGAGTTTAAGGAGCACTACTGAGCCTAAAAACAAAGAACTATATTTAAGAGGTTTAGCTGCCTGTGGAGTAGAGTATCAAGACAGTAATGGTGAAATAAGTTTTGAAGGAGTCTCAGAAAAAGAACTAAGTTTTTTATCTAAAGTACCTAGTTTAATAAGACCAAAATTTAATTTTATAGTTAAGAATATTTTTCCTGAACTTAGCCAAGAAGATATCAATTTTCACGCAGTAAAATCAATATGTGAAACACGCTTCTCGCCAACGATTAATTTCAATAGTCTATTTGATTTAGTTCATGAAGATTCTGATAAAAGAAAGCTTATTCAAATTAGTTTTGAAAAAATGATGAATGAAATCATTTTAAAAGCTGAATCCGAAGGCCTCAAAAACTCATTTTTCCTTCATATTTCACCAAATTTAGGTAATAAAAATGGTAGAGAAACAATTAAACTTTCTTCTCAAGATGATATCGGATCAACAGACATACAATTACTTATTAAAGGAGCAGTTAAAGATTCTGGAGTTTTATTTCTTTTAAATAAATTTATTGCGGATAAAACTGGTAAAGCTCCTTTTGGAAGAAATTTTAATTTTAGAAACTCTCCAAATTCTGTTACGGAAAAAATTGATTTATGCAAAAGAACTATTCAAAAAGAAGATATGCCTTTGATTGTAGGAGTTGGTGACACAGTCACATCAAAAAAAAATAATGATGAAAAAAGTTATTCAAGAGGAGGAAGTGACAGGTCTTTTCTAGAATTAATACAAATATTAGGTAATGAATTTGGGATTAAGAATAAAATAATTTTTGTAGATAGTAGTTCTGGTGAAGTTGAAAGACCCTCTACAAAAAAAACTGGTTTAATAGGGATCAGTGATGTTCATGACAATTTAAAATTTGACATAGTTTTTAAAAATGGTCCCAAAGAATACATAAGTTGGTTTATTGAACTTGCTAATGAGAGATCAAACTTTAAAAAAAATAGTTGACTTTTTTATTTTCGAATGACAATTTATAAATAATAGATTCATGAAAGAAAAATTCCCCTCAATATATAAAGAACCTATAGAAACATTGCAAATTAACATAGGTTATAAATGCAATCAGGCTTGTAAGCATTGTCATGTCAATTCGAGTCCCCTAAGGACTGAAAAGATGTCCAATGAAATGATATCTCTTATTCCAAAGATAATTGAAAAATACAAAATCAAGACTTTAGATATTACAGGTGGTGCGCCAGAACTTCACCCAAAATTTAAAAACCTAATAACCAGCTTGAACACAAAACAAGTTGATATTATTGATAGGTGCAATTTGACAATTTTTTTTGAAGAAGGTTATGAAGATCTTCCTCAATTTCTTGCAAAAAATAAAGTGATAGTTACTGCTTCGCTACCGTGTTATGAAAAAAATAATGTTGATTTTCAAAGGGGTTTTGGCGTTTTTGAAAAAAGTATTAATGCCATAAAAATTCTTAATGATTTAGGCTATGGAAAGAAAGAAAATGGATTACAATTAAATCTTGTTTACAATCCTGTAAGCCCAATTCTTCCTCCTTCTCAGGAAATATTGGAGAAGGATTATAAAAAAATTCTATTCGAAAAATACAATATCGTTTTTAATAATTTATACACAATAACTAATATGCCAATAAATAGATATGAAGAATCTCTTAGAAGAGAAGGGAAACTAAATACTTATTACAAATTACTAAAAGAAAATTTTAATGAAAAAAATTTAGAAAATCTAATGTGTAAAAAGACAATTAGCGTAAATTGGCTAGGAGAAATTTATGATTGTGACTTTAACCAACAGATAAATTTCCGAGAGAATAAAGGACCAAAGACACTTTTTGATCTATTGGATGAATCATTTACTTTTGACTACGGGGTAGCTGTAAAAGAACATTGTTTTGCTTGCACTGCAGGTGCAGGGTCAAGTTGTGGAGGGACTTTAAGTTAAAACCTGCTAAATGCAATTAGGACAAATAGCTCTTACATTTAAAGAGGATTCAATTAGTTTAAAACCATTAACTTTTGCTGCAACTTTGCCTGCCTCTAAAACCTCATCATTTTCGAATTCTTCTGTTCTTCCACACCTAATGCAAATCAAATGATGATGATCCGGTGTGTCGTTACTAAGCAATTCATATCTGTGTCCACCCTCACTGAGTTCTAATTCATGAAGCAAACCCATTTGTACTAAAAGTCTTAAAGTTCTATAAATTGTTGCTAGTGAAACTTTGGAGCTTGTTTTAACTAACTTTTCATGAACCTCTTCAGCACTAAGATGCTTTCCAGAGCCAATATTTTCAAATAAATTAAGAACCTTTAACCTCTGAGGAGTTAATCTCTTCCCATCTTTATGTAATCCATCACCAAGAGGAGATGTGATTACTTTGTATTGAGAGGATAATGACAAAATTAACCCTTGGCTATTCTCAATAATAACTCTAGATGAGAGTAAAACAACTTATTTATTTAAAATGTTTACTAAAGTTCTTCAAAATATTATGTTAAATGTATCTTTATATGTAAATGATGAATGATCAAGAAATCTCTTCTGATAAATTATCATCGAAAGTAAACGCCTTGATAATTATTGATATTCAGGAAAAAATAATAAGACCAATTTTTAATAAGGATTCAATAATCAAAAACATTAAAAAGCTAATAAATGCTTACCAAATTTTAGAAGAAAACATATTTATATCTGAACAGAACCCACTCAAATTGGGAGTAACGATACCTGAATTATCACCCATAGCAGAATTTAGAAAATTTGAAAAAATGGAATTCAGCCTAGCTAAATTAGAAGATTTTTTAAAAGAACTTAAAGATAAGAAAATTACTAATTTGATAGTTTGTGGGATCGAAACGCATATTTGTATTCAACAAACAGTCTTAGATTGTTTACAAAAAGGATTTGAAGTTATTCTCATATCAGATTCCATGGGAAGTCGAAATAGGGTAGATCATGAAATAGCATTACAAAGAATGACTCAGAGTGGGGCGATCTTAACAACAACTGAATCAATAATTTTTGAATTATGCAAAACTGCGGATAGAGAAGAATTTAAAGAAATTAGAAACATAATAATGAGTTAAAGAAAAATAAAGACTGGTTTGTTGTTTAGAGATAATTTAAAATTTTATTAGAGATAAATTTTTAGGGTTTATTTGAATATGAAATTAGTTACTGAAAACTTCCTTCTGGCAATATCTATTTTTTTTATTGGAACTTTATTGTCGATAATAATTTCAAAAGTTTCAAAAATATTTTTTAAAAAGATTTCCAAAAGAACAAAAACAAATTTCGATGATTTTATTTTTGAGGTGATCTCTGGAATTATAAAACCTATAGGTTTCCTCCTCTCATTTTATTTTTCAATTGACTATTTTTTTGCTGATGAAATAACTTTCATCTCTGTCTTATTGAATATTTTGAAATTATTTATATTAATAATCATCATAAAAGCTCTCAACAAAGTTTTAATAAGATCTTTAACAGAATCGACCTCGAAAATTAATGATTCCTCAATTAGTTCGATGGTATCTTCACTAACTCCATTGATAAAAGCATTAACATGGACTATTGGCTCAATTTTTTTCTTACAAAATATAGGTGTTCAAATGACTGCTATTTGGGCTTTACTAAGTGCAGGAGGTATTGGAGCAGGATTAGCTTTGAAAGATCCAGTTCAGGAGTTCTTTGAATATATAACAATTTTGCTTGATAAACCTTTTCAAAAAGGTGAGTTTATAAAATCTGATGGAGTCCTCGGAATGGTTGAGAGAGTGGGAGTACGATCATCAAGGATAAGAAGTATTAATGGAGAAGTAATAGTAATGAGCAATAGCGCCCTAACAAATGGAATAATTTCAAATTACGCACAAATGGAAAAAAGAAGGTTAGTGCATAAATTGGGAGTTGTTTATGAAACCTCTCCAAAACTTATGAAATTGATTCCAATAATAATTAAAAAAATAGTTGAAGAGACAAAAGATGCGTCTTTTGATAGATGTCATTTCACAGATTTCGGCGACTTCAGTCTTAATTTCGAACTTGTTTATTACATCCCAACAAATAATTATCTCGCCGCAATGGAAGCTCAACAATCTATAAATTTAAGAATTATTGAGGAATTTGCGGTTAATAATATAGAGTTTGCATTCCCAACACAAACCTTAAATATTGAAAGTAACAAAGCCAAATGATCTACAAATCTCTTCACTTAAAATCCAGAGTTTTGAAGCCAACTCAGAATTATTTGCCTCATCACTAACCTTACTTTCAACTAATTTATGTTTTTTAAAAGATATAAGTTTATTACTTAAATGAACGTAACCAATATTATTTAAATTTGAATCAAAAACAATTTCAGAAAGTATCCTACCAGCATTTTCTATACTTTCAGAAATTCCTAAAATATTTTTTGCAGCTTTAGAAAAAATTAAATATCCAAAGAGATTAAAACGCTTACTGTATCTAAAAAAACCAAGATCATCATTTGGTATTACTAGACCAGGAGCCCAAGTAATTACAGAAATTTTACTAGAGGAAATTTTTAATTTTTTTTCAAGTTCTTTAGCAAACAAAATATTACATAACTTACTATTTTTATAAGCTTCATCAGCATTAAAATTTAAAAATTGCCCAGTTACTTTTTTTCTTAAATTAACTAGGTTATTAAGTCCCGCTTTCTTTCCTATATTGCCACCTGAACTTTTGGGGTCGTGTACATCTGATGATGTAATAATGATTCTAGATTCTTCTTTATCTCTAATAAAATCTTTTAGGACATTTACCAAGTAAAAATGTGCAAGATGATTTACTGCAAAAGTTAGTTCTATGCCTTGTTTTGATACTTTAGGGTAAAAAGAGCCTGTATATTGCAATCCTGCATTTAAAACAAGAACATCTAAAAAAATCTTTTTACTAATAAAGTAATCTTTAATTTTTTTAATATTCTCTAGATCTGAAAGATCACAATTTTCAATAATATTTAAAAATTTACTAAGGTAATTTTTATCAAAATGTTTCTCGATTTTTCTGAGAAATTCATTCTTTCTAAATTCGTTTTTTATTACAACATATAAAATATTTTTCGTCTTCAGTAAATTAATAATGGCAAAAAACCCTATTCCTGAATTACCTCCAGTAATTAAAATATTTTTATTTTTAATCATTTAAATTCCTATATTTTTTTTATGATAAAAAAATAAATAAAGTTTTTTTTATTTTGTAATCTTATAAATTATTGTTAAAACACTGAAAACTTAGTCACTAGTATTTGAGTAATTTGATTATTATTAATCTACTCTCATTATAAGTATTGGATGAAAAATATAATTCTAGGCTCAGAAGTAATAATTTGTTCCATAAATTTCTTTAATCATAAGATTTATATTTAATGTCAAAAGAAAATATGCCAGATGTTCTTGTTTTGGGTGCAGGGCCTGCAGGTATGGCTATTGCCTCAGCTTTAGGGAAGGAAAAATTAGATGTTGAAGTGCTTTCTCCAAATGGACCAGATGAACCTTGGCCAAATACATATGGCATTTGGGGGAAAGAAGTTGATCAACTCGGGCTTCAGGATTTACTTGAATATAGATGGAAGAATACTGTAAGTTTTTTTGGGCATGGCGCTTTAGAAGAGCAGGACGACGAGAATAAAGCCACGGAACATTCACTAGATTATGGACTATTTGATAAGAAGAAACTCCACAATTATTGGTTTAACGAATGCAATAAGTCTTTTATTAAATGGCATCAAGGCTTTGCAAACAAAATACATTTTGAAAAATACAAAAGTACAGTAACTACAAAAGATGGCAAAACTTACTCTGCAAGATTAGTAGTAGATGCAACAGGGTATGATCCTGTTTTTCTTAAATTAAAATCCTGTGGTCCCTTAGCAGTCCAAACTTGTTATGGGATAGTAGGTAATTTTAGTAAACCTCCACTTAAGAAAGGGCAGTTTGTATTAATGGACTATAGAAATGACCATCTTAACGATGAGCAAAAAAAAGAACCGCCAACTTTTCTTTATGCCATGGATATGGGGGATGGGAAATATTTTCTTGAAGAGACATCTCTTGGTTTGGTAAATCCTCTAACAATGGAAAATTTAAAAGAGAGACTAGAGAAGAGGCTTTCTTATCGAAATATATCAATCACAAGCATGCAGCACGAAGAGCTTGGCTTATTTCTTCCTATGAATATGCCAATCCCAGATTTCAAACAACAAATACTTGGATATGGTGGTGCTGCTTCAATGGTACATCCTGCATCTGGATATTTAATTGGTAATGTTTTAAGAAGAGCTCCACTTGTCGCAAAGGCAGTCTCAGAAGCAATTAAAAACAAAAATCTAAGTACCTATCATATTGCTAGAAAAGGTTGGGAAACTTTATGGTCAAAAGAATTAATTAGGAAGAAATCACTTTACCAATTTGGATTAGAAAAACTCATGAGGTTTGATGAGAAACTATTGAGAGAATTTTTTGGCAGTTTTTTCCAACTACCTAAAAATCAATGGTATGGGTTTCTAACTGATACTCTTTCTTTAAAAGAGATTGTATATGCTATGTGCGTAATGTTTATAAAGGCTCCATGGAGTGTAAAGAAAGGTCTTATGATTATGCATGGAAGAGAATTTAAAATGTTACTTAGGATAATATTTCCAAACATATAGTTAAAAAATGAGAACCATATTAATAAGTGGAGCCAGTAGAGGTATTGGACTAAATATTGCACATAAAGAATTAAAAGAAGGCAATAGAATTAGTGTTGGCATAAGAGATTTAGAATCATTAAAAGGAAGCGCTATTGATCCAAAAAAATGGCCAGAAGGGAAAATTATAATCAACCACTATGATGCTTTAAAAAAAATTACAGCCGAAAATTGGATAAAGAATACCGTAGATGAATTTGGAGGATTTGATTCAGTAATAAATTGTTCTGGAGTATTATCGAAAGTTCCTTTCTTATACAAAGATGGTGATGAAGAAGATATTTTAAATACATTAAATATCAATTTTTTGGCAATTTGGCATTTATGTAGGCTTTCTTGGGATCATTTATGTACCTCTGGAAGAGGAAGAATTATTGTTTTAGTTTCAATGAGTGGGAAAAGATCCAAAGGTGATTTAGCCGCTTATTCTTCTTCAAAGTTTGCTTTGATGGGATTATGCCAAACTATGAAAAATAAAGGTTGGGATAAAAATATAAGGATTTCTGCAATTTGCCCAAGCTGGGTTAATACAAAAATGGCCCAAAATATCTCTTCTTTAGACAAATCAAGCATGACACAACCTGAAGATATTGCTGAAATATGCTCAACTATTCTTAAGTTACCTACCCAATCAGTTCCATTTGAAATCGCCTTAAATTGTAACTATGAAATTTAACCTAAATTAAAAATTAAGTAAGCCATTGAAAGCATTGCAATTGCAATAAATAAACCTTTTATTCGATTAGTTAACAATGAAAAAAGAGATAAATCTTCAGAAAAGTATCCGCCAAAACTACCTGTAATAAATAATATAACCATTGGTAGAGATGCCATTCCGAAAGAATAAGATATAGATCTTACAAATCCAAAATTTAAATAATTAAAAATAAAAGAACCTAATGAAAACAATAAAAAAGATGCAAATAGAGTTATAGAAACTTCAGCATCTAAAGTGTGAGGTAAGCTACCCTTTAATTCAAATTGCTTTTTACATTCTCTAATTTGTCTTTTAGAAAGCTTTAAATAACCAGTTTCAGGAATTCTTTGCGACTTATATTTTCTTAGTAATCTTGCTTCAAGAGTTTCTGGCTCCTTAGTCATAATTGATGTTAATAATTCATCTGGCTTTAATTTTTTAATTTTCTTTTCAAGATTATCCGTTTTCCCAATCCTATAAAGGTCTCCTACTCTAATAAGGTAAACATATCCCGACATTTGCGTTGTAAAATTAATACTGTTCCTACTTAGATAATACTAAAAGAATTAGGGAAATTAAAAGTTTTTACAATATGAAAAACGATATTTTATATTCATTTCGAAGATGTCCATATGCAATTCGTGCAAGATGGGCCCTGTTAATTTGCGAAATAAAAGTAGAGATAAGAGAAATTGATTTAAAAAATAAACCTCTAGATTTTTTAAATAATTCAAAGACGAAAACGGTTCCAATACTTATAAAAAAAAATAGTGAAGTTATTGAAGAAAGTCTTGAAATCATCCTATGGGCTCTCTCAGAGTCGAAAAAGGAAAACATCAAATTAATTTATTTTCCTGAGAACAAAAAGGAAGATATTTTTGAAATAATTAATGAAAACGATAACGAATTCAAATATCATTTAGATCGATTTAAATATGCCACAAGATATAAAGATAGTGATGAAGAATTTCATTTCACAAATGCTATTAAATTTATAAAGAGATGGAACGAACTACTTGCAGAAAACAAATATTTTTTTGGAGATAGCCCCACAATCGCTGATTGGTCTGTTTGGCCTTTTGTAAGACAATTTAGAATCGCTTGTGAAAGTCAAAAAAGGATAAATTATTTTGAACCCTCGATAAAAAACTGGTTAGATTCATTTGAGAAAAATAAAGAATTTAAAACCTTAATGTATAAATACGAATTATGGGAACCAAATTATAGAAAGAATTATTTTCCTTTTAATTAACTTTCTAACAACTTCCTTTTTTCAATTATTCTTGCTAACTCCAAAAAATATCCTGCAGTCCTAAATTTTCCAATATTTTTTTCCTTAAAATCAAGATCGCTTCTAATTTCTGCAGTCTCCGCCATTAGCAAATCTAAATCATTTGATCCAAGACTATACAATTCTCCTAGTTCGATTTCCCTTCCGAGTAAATGACTCCTAAACCACTTCCCTTTATTTTCTTGAGGTGGAATATCGTAGGGAGTAAATGACATTAAAATAAAATTTAGGCTAATACTATTCTAGGGTTCTTATTGAAACTTTTTCATCTCTACTTTATTAAAAATCAATGCAATAAAAAGAATTGCGAATGTAATTAGGGCACAAATTTCTGTCCAATAATCTAACCCAATTTTAGAAATCATTAATGGTGCAAGAACTGTGAATAGTCCCCCAGAAAGAATTAACTGAGCGAAAAGCTGTTTTGACGTAAAAATTGGTAAAGTCTTAGAAATATTTTTAGGATCTGCAAGCCTTAAAAGAAGTAACCCAGAAGCTACTACACCTGTAGAATTCCCAAACTCTATCAAGCTTTTTTCAAACCAATAATCATCAAAAATAAAGTATGCGAAATAAGCAATGCAGATTAAATTCCAAAATAAACCGAAAATAGTAAACACTAAAATAAGTATCCAATTATCAAAAACAACTGCGATATCTAAACTCGCCATAGCTGTAAAAATCAACAAATCTGTGGATAAAATACCAATCTCCCTTTGCAGAATATTTGAAATAAATTCTGTATTTTTGGTTTTCTCTAAAATATATCTTATAAGGAGCGAACCTATAAGGATAAAAGGAAATACTGGTAGTGAAAAAATAATTTCCTTCGAAAAATCACCAAAAGAACTTGAAATATACCTTAAAAATTTAAGTAGCAAAACACCAAAAGAAATTGCCAAACCAGAGAATCCAAGATTTATTATAAAAATTCTTAAATCTGCAAAAATTCCTGTCTTATTTTTTCCCTTTAGAGTATCTTTTTGTTCAAGAATTTCCTCAGTATCTGAAAGGCCTAAAGTTCTACCAATAAAGATAAATATGCTACCCAATATTGAAGAGGATAAAAGACCCATTGTTGCCATAGCCAAACCAAGATCTAAACCATTTGGGAAACCTAGTTTATTAAAACTTTCACCGATTATTGATGCAGCTCCATGACCACCCTCAAAACCTACCTCTATTAAACAACCCATTAGAGGATTTGCGTCCATAGATGGAGGCAGAAAATATTTAACAACAAGGCCACCGACAAAAAATTGTCCGAAACCTAGTGAAAGAGCTAATAGAAATTGATTAAAAATCGGTTTAACTAAACCATTTATATTCGGTATAGGTCTTCCCATCATTAAAGTTGCGAAGACTAATGATAAAAGAGGAGTAGGAAAATTACTCCAAACATTTATTGTTTCTTTTGGTAAAAAGTGTATCGCACCAAATGGGCCTATAGATATACCTAAAATTCCTGATATGACTGCTATCGGCAATCCAAATCTCTCGAGTTGAACAGCTAGTTTAAATTTCCTTCCAAAAATCAACAAAAAAAATATAATTAACAATCCAAAAAAACTTATCAATAGAGAATTTGAAAAAATATCTTTATTCTGTATCGAAAAAATATTCAATGATTTCAAAAACATATAATTCTAAATCTAAATTAATAAACAAAATTTTTCAAATAAAAAAGGCTCCGGTAAGAGGAGCCTTTTGATATTGGTAAGAAAATTTGAAAATTAATCTTTAAGAGTAACTGTTGCACTATCAATATTACTGATAGCATTTGTAACTCTCTTGAAATCAAAGCCTAGTGCTCTTAAAGCGTGCCATAGATGACCTTGAATAAAGAAGAATCCAAAATAGTAATGAACATTAGCTAACCATGCCCTTGAAGTGTACTCACCATCAGGAAGATCAACAGTATCTACCCAATAAGGAGAAATACTAAACTTCAATTCAAGTGGTTCACCAAAGAATTCAGTTGGATAAACTGTTGTGTTAGCTGCACTCCAGAAGGCTGCAATAATAGCCATCCAGCCTATTCCAGCTAGTGACCATGAGAGAACAGCTTCTGCAGAGAGAAGTCCTTTACCTTTAAATTTGGTATATTCACCAACTTGCTTAGTAGCAATATGCCAAGCACCACCAGTGATCTCAACGAAAGCAAGAAAAGCATGGCCTCCCATTACTTCTTCAAGGCTATCAATAGTCAAAAAGTCTGTTTGGTGATTCCAAATTTTGGCCAAATTTAATTCATACTCAACCTGTCTTACAGAACCAATAGCTGGATCATAAATTCCATGCACTCTTGCCCATTCGACAAAAGCAATAACTGCGAAACCAAGAATAATTAGATGGTGACCAAGAATAAATGTCAATTTGTCTGGATTATCCCATTCAATATTGAATTTTCTAGCTCTTGCTACATCAGAATCTTCTAGATTTCCAGGAAGAAGTAAAGAGTGTAAAAGTCCTCCGGCTGCTAAAACCATAGAAGAAACTAAGTGAACTATTGCTATCGCTAGAACAGGTTTAGTATCTCCCATCGCAACACCATTAGCATCAAACCCTATTCCAAGAGTTGCTAAGTGAGGAAGAACGATTAGAGGTTGATGACCCATTGGGACACTTGGGTCAAATCGTGAAAGTTCAAAAAGGGTGAATGCACCCGCCCAGAAAACAATTAATCCTGCATGAGCTACATGAGCAGCAATGAATTTTCCTGAGCGATTTGCTACACCTGAATTACCAGCCCACCATCCATAGGTAGTATCTGGATTTCCATAGGTTTGCATTTAGGAATTGATTAGCTTAAACGTTTTGAGAATACTTTATATTTCACCAAACAGTTGAATTCATAACAAAATTGTAAAGGTTAGTAATCCTAACTATTACTAAACAAAAATTATTCGTAGGGCAAGACAAGAGTAAAGAAGGTAGATTTAATGAAGAAAAATTATTCTCAGAGATATAAGTTCTATCAAATAAACCAGTATTTTTAAATTCAAATAAGTTAAATAAATTTCATTTTGCTGACATTAAACGATGTTTTGTTTCATTACACCGTGGTGGTTATTGCCTCATTTTCAAACAATTATTAAATATGGGATAAGACATCTAATATTATGACTACTTCTCAAGAGTCTTCTAGAAAATTTTCACTAGAAATGAAATCTGAAGTTCATTACAAAAAGGCTGCAAAATCTTACAGAAAATCGAAACAATATATAAATATGATTAACTTATATCCAACTTTGCAAAACACTCTTATTGAGTGTAAGGATGAGAATCTAATCGAATAAATATTTTATATATTTTCCCAAATTAATCAGGATAATATGTCAATTTTTAGGCTGCAATATTATAGTTTTCTTCAGAATAAAATTTATCAATTATTTTTTTCCGAGGTCAACTCAGATGAGCTCCACATATCCCCTAACATTGAATTAAGTAAATATTATTAATCCTTGATAACGTTAATTTTATTTTTTTGAAAGGGGTAAAACTTTTAAATAATTATTAAGTCACAAAAAACCTAGTATTTACAAAGAAAAGAGATTTGAAAGATTTATATCAAATTAAGAAATATTAAATAAAGAATCTTCATTAATGAATATCTCATCGATACCCTTTCCTTTATTGATGGATTTATAGTTAACGTATTCTTCTGTAATCGATTGATGCTTTGAAAGATTGATCCAACCCTTGTGCCAATTTCCACTATTTATTAATTCTTCATAAGTAGTTTTTAAGTTAATTTCAGAATCAAGGACAGAAACCATTAAAAAACTAATATTTCCTTTTTCTTTAGTCTCATTTACTAAAACAAAATGTCTCAATCCATTTATGGTTTTATTAGAAGTCCAGTAATTTTCCATAATTATTTTTTCTTAATGTTCCCCTCAGAATTTTTTCTAGATATTTTCTTATATTCATTTCTAATTTCGTCTAATAAAAGTTTTCTTTTATCCATGTAGTTAAGAGAATCTTGTTTTGTTAAGTTATATCTTTCTTTTTTAGTTAAATTCATCCAGTTATTAAGATTCTTTTTATTGAAAGTTGTTAATTTTTTAGCCTTCAAAACTTTTTGTTTTCTATTTAATTTAAGAAAATTCCTTAAATTAAAAAAAATAAATATAAAAAGAAAAATTATCACTATCTTCAAGAACATCACTTTACAAGTAAGTTATTGTTTATCCAATTTTCTAATTTAATATCATTCTCAAAAGATATAACCTCCTCTTCATTCCCATTACCTGATTGATCAAAGAGCCTTATAATAAATTCCCCATTAACTGCCTCATCATCACCAATAACAATAATACTTTTAGATTTAAGTTTATTTGCCTTTTTAAATTGCTTAGAGAATGAGGCTCCGCTTAAATCTAACTCAACTAACAAATCGTAATTTCTTAATTTTCTAGATAAATCCATTGCTAATGATTCAGCAATTAAGCCTTGATTAATGATATAGATATCAGTATTTCTTGGAATTTCAAGCTCTTTTCCTGCGAGTAAAATTAATCTTTCTAAACCAATAGCGAAACCAATTGCAGGAGTGTTTGGCCCTCCCATTTGTTTTATTAAATCGTCGTATCTCCCTCCTCCGCAAACTGTAGCTTGGGAGCCCAAAGCCCCACTAGTAATTTCAAAAGCTGTATGAGTGTAGTAATCTAAACCTCTTACAAGATTAAAATTTTCTACATAAGGTATTTTTAAAACCTCTAATTGTCTTTTTAAGTCTAAATATCTGTTATGACTTTTTTCAGATAAAAAATTAAATAATCTTGGTGCATTTTCAAGAACTTTTTTAGTTTGAATATTCTTTGAGTCCAAAATCCTCAAAGGGTTTTTAGAAATTCTATTCTGAGAATCTAAATCTAGAGAATCTTTATTTGTTTCTAACCATTTTAAAAAAGATTTTTGAAAATTTGATCTGTCATTAGTATCACCTAACGTATTTATTTCAAGATTGAGTTCTTTTATTCCTAATTTGCCTAATATATCCCAAGCTAAAGCAATAATTTCAACATCACTTCTAACTGAATCATGTCCTATAAACTCAACACCTAATTGATGAAACTGTCTTTGCCTGCCTGCTTGAGGTCTTTCGTATCGAAACATAGGACCCATGTACCAAAGTTTTTGAAGAGGATTAGACGATATTCCATTTTGTATTAACGCTCGTGCGACTGAGGCTGTTCCTTCAGGTCTTAGAGTGCAAGATCTCTCCCCCCTATCAAGAAATGTATACATTTCCTTACTGACAACATCTGTTCCTTCACCAATTCCTCTTATAAATAATTCGGTCATTTCCAATATTGGTGTTCTTATTTCTTTGATGGATGCTCTAGAAAGCTGTTCTAATAAAATTTTTTCAACGTTTTGCCACTTTATTAATTGATCAGGAAATAGGTCTACTGTTCCTCTTAGGTTTTTTAAGTTATTCAAAGTTCTAAAAAATAATTCAAAATTTTTAATTCATCTAGAAATTAATCTTTGATTGGTTATTTTGTGAGACAATTTTAATTTAACATTTAGAAAAACTATTGGGAATTAATAAAAGTAAAGAGAATCAACATTGCGGTACAAAACCAAAAAAAATTGCTTTTGGAATAGCACCTCTTGGTATAGTTTCAATAGGAATAGTGCCAATGGGAGTAATAAGTATAGGGGTAGTCCCAATGGGTGTATTTTCTTTTGGTGCAGTCGCAATGGGAATAGTCAATTTATCAGTAGTCGGAATGGGAATTATCTCTGCCGGTGTTACTACTATGGGGATATGGGAGTATTCACCTAATTCTCATAAAAATCATCATAATCATTCCAAACAAATTTCAAATTCAAATAAGGAAAATATGATGTCAGATCTATTTAACACTAAACAAGAGGCTGAAAAGGCTGCTTCAAAATACGGATGTATTGGAGCACATAAAATGGGTAATAAATGGATGCCTTGTAAGATGCACTAAATATTTTCTTAGTCAAAAATTAAATAAATATTAATTCAAAATCTCAACTCTAAAATCAAGATTTTTTGCCTCATCAGTAGTTAATTTTCTTGACCAAGCTCCTTGCACAGGACTATTCCATCTGAACCCAGCATTTTTAGCTAAAGACCTATCTTCATAACTAACCAAAGCCTTGTATAAAAACCTCGGTTCAGTAGCTTTAAGTAAAAGTTCCTCTAAGTTGTCGCATTTTTTGAAGACCTCAGATATATAAAAGCAATCAGATAAAGCTCTATGTAAATTCCAAACTGGTATTGAAAAAGATAAGGCTAGATCAGTTACTGAAGGTCTTGTTTTTAGTGATTTTTGAAAAGACCAATTAATATCCTCTAAACTACATATCCATTTCTTATTAAGCTTAGGCAATCTTCCTTTTCCAAACCATTTCTTATCAAACTCCACATTATGAGCAACGATGAAATCTGAAGAATCAACAAGTTTTAGAAAGAAATTCAATCCATCTTCCCATGGTTGAGAGATATTAGTTACTTCTGCAGATATACCATTTACATGTTCGGCTTCATTATTATTAACTGGAAATAAAAAAGAAACTTGTGAAAGTACACATTTAAAAGATACATCAAATAAGATACAACCTATTTCTATCACTTCATCTTTATTTTCGTCTAAACCTGTTGTTTCAGTATCAAGAATTAAAATTTTTTCAATTTTTTTATTTTTATTCGTTACTCTCTCTTCAGAGGGATTGGTGTTAATTTGATCATGAAGAAAATCCAATTGATTTAATTCTTTTTTGTTAAATAGTTCCAATTAACTCAAAATACTTTCATTTATCTTGACGCATTTAATAAAAATTTCTCTTAAATTAATATAAATTAAGAAACATGATTAGAAAATAATTTTTGAAACATTCTTAGTTTATGAAAGATGACTTTTACAAAATATCAATTTAATAATTTTTGTTATTGGCCTTCAAATCCTAAAAAAATTGTGGAATTTATTGGTGGAAGTTATCTAGCTTCTAAACCAGATTTAACTTATA
>LUMH01000190.1_pt1 | contig 22835 bp, 18 predicted proteins | sample 730001 | NCBI WGS metagenome assembly LUMH01 (sample SAMN03860268, study PRJNA289734) | marine metagenome | biome: seawater column; feature: ocean; material: water; isolation source: Red Sea water column Station 34 - depth 25m | place: Saudi Arabia: Red Sea | collected 2011-10-15 | depth 25 m
CCTTTTTCCGGGCTGCTTTCCGTCATGATTTGATTAAAATCAGAAACCGATTTAATCGGGCGACGGTTTATTTCCTGAATCACCATTCCTGCAGCCAAACCTTCTTTGGAGGCAAGCGAACCTGGTTTCACTTCCCCGATCAGTACCCCGTTAGAGGACTCAAGGTTCAGTTTATTGACATCATCCTGAGTGATGTTGGTAACGCTGAAACCAAATACATTTTCTTTACTTTTATCCGGTTTCATAGAAACCCTGCCAAGTTCCTTTGGGCGTTCGTCGAGATTGATTTTGAAATACATTGTTTTCGAGTTTCTCACGACTTTCATCTCAATGTCAGAGCCTGCGCCGGCGTTGGCAATTTCATTTCGAAATTGACGGCTATTCAGAATCTCTTCACCGTTCAATTCGATGACCACGTCTCCACGTTGCAGTCCCCCACGATCGGCTGGAGTATCTCTCATGACACCTGTTATTAAACTTCCTTTTGCATTTTCAAGGTTGAATGCTTGGGCGAGATCCTGAGTGACATCCTGGATGCCTACACCAAGCCAGCCTCTGGAGACGGTTCCTTTATTGATGAGATCATCCATGATTCTTTGGGCCATGTTGATTGGAACCGCAAAACCAATTCCCTGATAACCTCCGCTCCTCGAGTAAATAGCGGAATTCACTCCCACGATTTCTCCTCGAAGGTTTACCAACGGACCACCGCTGTTTCCCGGATTGATGGCAGCATCGGTCTGAATGAAATTTTCATATTCGTTGATGCCGACATTGGTACGGCCTTTGGCACTGACGATCCCATAAGCTCCAACCATTAATTCTTTCGAATTTCCAATGGTGAGGGCAGAGTATCCGTCACCTTCGATCTTGATCACGGCAATATCTGATTCCGGATCAGTACCGACGATCTTGGCTCTGACTTCTTTCCCGTCATAAAGTTTGACCAGTATTTGATCTGCTTCACCGACCACATGATGGTTGGTCAGGATGTAACCTTCTTGACTGATGATGGTTCCGGATCCCATACCTTCCTGACGGAAGGGCTGACCGGGTTGTCTTTCCGGAGGCTTGATTCCAGGGAAAAAACGTTTGAAAAATTCTTCGTTGTAAAGATCGTATGGGTTGTTAAGGGGTTGCCCCTGGGAATCCCTGAGGATTTTTTCCACTTTGATGTGGACCACGGCTTTTTGGACATTTTGAACCAGTGCTGCCCGGGTTTTTGACTCCCGGATCAACTGTTCCAAATCCTCCTTATTCTGCGAATAAAGAGGAGAAGTGGTGAAACAAAACCATAGGACAGCCCAAAGACCGATCGCTGCCAAAGTTTGAATGTTTTTTATGATATTCTGAATGTTCATGGGAAGACTGGATATTGATGGTGAACGAACTCTAATCCTGTGAAAAGATTAACGCTTTTTGTAAAAACCGTCCAAAGGAAATTTCCTGGATGGAATAAATTGCTTGATTCGCTTTTTTTGCTGGACTTATCAAAGCTGAAAGTTAGATTGGAATCTCTATTTCAACACCATGATCTTCATGCTTAAAAGTGATGAGAAATGGAACATTATCAACAACCTGTTCAGACGAAGAGGATAGATGAGCGAAATACCTGAAGACTTGCTCTACACATCAGAACACGAGTGGATTCGAGTAGATGGTAACAGAGCAGAGGTCGGAATCACCCATCACGCGCAAAGCGAATTAGGTGATATAGTTTACGTCGAATTGCCTACCCTGGATGATGAGATTGATACGGGCGATGAGTTTGGTACCATCGAATCAGTCAAAGCGGTATCACCGCTTTATATGCCTGTCAGCGGGAGGGTTGTTGAAGTTAATTCTGAACTGAAGGATCATCCTGAATTGGTTAATGAAGACTGTTACGATGAGGGCTGGCTGGTTCGGATTGAAATCACCAATCCGGAGGATAAGGATGAACTCATGGACCCCGCAGCCTACAAAGAAATCCTTTGAAACTGGATGGCATTATTGTTCCACCAATCCCTTTCTTTCAGTTCCAGGTTGAATCAGGGAGTAATCCCCTACCAAAAATGTTATTTCCGGCATGTCCTTGCCGATGAAGACACTGCATTAGAAAGTATCCGTTGAGCAGTAATTCGGGGAGTCCGCAGAAAGTGTTGCTGATCACAGCAGACCAGTGGCGGGGGGCCGAAGGAGTATTATTCAAAAAGCATTATTGCCAGGCGGTGCCTTGTGGACCCTCGAGAGCATCCTTGTTGACAGGGATGTATTTGATGAATCACCGTTGTGTCAACAACGGAACCCCTCTCGATAAAAGGTTCACCAACCTTGCTTTAGAAAGTCGTAAGAGAGGATTCAATCCGACCCTCTTTGGTTATACGGACACCTCTATGGATCCCCGGGGATTGCATCCCAACGATCCGGATCTGAAAACCTATGAGAACATGCTTCCGGGAATGACTGCGGGACTGAAGGTCGATGATCAGCACAAAGCATGGATCGGTTGGCTGAAAAAAAAAGGGTATCCTGCGGATCTGAACCGGGAGACTGTTTTCCTTCCTGAAGGAGGAGAAGAGATCCATACCTCCGCACCCTCGTCTTATAGAAGGGAGCATAGCGACAGCGTATTTCTAACCGATACCCTGCTTGAATGGTTCAGTACTCGTGAAGAGGAGGACTGGTTTGTTCATCTTTCCTATCTGCGCCCCCATCCCCCCTGGGTCGCGCCTGAACCGTTCAATACACTTTACGATCCCCAAAAAGTTCCGCCTCCTGTTCGTGCCACAAGTCTTGAAGAAGAAGGCAGGCAACATCCAATGCTTTCCGTCCTTCATGAGATGAAGCCTAAGAACGATTTTTTTGCAGGCTCATCCGATTCTCCGGTGGCTCAAATGTCTGATCAGGAGTTTCTCCAGGCAAAGGCGACCTATTTTGGTTTGATGACTGAAATCGATGAACAGTTAGGCAGGATCTTCGATTACCTCAAAGCGACGAATCAGTATGACTCCACGCTCATCGTTTTTACCAGCGATCATGGCGAACAGTTGGGTGACCATTACCTTTTCGGTAAATTAGGCTATTTTGATGCTTCCTATCACATTCCACTCATCATTCGGGATCCAAAGAGACAATTTCAGAATGTTAAAACCTTAGAACATTTTTCAGAATCTGTGGATGTGATGCCGACCATCCTCGATTGGCTCGGATTGGAGATTCCTGATCAATGCGACGGGAGGTCGCTTCTTCCCTTTCTTGAGAATGAGGTTCCTCGAAATTGGCGGGAAGAGGTTCATTCCGAATTTGATTTTCGCTGGATTGGCTCCTATCAACCGATGATTGAAGAACGGTTTGGTCTGCTTCCGGATGAATGCAGTCTGGTGATCATCCGAGATGATGATTACAAATACGTTCACATGACAGCCTTGCCTCCTCTTTTTTTTGATTTGAAGAGGGATCCAGGAGAATTCATCAATCGAGTGCAGGATCCGGATTATCGTGAGTTGGTACTAAAATATTCCTCGAAGATGCTTTCCTGGATGATGAATCACCGTGACCGTGTACTTGCCAATATGAATGTTGAATTTGGAGAATTGATCCATTGGCGCGGGCCAAGAAACTGATTCTTTATTACCGTTTCGAGTTTCGATTCTTTTCAAAATACATTCATCTTATTGTCAGCATTGATGCTTCTGTCGTTTTCTAAAAGTTTTTGAAATGAGACCCAGATAAATCTGTAGCTTGATGATCCAAGTAAAATGGGAGAGATCTAAAAAGTTGTTTTCAAGCCTCAAATGCCGTTATCATTCCATCGAATCCATTACTCAAATCTATAACTACTCTTAGAACTTGATGCCTGTCTCAATTACCCGGGAACCAATCGATTTAACAGCATTACGCCAACGGGCGCTTCACCCTCAGGCTGGAGCAGTTCTCATCTTCTGCGGAGATATCCGCAACCATAGTGATAACCAAAGCGTTGACAAACTGGAGTATGAGTCGCATGAATCGATGGCCTTGAACCAGATGGATCAAGTGGCAGAAGAAGCGTCCCAAAAGTGGCCCATCCATTATGTCGAAATCATCCACCGCTTAGGAATCATGGAAGTGATGGAATGTTCGATTGCGATTGCCGTTTCCACTTCTCATCGGGCAGATGCCTATGAGGCCAGTCGTTTCATCATCGACACGGTAAAACGTTCTGTTCCGATTTGGAAAAAGGAATTTTTTTCAGATGGAAAAACTTCCTGGAGTGAAGGCTGTGAGGCAGGAAGTGTCAAAGAAAACGGGAATACGCTGACTTAAAATAAGTGTTACAGAAGGAATCCTAGCAAAGAACCCATTCCTAAAATCAGTAAATCCTTAAAGACCTGCAAGATTTCAAAAACCATGAGTCGCATTAACGTCATCCATCCTGATGAGTCAACCCAACCCTTCATGCGGGGTATTCTAACCAATGAGTTGATGCGCAGGGGAATGAGTTTCCAAAAAGCGTTCATGATTGCGGAGGATGCCAAATCACATTTTGATGGTAAAAAAGAGATCCAATCCAAGGTCCTTTCAGACGCCATTGAGGAACTGATTAGAAAACGCTACGGGAAAAAGGAGCTTGATTCCCTTCTTCCAGAAAGGATTCAGACTGGAGAGATCAGGGTAGTTCAGGGGCAATCCTCCGTTCCTTTTTCAAAAGTGCTTCTCACGCAATCAATGACTGCGGCGGGACTGGATTTGAATCAGGCATTCCGGATCAGTCAGGAATTTGAACAACACCTTCTGACTGAAAAGGTTCATCGAATTGAAAAGAAGGACCTTTTTCAACACATCAAAAAAACCATTGAAAAACAATTCGATACCTACACTTCCGAGCTTTATGAACTGGCAAGCCGACTAGACCAATTGAAGCGGCCGGTGATCATTTACATTGGGGGTGCACCAGGTACCGGTAAATCGATGCTTGCCACTTCGTTGGCGACACGTCTCGGCATCAATAAGGTGATTAGTACGGATTCCATCCGAGAAATCATGAGGTTGGCGTTTTCCAATGACCTCCTGCCGACTCTCTTTCATTCGACTACGGAAGCCTGGAAAGGACTTCCGATGGAATTTCAATCCTCCGAGCAACTTATTGCGGGATATTGTCTGCAGGCAAACCAGGTTTCGCTGGGAGTTCGTGCGGTGGTGGAAAGAACCGTGGAGGAGGGGGAGAATCTGATCGTCGAAGGAGCACATCTGGTTCCCTTTCTCCATGAGATTGCAAAAAAAGAAATGGTGGATGCGTACCATATCCCGATCACGTTATCGATTATGAATGAGAAACATCATCGGGAACGTTTCTCTGAGAGAGGGACCAAAAATTTAAGGAAGATTGAAAACTTTTACCTCGAACGTTTCGACGGAATCAGAAGCATCCATCAATACACTCTTACTCAGTGTGAAACAGATGAAGTTGAAGTTTTTGATAATGAGGACTTGGATGAGACGTTGAATCTGATCATTCAATTCAGCATTCAAAGACTTTTCAAACAGGTAAACAGTGAGTAGTCAGTTTAAGTTTCTCTGATAGGCTAATTAGTTTTTTTATTAATCAATGGGAAACCAATACTGTTCGGTACGAAATTCGTTTCCGTCACACTTACATTTTTAAAGGATTAAAGGCCATTAACTACTGGAAGTGATGCTTTGTAAGATCTTTTTAGCATTGGATCGGACCAGGGCGATATCAAGGTTGTTTTCGTCCTGAAAGTAAGTGTGTTCTTCTGGAGTAATCCCAACACGCTTCATCACTTTTTTAATGAGTAGTTTTTCTTCTTCCTCAAATACTCCATCTGCCCCTGCAACAAGTGCCATCATATCCACAAGTCCTGTTTTGGCATCATCGGTTTTAATTTCACGAATCATTTCCTCCAGTGAAGAACGACCCTGGATCAACTTCTGTTCTTCCGGAGTCACCTTTGCTGCTTTGAAAACAGCAATCAGTACTTTTTTTTCAGCAGGATGCATCTGTCCGTCTGCGTGTGCCATATGATTCATGATCGAGAGGATATCAAGGAATTCTTTTCGGTCCATGGTTCATTGAAATGGTTAGTGAAAAATCGCTTCTTTAAACTGAAGATAGAATATTCTAAAAGTTATAATTACATCTAGGTGGATGTAATTAAATTGAACTAATGTATAATCACAATTTTTGTGAACGTAAAGCTTAAATGCTTAGAATACGCTGAACAGTGAAATGATAAAGCAACATGGATAAAATGCATGGCGCATGATCCCCGTTACCACCAGGAATGGCCTGAGATTTCAAAATATGTTCGTTTACTTTTCAACCATCACTGTGCCAGGTGTGGAAAAGATTGCAGCAATCCCAGAAATTCGAGAGATCTGCTTCAGGTGCATCATATCGATGAGAACCCAGGGAATAATCAATTGGAAAACCTGATTCCGCTATGTTCAGTTTGTCACTTGCAGATTGAAAAAGAAGCCCGGTTGCATGCCCCTCACGCTCACATTCAACATGAACTTTTTGAGGACAGCAGTTATCTGGAGAGCATGGCAACGCTCAGGAAGGAAGCGTTTGAGCGTTACGGTCAAAAACAAAAAAACAGTATTTCAAATATGAGCGATGAGGAATACGAACAATACCTCAATCAGAAAGAATGGGAGGAATGACAATTCTTCAATCAACCTCCCAACCCTTTTTTTACCGAAAGAAAATCTTAGCGTCTTCTCCTGCCAAATCCTCCAAAGCTGCGTCTTGTTGGAGTCCGCATCAAACTTCGTGAACGGGTTGGAGTCCTCCTGACAGCAGGAGCTTTTCGCTGAGAGGTTTGGCTGCGTCCAAAACCGGTTGCTGCGGCTTTCCGGTTGGCTGAACGATAGCGAGAGCTTTTGATCTGGTTCATCGATTTGGAAGAAGTTGAGCGGAACTTATTGGCAGCCACGGAACTTCCTCCCACCGACTTCGCAGCACTTGATGAGGATTGAGCACGGCTATAGGAAGAAGCCGCTGCACTTCGATTTTGCTGAACAGAATTAACCGCCATGGGTTGTGAATTGTAATAACCGAAGCCCATTCCGTAACTCGGCATGAAAAGCCAGTTGGTCATCATGGACGCGGCCATTGAAGTCAAAAAGATGCTGGAAAGACTCGGACCGGTTGAATAATAAGGAGGATATGGTGTTCCTGCTGATTGATACATTTGCGGGTTCGGTGCGGACTGCATGGTCATTTGGTCTTCAGCGCTTTTCACTGCGGATGCCGTCATGATCTCAATTGACTTGTTTTCAGCAATGTCCCGCCAGGCATTTTGATCGGAACCGTTAGGAAGGCTGCTTACTTCAGAGGGGTCAGGTACCAGGATCGAAAAAACAAGGTGATCGTTTCCGCTGCTTGCCTGATTTGGAACCACCAGAATGGGGTCCGCGATTCCATCTTCGTTTAAATCGATGGTACTGATGTCACGGATCTTGTTGGAGACTCGATTCACCAAAGTGGGAAGAAAATCTTTTTCCGAAGGGTTGCTCTGAACCGTCTCACGCATGGCTTCCGTCATCAGGTCCGGGATCAGGCGCGGGTCAAGATTTTCTGTCAGATCCAGTCCCAGTCTTTCAATGGCCTGCTGGTTGAAGGAATCACTAACCCCAATCGGTACATTGGAGGAAAAATAAGGATTTTGCCGGGAGCTTTCGTCGTCTTTGAAGAAGAGCCAGTATGCACCAAAGATGATGATCACCAACAGAAGTGCATCCGTCGAGAATAGTTTTTTCATGGTTTTCTTTGACTTGGGAAGAAGAATGATTCAGATCAAATCATTTTAATGGGTGGAATCAACCTTTTCAATGGTTGGTCAAGAAGATGATTCGGAGTGTTATTCTCGTTGAGGTCCTGAAAGGGGCTCTGGTTGATAATGGCGCAAAAGGTATTGCAGCGAAGATCCTAAAATCTGACGGCTGTAACCGGGCATAACTAAACTGGAAACCGAGCCGAGTTTGAGAGCTTCTTCGGGATTGAGAAGTTCTCTTTCATAACGTTGGGTCAGCTTTTCCAAATCCCGATCCCGTTGCGCTGCGGCTTCTGCCTGGTTTTTCCCTGAACCTATGGAATCATGATACACTTTCATGATGTTACGATATTCATCCTTATAGACATACTGCCGGCCTGCGGGCCCCATCACCGCGATTCTGGAACTCGGTAAGGCAAAGACAAAGTCCGCGCCAATGTGGTAGCTATTCCAGGCGCAATAGGCTCCTCCAAAGGCATTTCGGACAATCAGGGTCAGTCTTGGGACACGAAGGTCGATGATGGAATCCAATAATTCCCGGCCGGCCTGGACAATTCCTGCCTGTTCCTGTTCGGAGCCGGGAGCATAGCCGCTGACGTCTTCCAGAAAAATAACGGGAGTGTTGTAGAGGTTACAGAAACGCATGAACTTTTTGCCCTTGCGTGACGCATCAACATCGATGTTGCCTGAGTTGAAAGCACTGTTGTTCGCAAGAAAACCTACGACCGAACCACCCATCCGACCAAATGCCGTGATCAACTGTTTTCCCCGTTCCGGTTGAAGTTCAAAATAATCTCCATAATCGACCAGTTGTTGGAGGAACAATCTCATATCCAGGGGGGTATTGAAGCCCGAAGGGGAGTCAGCAAAGGTCTTCCGAAGCAGAATGGCTTCCTCTTCAACATATCCCTCGAGTTCGAGTGAGGTTTCCGCAAAAGGAGCCAGTTCCCGGTTATTGTCAGGGAGATAACTCAAAAGCCTGAGGGCTGTCCGGAGTGCGCCTAATTCGTCTTCAGCGCTCAGATCAACCACTCCGCTTTGGGAGTGAACCTTGGGACCGCCCAATTCATCCGGAGTGATGTCCTCTCCAAGCGCCTCTCGCACCACATCAGGGCCGGTCAGTCCGAAAAAGGTTTCGTTGGGCTGAATCAGGAATGAACCTTGACGCGGAAGGTAGGCACCGCCTCCGGCATTGTATCCAAACATGAGCATGATGGAGGGAACCACACCGCTGATTTTCCGCATCGCCTGAAAGGCTTCGGAATATCCGTCAAGGCCTCCGACCCCTGCAGGCACAAATGCACCAGCGGAATCGTTCATCCCGATCAGAGGAATACCGTGGTCCCCGGCCATCAGAATCTGCCTTGCGAGTTTTGCCCCGTTGGTCGCATCCATGGACCCAGCGCGGACGGTGAAATCATGCCCGTAAAGCGCGACATCTCTTCCCTTGATGTTCAGGATTCCTGTGACGATTCCTGCGCCGTCGAGTTGCGCTCCCCAATTCTGAAAGGTGATGTGCGGGTCATTTTCAGTCAAGACTCGGATGCGCTCCCAGACGGTCATTCTCCCCTTACCGTGCTGGACCTGAACTCTGCTTTCACCTCCACCTTTTTTTGGAAGTTCCAGCAGTTCCCGGCCTCGGTCCACCATTTCCTGATAACGGGAAGGGACCGCTTGTTCTTGGTCTTTTAGGGGTGAGGGGAGATCGTTTTCAGCAAATGTATGTTCCAGGCTGTAGTTTTTCATCGTGCCATCGCTGAAAGGGTGAGGGAAATGTTTGAAGAAGGAGAAAACCCTAGTTGAGGGCTTCCTGCCCCATCTGGTCGAAGGTTTTGTCAAGTGCAGTCGGTTTCAACTGCTCCCGTGTTCCGATGGAATCTGTCGGCCAGAGGGCCCTGGCGATTCCGTTGATGTAACGTTGTAAAAATTTCTGGGCAATCGGCAGGTCATATTTTCCGGGACTGATCCAGATATTCAGTTTCGGGCGGTTGCTGCTCAAGATAGGGATTTTGAGCGCGGCTAAATGCCGGAGGAAAAGAACCCTGCATTGCTGGCTGTTGAAACGCAAAAGAAATTCCGGAAATTGCTCGTCACCGCCGATCCTCAGTTTGGGTGGAACCTTTTTGACCGGAATGCTCTTGATATCAAAATTAATGACGAACTGTTCTCCAAGATTGTCCCGAACCACCAATGAAATCATGTTGTATCGATTCACATGGCAGATCATGAAGACTTCCCGGACGTAATGAATATTTTCAAGTACTTCCTGGGAGGATGCATGCATGGAAGCAAAGGTTGACTTAATCTCCTGAGCGAGGTTGAAAAGATCCTGTCCAGTGACAGGATTGGTCGCTATTTCACTCCGGGCCTGAGCAGGAGGCTTCTCGAAGGTCGAGAGGTATTTCCCGCCAAACCCTACATATCCGCTTGAGACACATCGTGTCAAACCGTCCACAAGGGGGCCTTCGAACATCGGCAGAACCGAATCTCCACCGCCTCCGCCGGCTTCCTGTTTGGTCAACATGGAACTGAAAAGCCATTTCCCTGTTTTCGGATTGAAGACGACTTTGATCCGGTTTCTGGGGATGCTCAAACTTTTGGAAATCGGCAATGGAACCTGAAAGGGTTTTCTTTCGAAATTCCGGTCGAAGTGGTATTTGAAGATAACATTTTCCAATGCGTCTCCAGCAATAAATACTTTTGAGTTTTCAATGGCTTTTCGTACCCAACCTTCTTCGATCTTGATTTTAAACTGGCCGAAATAATCAACGATGTTTCCCTGTACGCTTTTCAGTTTTTTATGATCGTCATATATGTTCCTTGCCTGCATCTTTTCAAGTGCATTCATCGGCATTTTCTTTTTGACCTTGATCAGCACTTTTTTGTCTTCGATGGCAACCCTCTGGTTGACCACGGCAAGCATGGGACGGAGGTATTTCTGGGCATTTTCCAGGTCGAGAGACTCGGCACTGATCCTTGCCAGGTGATTGCTGATGTTGGCGACAGCATTGTCCAATCCGATTTGGCAAAGTTTGCTTTCTACCCGTTTCATCGATTCCAGGAAAAGCTGCTTGAGCACTTTTTCGACCCGGTTCCCTGCATCATCTCTTCCCTGGGAAAAACGGACCACTTCTGCACGTTCTTCAGGATCACTGAAAAAGACATTGTAATAATCAACCATCGCCCTGGAACGCCAGGTTTCGTTTTCATCAAGCCATTTGGCTTTGCCGTTGTCTCCGTAATTGATGATGTCTGAAATTCTCAGGTGTTGAGCAAAACAGAAAATGATTTGTTTCTGGGTGACACTGAGGGTGTTCAGAGAAAAATCCTTTTCCTCTTCTTCTTCCTGTTCATAACTTTCGAAACGGGCCAACATCTCCGTGAATTTGAGCCACCAGGGATCAAGAGGAAGCCCTGGATAATCGGTTTCCAGTTTAATGATGGCGTCGATCAACGGTCCATTGATCTCATCCGACAGGAAGTATCGTTGATCCGGATTCCAGAGCAACCGGGTCAGGCTGGTGGGAAGGTCATCTTCTTTGTCGATGCAGACGATCATTTCCAGCCACCAGCAATTCAGCAGGGCTTTAGGAAGATTACGGTGACTGACTTTTTCGCTTTCTCGGAGAAAGATTGGGACGGCATGCTCGAGGAATTTTTTCCGTGGAATATGGATCTCCCCCCAATTGGGAAGGTGTCCCAACACAAAAGATTCTTTTTCGACATCTGCCCCGGAAGGGGGGGCTTCTGCAGGAGCTTCCTCCCCTTCTCCGGAATCACCGTCCGTTTCCGGTTTGGGGGGTGCTTCGATGATTTCAACGGATTGGTTCAGGGTCCATTCTGCGTCAGGGAAAACCCCGATGGATGAAATGACCTTGAAGTCTTGGGGAAGGTCAAACGGCATGGGCGGAAGGCCACACATCATCACCGCAGGATTCAACAGGAAATCATTGAGCATGTTGGAATAGGCCATGCTGCCTTCGGGAGAAACCAGGTAGGGAGTATGTTGTCCGGCTCTTTGCTTTCGCAGGATATTGGTAAAAAAATGAATTTCCGTGCTGGGATATTTCTGAGTCAAATAGGCTTCTGCCTGCTGAATTTTCAAGTGCAGTGGAAATTCGAGATCAGCTTCAAATCCCTTGGCTTCGAAATCAGACCTTGATTCGATCAACTTCACCATATGCACCCGATACTGCGCATCCAGTTTTTCCTGCAACTGAGTGTTCAGATCTTCCGGAAATTCGAGTCCATTGGAACCAAATTTCTGCTGGAGCATCTGAACGATTTCCGGGACTTTTCCTCGGGCGGAATGGGAAAGCTGTTCCATCAGAAAGTCGAGGAATTCGAGCAGCAGTTGGTTGAGCTGGTTGTTGCTGGAAATACTTTCCAGGAAACAGGCTTTTTGTTTGTCTTCCGGGACTTTGTCCGGAGAGTAATTGTTTTGGACCGCATAACGCCAAAGGATCTGGCGTGCGCCTTCGACTCCTAGGAAAGTGGTCCTGAAATACTGCGTCAGCCAACCCAGGAGTTTGTCCTGACTGAACTGCTGAACGGAGTAAGTGAATCCTTTGGAACGGAGTTCATCCGCAGGAGTTTTCTGTAAAAATCCGAAAAACTGACGGAGGGGCTCGATGAGCATCTCACAATCCGGGAACTCCTTCAGCGATCCCAGAATGATCGGCATGAATGCTTCGGTTTGTTTTTCTGCTTCCTGGGATTGAAGATGCTCGAGAATGAGCCTTTGTTTTTCTTTCCGGTAGCGGCTGGTAAAAATGAACTCCACCACCTTTGCTTCTTCCGGAGAGACCCCGTCCTGGAATTCTTCCAAAAGGATTCCGGTTGCGGTTTTCCTGAGTTCCGCCCGGCTTTTCGGATCCATTTTGTGCAAGAAGTAATGATCATAGAACCGTTCCAGGATATGGCAGAGTAATGCCAGGAAAAAATCAGCATCGTTCCAGCAGTATCGGTACTCAGGATTGGTGTTGATGATCACCTGGGCATCCATGTCGGAATCCGGTTTGTGGCCGATTCCTCCAAGACTGCCGATCGTTGTCAATGCCTTGATGGGTTTGTATTCTGCCTTCTGGAAGTGCTGAACCCGTTCTGAATACTCTTCTTTGAGGTAGGCGTGCATTCCCTCTTCACCCTCGCAGATGGATTTTGGGACAAATCTTTCTACTCCTTCGATTCCATACAAAGCATTCTTCTGGAAAACCTCGTATGAAAAAGTTTTCATCACTGGTTTCCCATCATCGTCAAACTCGCCGGTTCGAGCTTGAACTTCCACCGTAGGAGCATCCAGGGGATTGATGTCGAAGAGGAAAAAACCTTCGAACATGGTGCGGTGCATGTCTTCATCGGACAAACCAACCAGATTTCGAACTCTTTTTCGGTTGATCTGTCCCATGGCCTCAAACTCCTTTTCCGCATACTCCTTCCACTCCTTTAATTTATCTGCAGAAAAAGAATCGCGAAGAGCGTCACTGAGAGAATTTTTGCTGAGGGATTGGAGGATTTTTTTCAACCCTGCATCCGCAGCATCTCCCTGAGGGTTGGATGGAACCCGGCTGTTCAGGTCGCGAATCAGGTCAAGCTGCCGTTCGTCCTGGGAACGCAAATCAGGATTGGTAACTTCCTCAGTCATAGGATGTCACAAAAAGAAAATTCATCATTGATGGCCTAAGTCGCTCTTCTGATTAAATGACTCAACTTATATTTTTAAAAAAAGAAATGGGAAAAGTCCAATTTTCCGATGTTGTTTCTCTAAAACATGAACTTCGAAAATTTCGAGAAGATCCTTAACGGCAATAGGAAAAGCGATGTGCCGGATGATCCTGAATGGTCTCATTGTTGAGCGAAATCACCAATGCGTCCCATTAGGCCAGCTCTTTCTCGCCCGCTCAACTTAGATAATCGCTCCAGCCTTTCTCGGACGAAGGCCCCTGACTGCTGCCTCTTGATTTTGACATTGGGGTTGGCAAGTTTAGTGGCGGAAACGATGTTTGAATCATCAACATCAGCAGGTCGGAGGATGCCGGTGATGGTGGTAATGTAGCGTACCTGGTTGCGTTGACGATAATCGACTTTCTGTCCTTTGATCATCATGTTGCCATCGGGCAGAACTTTGGTAACCCGTGCGGACATTGTTTCCAGACTGCGGAGGATGTCATTTTGTTCTCTTTCGATTTCATCCCGCATGGTAATCGCTTCAAGTAGCAGGTTAGCGCGTTGAGTATTGTTTGTGGGAGCTGCCGCATCTTGTTCTGCTTCGGCTTTGGGTTCCGGGACATTGACCACAGAGGGAAGTTCGCTGATGGTAAACAAATCTCCTCGGAAACGAGCACGGTGATCCCTCAGGATGTTTCCAAATGAGGATTCATAACGCCATAGTGAACCTTCATAAAGGTTTCTGCTGACCGAAACCCTTTTTCGTCTCAATCTTTTTTCTGAACTCAAACGATTGTTGGTGACTTTTTTTGACTTTGATACAGCCGTCTGGTTTTGTGCTGGAGTTTGAGGCTGGTTGAAGGGCGTCCTGCAGGCTGCAGCAGCAAACAGCACAAAGAACACCAGCAGGATTTTCCCGCATGGAATCTTCCGATGCGATGACAATCCAACATTCTGATGTGTCAGCTTAGGCAAGTGTAAAGATTTTAAAAAATTTGACATCGGAATTCAGTTGACCTGGACGTGGTTTTTGTCACGGACGGTTGCATAGACCAGGATTTTGCTTTGCAGGTTCCGGACTTGAATGCGATCTCCAAGTGCCCCTTTTTGCAGAGACATTCCCGGTGCGGTCAATCTTAAATTTGGGGTTTCAAAGATGATCATCAAGCGGTCACCGGACTTCACCACAGGCTGTGCGGCAACGGTGGTTTCGCGAATAACTTCGTTGGGATTGATTGCTCTGGAAGCTACTTTGCCAAGAATGTCCTGTGCATCGGTTACATACTTGGAAGGCATGCGATCCACATTACGACGGACTTTGAGAATGTCTGCTTCGCCGATGACATGATCTGCTTTGATGGTGTCCTTCGCAATGACCACATCCTTATAAAGTTTGATGTAGGTCCTGACTGGAACTTTCCGCATTGGTTTTCCATCAACACTGAATTCCAACTCATAAGTCTGGTATCCGCCTTCCTTGAGGTGACGTCCTTTTTTGAGGATTCGGTAACTGACTTCCCCGCGTGGAAGAAATACATCACGGGTTTTCGCAAGAATCCTAGGTTTGATATCCATTCCGGAATAGGCTTCCTGGATATGATTCAAAACGGACTGATCGATATCCTTGCCAGGAATCTTGAGTGCTGCTCGCTGAACGCGTGTGTTTTGGCTGGCAGGAAAGACAATCTTTGCTGTGTCGATTTTTGCCGATCTGATCCGGGAAAGCATGATCGAACGGGAAACGCTCAGGTCCCTTCCGGGGAGAGGAGATCGACCTATTTTGATCCTCTCCAGTCTTTCGATCAGGTAAGGATCCGGTCCTTCGAGTCTGGCAATATCACCCAGGCGATAGGTCTCTTTTTCAACCACCGAAGATTCGGGAAGAAGAATCCGTATCATTTGATCTTCCTTCAGGCGGTTGTCCTGGACAGCAAGAACTTCTGAAGTTCCGAAAACTCCAATGCTGATTGCAACCAAACAGAAAATGGCTACAACGTTTTTGAGTAATGAGAAACCGAACTGGATCGAATGTTTGTGCCCGGTTCGGTTCTGCATTTCAGAACGTGAGTTCTCGACTATCATCGGTTTCATTCAAAGCTCAAATTAACGGACCAGGTTGTTGGTGTTTTTGAGCATTTCGTCTGCTGATTGGATGGCCTTCGAGTTGACTTCATAAGCACGTTGTGAAGTGATCATGTTCACCATTTCTTCAACCAGGGAGACATTCGAGCGTTCCAGAAATCCTTGAGTTAGGGTTCCCATGCTGCTGGCACCTGGTGCATCTACGATGGCGTTCCCCGATGCTGGTGTTGAAACATACAGATTCTTGCCGATCGGAGTCAGCCCTGCAGGGTTCTGGAAGCGTGCAAGCTGAATGCTGCCAATCGCTTCCGGCATGGTTTCATCTCTCAGAAATACCGTAACAGTTCCGTCAAATCCGACTTCGATCTTTCGGGTGTCCTGTGGAATGTTGATTTCGGGATCGAGAAGCATACCGTCATTGGTGACCAATCGTCCCATTCCGTCGATGTTGAAATGGCCGTCTCGGGAATAGCCCACAATTCCATTCGGCTGAAGGATTTGGAAAAAACCATGTCCGTCAATGCTGAGATCCAGGTCATTGCCGGTGTTTTCCAAATTCCCCTGGGTGTGGATTTTTTCCGTGCCAATGAATTTGACACCGTGACCCACATGCAAACCAACCGGGACCTGGGTCGAAACCGATGATGGAACCCCCGCCGTTCTTTCATTGTGATAGAGCAGATCCTGAAAATGGACCTTGCTTTTCTTGTAACCTGTGGTGTTGACGTTAGCCAGGTTGTTAGCGGTGGTGTCGATATTTCTTTGCTGGGCGGCCATGCCGGTGGCTGCCGTGTAGAGTGCGCGCATCATGGGCGGTCAACTCCTTTAAGGTTGGTGGTTAAGGATTTCATGAGTTTAACTGACTCTTGAGATGGTGATCGCCTTTTCATCGAGGCTATCCAGATTTGTAATGGCCTTTTGAACCATTTCATAGGATCGGGTTGCGGTGATCATACGAGACATTTCCAATACTGTATTCACGTTGGACTGTTCCAAAATTCCCTGTCTTACAACGATTTCCCTTGAAGGAATCGGGACATCATCACTTCGGATCGGGGCATAAAAATGATTTCCAAGTTTCTGAAGTTGGTCCTGATTTCGGAACCGGACGGTTTTCAACTGATCGAGAACTGTTCCTTCGACCGCGACCTGTCCGTTTTCATCTACCTGGATCGGTCCATTGCCCTTGATCTGGATTGGTCCCTTCTTTCCTAAAAGGGGAAAGCCATCCTGAGTCACCATCCGTCCCTGGGAATCGAGTTTAAAATTTCCAGCCCGGGTAAAGCGTTCACCCTGGGGCGTACTGATACTGAAAAATCCTTCATTTTCCAGAGCCAGGTCGAGTTCATTCCCGGTGTCACGGAAGCGTCCTGTTGTGAAATTTTTCCCGATTTCATCCACCATCACGGCAGATTTATCCATGCCCACATACTGGTCGAGATACTCGTGGGAGAGGAAGTTTTCTTCGTCTGATTGAGGAACCACCCTTTGTACAGTGGAAAGTACTTCTCTGAATGAAGGTTGGTCTTCTTTGAATCCGACGGTACTGGCATTTGCCAGGTTGTTGGCTACCGTTTCAATCTTTTTTTCCAGGACCCCGCCTGCCTGGACCAGGCTTGTCAATCCACTCATGAATTAATGAATTTAGGGTGTATCACTTTCAGACCTGACTCAAAGCAAGCAACATACCAAAGGTTGAAGTGATGAATGGCATTTCGGTGATGCTAATCATGCTTTTGAAACGGTAAAATATAAGGTCCATTTACCTCAAAAAAGTTCAGGAAAATTTTCTGAATCGAACGTTTTCCGAAATCATTGGATATTGAAATTCATTGGATCAATGAATCTCTAAACCTTTCCATGCAAGAAAGATTGCTTACTGATTGGCAAAGTGGCTATTAAGGGAATCCATTGCTTAGAAGTCGTTTTTTTGGGCAGACGCACAAAAAATAGGCATATGTTTTTAAGGCAATTAAAAAATTTATTAATAAAATCAGACATATAATTATGGTTCGTTTATTGCTGATAATACTTATCCGAAAAAGAATTAAGATACATAATCAATGTCTCTAGTCTGAACTCGGAAATAAAAATTAATTTATTTCAACCCATAAGGAGTTTATGAAATCAGCGAAAGAAGTGATTGACTTTGCAAAGAAAAATAATGCTGTGATGGTCGATTTGAAATTCATTGATTTTCTCGGGACCTGGCAACATTTTGCAGTTTCTATTTCTGATCTCAGTGAAGAAATGCTGGAAGAAGGAAGGATGTTTGACGGTTCGAGTATTCGATGTTGGCAGACCATTGACAGCAGCGACATGAAGGTCATGCCCGATTTGAGTACGACCACCATGGATCCGTTTTATGCCCATCCGACCTTATCGATCATCTGCGATATCATCGATCCGATCACTGGAGAGGGTTATACCCGCGATCCCAGGAATATTGCTTCCAAAGCAGAAAAGTATTTGATCTCGACAGGGATTGCGGATACGGCATTTTTCGGTCCTGAAGCAGAATTTTTCATGTTCGACGATGTACGTTATGCCCAGGACGCCGAGGGTGGATTTTACGCGATAGATTCTCCTGAATGTCCTTGGAATACCGGAACCGATGAGCCTGGTGGCAATAAGGCCTACAAATATGGCCACAAATTAGGATATTTCCCCACCGCACCTTTCGACCAGGACAGAGACATTCGCGCAGAGATGGTGCTGAAACTGGAGGAAATGGGGATTACGGTGGAAGCCCAGCATCATGAGGTTGCACCTGCGCAGCATGAAATCGACATCAAATTCGACACCCTGTTGAAAACAGCAGACAATTTACAGTGGTTCAAATATGTCATCCGAAACGTTGCCCGTGAAAATGGTAAAGCCGCGACATTCATGCCGAAGCCAATGTTCAATGACAACGGAAACGGAATGCACACCCACCAGTCATTGTGGAAAAACGGTCAGCCTCTTTTTGCCGGAGATCAGTATGCAGGTTTGAGTCAGGACGCTTTATATTACATTGGCGGAATCTTGAATCATGCTCCTGCTTTGGCTGCATTTACCAACCCCCTGACTAATTCCTACAAGCGTCTGGTTCCGGGTTTTGAAGCACCGATCAACCTGGCTTATTCAAACCGAAACCGTTCTGCTACCGTCAGGATTCCAGTGGTGGATTCCCCCAAGGCACGTCGCCTGGAATACCGCTGCCCAGACCCCGGCGCCAATGTCTACATTGCTTTTGCAGCAATGCTGATGGCAGGATTGGATGGAATACAGAACAAAATTGATCCGGGTGATCCAATGGATGTGAATATCTATGACCTTCCTCCGGAAAAGCTGAACAAAATCGGTAAGATGCCAAGTTCCTTGCGTGAATCACTTGATGCTTTAGAGTCGGATAACGAATTCCTTTTGAAAGGAAACGTTTTCACTAAAGACGTCATTGAATACTGGTTGGATTACAAGATGGAAGAAGAGGTCAAAGCGATCGATTCCCGACCCCATCCCCACGAATTCAATCTGTACTTTAACTACTGATTGCGGTAGAAACGGAGGGGAAGATGCTGATTTCAGCAAATCCTTTTCCTCCGTTTACCATTGACGCTCAAAGACTGGCTTGAACGCCATCTGATCCGAGATTCTGATTTTAACTGGAAAGATCTTTTCAAAGAAGATCCACCAGTATCATTTCCCGGAATTGACCTATCTGCCCTGGAAGACCTCCTGATCAAATCTGATCAGCTTCCGGGTTTTGTTGCTTCCCGTTCCAAAATACTTCCGATTTTGCTGGGTTCCGGAAATCCACTTTCCGCTTTGCAGCAACTTCACGATTTTGCTGAATCTTATGCTCTTGAGCATAACAAACCATTCGATTTTTCTTCTCAGCAGGCTCCAGAACTTCTCAGCATTTTTGGACGAAGTGACTATCTTTCCCGGAGACTGATCAGGGATCCAAAGTTCGCCTCGGAGTTTTGCTCCCTCGAAAACTGGAAGGAAGCAAGATCTTCCGAGTTGATGTTAAAGGAACTCAGGAAAAAGGTTCGCAGTGCGAATCCGGAAACTCCAGAAGACCTGAAAAAAATCCTCAGACGCTGGAAGTATCGAGAGTTCCTGAGAATCAGCATCCGTGATTTTTGCCTTCCTGAAGCTTTTGTGGAGACCCTTGAGGAATGGGCTTCTGTTGCTGAAAGCCTGCTTCAGGTTGCCCTGGAAACAATCCATGAAATACTCCAAAAAAAAGACGGGGTCCATTTCCCGGAACCTCCGTTCATGATTCTGGGAATGGGCAAACTGGGCGGAAAAGAACTGAACCATTCCTCTGATGTGGATCTTATCTTCATCCATGATGATTTGGCTCCTGTTGAACAGCAGGATCAGTCAAATCGACACCGGATCAAAGTCGCCAGGAGCCTCATTGATGTCATGAGTGATCTGACAGAGGAGGGTTTCCTGGCTAGGGTCGACATGCGGCTTCGCCCCGGAGGAGACCGTGCCCCCCTCGTCCAGTCTCTGGATGAAGTGGAGCTTTATTATTCAGCCAAAGGAGAATTGTGGGAACGGCAGGCTTTGATCAAAGGCAGAACCGTTGCTGGCTGTGAGAGGACAAAAAAATCCTTTGAATCGATGATCACTCCATTTGTTTACAGCAGACTTCTGGATGAAAGGCTTTCACGGGATATTCAGCACATGAAAGAGAGAATCGAAGAGGAACACCTTCGTGAAAATCAGTTGAATGTTAAATTGGGAGTGGGAGGAATTCGTGAGATCGAGTTTTTTGTGCAGACGTTTCAGTTGCTTTATGGCGGACGAAGAAAGTCCCTAAGGAAGACCAACACTTTGGAAGCTTTGGAGGCAATTGAGGAGGTTGATCTCATTCCTGCTTTGGATGCTGCCCACCTGAAGCGGGCCTATATTTTTCTCCGTCGCGTTGAACACCGCTTGCAGATGCGTGAGGAACAGCAAACCCATACCATTCCTTCCAATGCGGAATCCCAAAGACATCTTGCACGATGCATGGGGTATAACGACCTTGACCCGGAAAAAGCCAGGCAACAGTTTCTTTCAGAACTGAAAGATGTGATGGGGCGGGTCAGGTCGATTTTCAGTGGACTTTTCAGCAATAAACACCTCGAAATTGAAGCCGCTCTTCGGAACAGTTTAAGGATCCAGAACCTGAGTGAAGAAGAAAAAGACACCCTGCAAAACCTCGCTCAGAGTCTGACTCCCTACCTCAATTCCCACACCGAAAAACGATTTCAACGACTGTTTGAAACGATCGGTCCGCGAATTGATCTTTATCAGCCATTGCTCGAAGGACCATCCGCAATTTCAAGACTTGCGAGGATCGGTGAAACCAGTGAGATGCTCTGGAATCACCTGCTCAATCACCTGGAATTGCTGAACCGTCTTGAGCAGAAGACCCTGGAAGTAGACCGAAAAGATGCCCAAAAACAACTCAGATCGATGATCTCAGAAGCCGAGGGGGATGAAGAACAGCAGATCGACCGCCTCCGGCAATTCAAGCATGCCATGACCTTTCTCCTCGGGAGTGCGGAGCTTGAGGGGATTCTCAGTTATTCACGAGCCAGAAAGAATTTGACACTGGTTGCCGAAATTGTGCTTGAAGAAGCCTTTCGGATGGCGATGAAAAAACTGGATCGCCGCTTTGGAAATTCGCTCAAACAACTCGAGGATCCACTGTGTTTTGCCATCATTGGCCTTGGAAAACTGGGTGGACGGGAGTTGACCTATCATTCCGACCTGGATCTGATCATCGTGCATTCAGGAAAATCCAATGCTTCCCAAAACGATAGACTGCTGATCCAGGAATATGGTGTCAAATTGATCCAGCGCACCATTTTTCTGCTGACCACCATCACCCGTTCCGGATTCGCATACACAATGGACACCCGTCTTCGTCCTTCAGGAAATGCCGGTGTGCTGGTCACCCCTTGGGAGGTCTATTTTAAATATCATCGAAATTCACAAGCCTGGGAGCATCAGGCTTTGGTGAAGGGGCGAATCGTAGCAGGTGCAACAACTCAGTTAGAGAGCGATGGATTGATAGAAACGATTGGTGAATTTTCAAAGCCAGGCTGGTTTGAAGAAGTTGAATCAGGAATCGAGCAGGCAGCTTACGAGTGGGAAACTCCTAGGGACCTGGCATCCCAGATTCATCATTTGAGATCTCGCAAGGAAAAAGAACTTTCTGCGGAAACCGATAAAAAACGAAACCTCAAAGAAGGACGCGGGGGGTTGCTTGATGTTGAATTCTTGACTCAGTATCTTCAGTTGGTTCATGGTCGGGACATTACCGAGATGAGGACCACCGAGACTTTGGAAGCCCTGGAAAATGCTGGTAAGCACGGATTGTTGAATCAGGACCAAGTCAGCATCCTGTCAGAAGGTTATAGGCATCTGAGGTTAATTGAAAACGGATTGAGGCTGCTTTATGATGATTCCACAAACATGCTGGATTTTGACAGGATCGATCAGCCATTGATCCTGATGCTGCTCAAGAGACATGGATATGAAACCGAGGACCTCTTCAAGACAGTTGAAAAAACAACCTCGAGCATACGCCAAGTCTATTCTGAAATCATGGAAAGAGCTTGATCCGGGGTCGTGAATTATTTGTGATGATCCCATTTCAAACCCTGGCAGGAAGCCTGGAAATTCCCGGATATCCCGAATACACCGATTCATGCTGCTCCATCTGAAGATCAAAAATTTTGCCACCATCAAGGAATTGGAAGTTGATTTCGGTTCCGGATTTTCCATCTTAACGGGTGAAACAGGGGCAGGAAAATCGATCCTCATCGACGCAATCATGTTGCTTCGGGGAGACCGGGGGCGTTCGACCCTGGTTCGTTCCGGGGAAGACCAGGCTGAGGTGGAAGCCGTGCTTTCCTTAAAAGGAACCGAAGAACCCCGCAAACTGCTTGATGAATCAGGAATTGATGCGGATGAGGATCTGATCATCCGTTGTCTGCTTTCCAGTCAGGGGCGATTACGTCGTTTTGTCAATGGAGTTTCGGTCACCGCAGATTACCTGAAAAACCTGACCAGACCGATGATCACCATCCATGGTCAGCATGAGCATCAAAGTCTTCTTCAAAGCTCATCGCATCTCGACTTTCTTGATGGATTCGGGAAGTTGTTCAAGCTTCGTCAAAAGGTAAGCAGGCATTATCAGCATTACCAGGAACTTGCAGAACTTAGAAGGAAACAAGAGCAGGATTTGAATCAGAGGTCCATGCGGATGGCGGAGTTGAAGGAAATGATAGAAGAACTCCAGGAATTGGCCCTTGAACCTGGTGAAGAAGAGCA
>LUMH01000050.1_pt1 | contig 22423 bp, 29 predicted proteins | sample 730001 | NCBI WGS metagenome assembly LUMH01 (sample SAMN03860268, study PRJNA289734) | marine metagenome | biome: seawater column; feature: ocean; material: water; isolation source: Red Sea water column Station 34 - depth 25m | place: Saudi Arabia: Red Sea | collected 2011-10-15 | depth 25 m
GATTCAACCAGTACGAGCAGTATTCTTCAGGAGAAGTCAGCTAATTCAGGAAGGCGTCGTTGTGGATGATGGCCCGACTCTAGAGGAAATTAAAGCCGAGGAGAAGGCTGCCAAGGAAACCCAAGAAGCCATTGACGTAACTGAAGAATCCCTTGACTCAACAGAGAACAAAGAGGATGAGGCATCGTCTGATGCTGATGTAGTAGATGAAGCCCCCCCAAAGGAGGAGGATACATCAGAGGTCGCACAGCCAGACTATGAATCTATGACAGAACCACAACTAAAGGAACTACTGAAGAAAGAAGGAAAACCTGTATCAGGAAAGAAGGCAGACCTGATTGCACGACTCACGGAGTGAGGAGATGAACCGCATAGCGGTGCTGTGCGGAACTGGTATGAGTGCTTTCTCTACGGTCCTATCATCCTCTGAGGAAACAACTTCGGAGCTACTGGTTGCCGAATCCAAATGGGGAGAAGTTCCCATAAACGCCGTCATTATGGCCAATGGAGAGGTATTTGTCATAGATCGGCATCACTCTCCTGGAGATACAAGAACCCCACCACATGCTATCGAGCACAGGGCTAACGTCCATGCTGCATCGAGCTGCATGCCGGATTTGTTAGTCAGCGTGAACTCTGTTGGCTCAATGATCGAGACAATGCCTCCGGGGACAATAGGGATCGGTAGTGGTATGCTGGATCTCTCAGAAAAACCGTGGACTTTCCACGACGAGGATGCGTTCCATTCCGATAGGACAAACCCATTCGATGAACTCTACTCCGAAATATGCGTGCAAACTCTGACTGACAAACAAGGAACTGCTCCATCAGGGATAGTGGTGGCCCAATGCATCGGACCCCAATTCGAGAGTCCCCACGAGATAGACGCACTGGAGAGACTAGGGGCCAATGTGGTAGGGATGACTCTTGGTCCCGAGCAGAGGTTGGTATCCGAGACAGGCATCCCTCACGTGTCATTGCTCTGTTCTTCTAACTGGGCCGCAGGACGGACTCCGGGCGAACCCGATGCGGAGATAGACCACGAATCCGTCGATTCAATGGCATCAAATATGCGTGAAATGGTGTCTCACTGCATTATATCACTGCTAAGTGGAGACGTATGAAATCACTACCTTGATGGCCCCCTAGCCTGTAGCATAACCATGTCCAGAAGACTGAGCGTAGATGATTGGTTGAATGTAGAGTATTCTGATATTCCAGATGGGTCATGGCTAACGATGATGTCCAGAGTGGCCAGCTTCCACCACAAGCACCGATTCTCATCCGAAGAGAACCACGGTCACGACATGGGATTCCGCATCGCGTTGACTGTAGAGGAGCTTGGCGAACTCTCGGCTGCAATCACCAAGGGCAAGCCAGACGAGGAGGCAGCCGAGGAACTGGCAGACCTTCTGATCCTCATCCTGGGGCACTCCCTTGCCATGGAAGTGGATCTAGAAGGAGAGTTTCACAAGAAGATGGACAGGGTAATGACGAGGAAGGCCCGCACGGGCAAGCTCGGTATCAGGGTTACAGAGTACTCGGATGATTAACAATAACAGATACTAACGAACCAGAGCAGGTCGGGGAAAAAATCCCGCGTTTGTAGACCAAACCCCGTCGAGAGTATCCCCTCAATTGAAGAATTCAGTCTGGATATCTAGTATGTCTGTCCTTGAATCTGCACTCGAGTAAGCTTCCAATGGCTCTCTGTTCAAATCAAAGAATTGATTTCCAAAAGGGAATGGCTCCACAACAGCCCTTGCTTGTTCCCATAGTCCTAAAATTGCTAATGAGGCTCCAAGAGCCTCTGCAGACGAGAGCCTCCCCACCTTGCCCCAAGAAACTGGATTCGCAGCAAGCAGCAACGGTAGAATCCTCCCTTCAAGTCTGGTTCTACCGTCAATCAAATCTAGAGACTCCTCTATATGTTTCCACGAGCAGTCAAGCACTACAATCGAACCGCCCAACGAAATTAGACCACCATCTTCCGGAGCTAGTACAGTCTTTGCACGAGGATCCAACAAGTACCCTCTCCTGGGAGCAGAAGTAGCCGTTTCGTGGAGATTTATCAGACCAATCTGATGCAACTTTCTAGATGTGCATTTCTTTGGATCATCCTGATCTAGATGAATAACATGCAGGGGTACGCTTTGCACGATACTATCTCCTGGATCGAGAACCAGATCTAGAAACTCCAAACCTCCGGCCCTTCTTCTTTTCAGGTCTTTTCCTAGTCTTGTTCGATACGACATTCTTAGCATCCGAGATGGTCATTTGACTCGACGACTCATTTGCCACCATGGTATTGCTTCTTGGTATGGCTTCTACGAAAAGCGAAATCCCCAAAGCCTTCTCGAACTTTTCCAAGGTGGAATCCATTGGCCTATTCCCATTCTCCGCCTTCTGGATGACTCCTATCTTGACATTCATGCTTCTCGCTAAATCTTCCTGCGACATCCCCTTGATTTTCCTGCCATCACTTATCCTGGAGTGGAAATCTCCTGCAAGCTCCGTTGCATCCTTGGTCATGATGTCTATTCCTGAAACACCCTTGCCCGTCACCAGGCTCGTTTGCTCATTATTATGGATTACTTTCGTGGGCCTTTGCTCTACCACCAATCCCATCGAAGCTATGCATCCAGAGCAGCATTCCAGAACGGATTGCGATACCTTTGCCCCCCTAGTGCCCACTCCTTCCTTTCCGCAGAGCTCGCAAGCACCCATGGTATAGCGAGTCAAGAGGGTAACATGAGGGCTTCGTAGGGGTCATAAGTATCCTCTTTGTGTCAGAACCATGTCTTCAGAGGCCGGTGAGCCTAGCTCCGACGACAATATACTCGAAAAAGGCGATCCGAACAGAGCCGCTCTAGACCGCCTCACTAAGGACTATCAGGATCTCTCTGAAAAGGCTCAACAGTTGTTGACGGAGAAGCTATTCCTGGAAAACGAGATGAACCAACTGAAGAAGCGCTCAAACCGACTCGAAGAGGAACTCAGCAACATTCGAACTCCACCATTAATTGTCGGCTTCATCCAGGACGTGGTAGATGAGCAGGCCATTGTCAGAAGCTCAAATGGCACGGTATTCCTAGTCTCTGTGAATCGTCGTCTGGATAAGTCGAAGATAAAACCCGGAACTAGAGTAGCACTCAATCAGGATACTCTTTCCGTGGTCGAGATACTCGCTGATTCCTGGGACCCTCTGGTTAGCAATACGGAGATTATCGACATTCCCGACGTTCCTTATTCCTCTATAGGGGGTTTAGAGGCACAGATTAAGGAGCTCAAAGAAGCAATCGAGTTACCCTTCGAAAATCCGCAGGCGTTCTCCGACATGGGGATTGAACCGCCCAAGGGAGTTCTTTTGACCGGTCCGCCTGGAACAGGTAAGACCATGCTAGCGAAAGCCGTCGCCAACTCTACGAACGCTACTTTCCTAGGTCTAGTAGGAGCGGAACTAGCCCAGAAGTACATAGGAGAAGGAGGCAGGATGGTCAGAGAACTATTCGAGATGGCAAGACAAAAGTCTCCTTCCATCATCTTCATAGACGAGATAGACTCGATTGGCTCAAAGAGACTCGATGTTTCAACGTCAGGCGATCGCGAAGTTCAAAGGACGCTTATGCAGCTGCTCTCAGAAATAGACGGTTTCGACAGTCTGGACGACGTGAAGGTGATTGCTGCCACAAATCGTCCTGAGCTTCTGGATGCAGCATTGCTTAGACCAGGAAGGTTTGACAGAATCATCGAGATACCGCTACCCGAAGTAGATGCTCGAGAGGCGATTTTCCGAGTTCATTGCGGTGAAATGCCAAAGGGAACGGGTGTCGATGACCGCAAACTAGCATCTATGACTGAGGGATTCAGTGGTGCGGAAATCAAGTCTGCCGTCTTGGAAGCAGGAATCTCAGCCATTTCGGATAACAGGAAATCCGTAACCAAAGAGGATTTCGTTCTCGCAATTAAGAAGGTACAGGATAACCGGAAGACTCCCGCGGACTCAAACTCTGAGGGAATATACACCTAAGGAAAGGTCTTGATGAAGAGGCCCTCCCCATGCACATGGCTCAACTTGTAGAATGTGTACCAAATTTCAGTGAGGGCAAGGACCAGCAGATTATCGACCAGATTACGCAACCTATTCTCGATGAAACCGGAGTCCACCTGCTGGATGTAGATATGGGTGCAGATTTCAACAGAACGGTAGTCACGATGGTAGGAGAACCAGAAAAGGTACTCAAAACAGTGATCGAGTGCACTAGAATCGCGACCAGAATAATAGACATGAGCAAGCACACGGGCGAACACGCTAGGATGGGGGCTGTGGATGTAGTCCCATTCATCCCGATATCCGGAATTTCAATGGAACAGTGTGTTAATCTCTCAAAGAGATATGCCGAGTCAGTCTCTCAGGAATTGGGTCTTCCCATTTACCTATATGCGGAGGCTGCTACAAATCCAAATAGAGTAAGCCTTCCAAATATCAGAAGAGGCGAATATGAAGGATTTGAAGAAAAAATTTCAGATCCTGGTTGGGCTCCAGACTTTGGCCCCGCCTCATTCAATTCCAGAATGGGAGTCACGGCTACGGGAGCCCGTCAAATTCTCATTGCTTACAATGTCAATCTCGATACAGATGATAAGGCCAAGGCAAATTCTATCGCCTCATCGATAAGGACTAGCGGATCGCTTGTTAAGGATGAACAAGGACAGAAAATCATCGGTGAAGATGGCAAGCCGGTTAGAAAACCCGGTCTCTTCAAGTCATTACAGGCTGCCGGTTGGATGTACGATGAATCTACAGCACAAGTATCCATGAATCTACTAGATTTCTCTGTAACCGGACTTCACGATGTCACGGAGGCAATCAGGAAGGAGGCCTCCATTATCGGACTTAACGTAACTGCAGGCGAGCTTGTGGGTTTAGTGCCGCTAGAAGCAATGCTTTCTGCAGGGAGATTCTACATCGACGATGATTCCATAGTTGATGAAAAAATGCTTGTACAAAAAGCCATATCTGGCCTAATGCTAGACATGCTAGATGACTTCGAGCCAGAGTCAAGCATAATTGAATGGGCAATCAAAAAGGTGGTTTGATGAACGAGGGTTACATGGATGTTCTAAGGTCTATAGCCAGTTCAGAACCAACGCCGGGGGGAGGCTCGGTCGCAGCGCTCTCCTTGGCTCACGCACACTCATTGTCGTTGATGGTAGCGAGATTGACATTAGCGAAGGAGAAGTGGGCAGAAGGGCACGATGCCGCAAAGGCTTCCATAGAACTATCTGAGCCGGCTTTGGAAGAGGCAATTCTTCTCGCTATCTCAGACTCTGAAGCATTCGAATCAGTTATGTCTGCATACCGCCTACCCAAGGAAACAGAAGACGAGAAAATACAACGATCAGAGGAAATAAGGAAAGCCACCATTGGGGCTGCATTGGCACCACTCAATACTGCATCGAGTGCTCAAAAACTACTATCCAATCTCGAAAAACAATCCGCCTCTTGCAACCCCAATGCACTTACTGACCTGGCCTCTGCTTCAGAGATGGCTCTTTCAGCGGCGAAGATTGCATCTTTGAACGTTAGAATCAATTTAGAATACATCGAAGGCGAAGATGTGGATTTACTAACCTCGAAGATAAACACGGTCGTTGAGCAGTCCATAGAATCAGCAAATATTGTCTCAACGACGGTAAACAAAAGGCTGGAGTGGTAATGTCGTCCGGAAACCTAGAGAAATATGGGATTCCAGAATCCCTGCCTCCAAAAAGGCAGAAGGACGATTCAGTCCCTCATGCTCCGGTTAGGCCTCAGATTCTCAATCAAAAAGAGAGAAGGCTAGCAGTTGAGAACTCACTTAGATACTTCCCAGAGAAATGGCACAAGGAACTCGCAACAGAATTTCTCGAGGAACTGGATAGTCTTGGTCACATATACATGCACAGATTCAGACCAGACCATGAAATCCGCTCAAGATCTATCCACGAATACAAGTCTAACAGTAAGAGTGCCGCCGCTATAATGCTGATGATTCAGAACAACCTCGATCCAAAAGTCGCTCAATACCCCCACGAGCTGATAACTTACGGCGGAAACGGCTCCGTATTCCAGAATTGGGCTCAGTATCTCGTTACAATGGAGTACCTATCCAAAATGGAGGAGGACCAGACATTGGTGATGTATTCGGGACATCCCCTGGGGCTATTCCCATCATCAGTAGAATCCCCGCGAGTAGTTATTACCAATGGCATGGTCATACCAAACTATTCCTCACAGCAAGACTACGAGAGAATGAATGCATTAGGGGTGTCCCAGTTTGGGCAGATGACAGCAGGATCTTACATGTACATCGGCCCTCAGGGAATAGTTCACGGCACTACAATTACGATACTTAACGCTGCTAGGAAGTACCTCGGTAAGACATCAGAGAGCGGTCTCGGAGGCGTCCTCTATGTGACCTCCGGATTGGGCGGGATGTCGGGTGCACAGGCTAAGGCTGCAGTCATTGCCGGGGCTGTCTGCATCATTGCTGAGATCGATCCAACCCCTGCTAGAAAGCGCCACACTCAGGGCTGGTTAACTGAGTTATTCGATGACCTTGATGATCTTTGCAATAGAGCCGAGAAAGCAGTCGCCAATTCGGAAGCGGTATCGTTGGGATACATAGGAAACATTGTCGACTTGCTAGAGTATCTTATAGAAAGGGGGATCACTCCCGATTTAGCCAGCGATCAGACAAGTCTACACAACCCCTGGCTCGGCGGGTATATGCCGGCAGGCATTTCATTCGAGGATGGCATTTCTCTACTAAGCTCAGATCCCAATAAATTCAGACGACTAGTTCAATCCTCTCTGAATAGGCACGTCAATGCTGTAAACCCTCTCTCTGAGAACGGAACCAGGTTCTGGGACTATGGGAACGCTTTCTTACTTGAATCGGGAAGGGCTGATGCTGACGTATTCTCAGAAGATGGCTCATTCCGGTACCCCTCATATGTTGAGGATATTATGGGGCCGATGTGCTTCGACTACGGCTTCGGTCCTTTCAGATGGGTCTGTACTTCCGGCAAGAGACAGGATCTCGCAACGACTGACAAAATCGCACAGGAGGTACTGGAAGACCTTGCCTCTCGATGTCCTGAAGAAATTAGAACGCAGTACTTGGATAATATCAAGTGGATTTCTGAAGCAGAAAAACACGATCTGGTAGTGGGAAGTATGGCAAGGATATTGTACGCGGATGAGGAAGGTCGTAGGCAAATCGCCCTCCGCTTCAATGAGGCCATTTCTGAAGGTTTGATCACCGCACCGATAGTACTAGGACGTGATCACCACGATGTAGCCGGTACGGACAGTCCATTCAGAGAAACCGCTAATATCTACGACGGTTCGATGTTTACTGCAGATATGGCAGTACACAACTTCGTTGGCGACTCATTCAGAGGAGCCACATGGGTCAGCCTGCATAACGGTGGAGGAGTCGGTTGGGGAGAGGTAGTCAACGGAGGCTTCGGCATGGTAATAGATGGGTCAGTTATTTCTGAGAGAAACATAGACTCGATGATTTCATGGGACGTGAATAACGGTATTGCAAGGAGGTCATGGGCTAGGAATGATGGGGCAACCTTCGCCATTTCCAAGGCCATGGAAAAAGACCCCAAACTGGACGTGACCTTGCCAAAATTAGTCGATTCCACTATCCTCGACGACCTGTTTGAAAAGACTCGATGACTCTATTTGACAGACCGCTACGCGAGATACATGGAAACGGTTGTAATCGATGGAGATAATCTAACTCTTGAGATGGTCAAGGCCGTATCACTGGGATCCATGGAAGTATCTCTTTCATCTGATTCAAGAGAAAGGATGCAGGCTTCTAGAAAGGCCGTAGAAGACATCTTGGACTCAGGAGAAGTTGTTTACGGAATAAATACAGGATTCGGGGCGCTTTCATCTGTCCGCATAGGAGACAGCCAATTAGAGGAACTACAATCCAATCTCGTGAGAAGTCATGCATGTGGAATTGGCGAAACAATGGACCCAAATATTGTTCTAATGATGATGACTATTCGGGCAAACTCTCTTGCAAAGGGGGTATCTGGAATCAGGCCATCTGTGGTGGACACCCTTCTTGGGATGGTTAACTCAAGAATAGCACCATCAATCCCCAGAATAGGATCATTAGGAGCTTCAGGAGACTTAGCTCCGCTCTCCCATATGGCAATGGGAATGATGGGCGAGGGCGAGTGCCTCGTGCAAGTCGCTGGCAAATGGGTCTCCAAGGACTCCCGAACCGCATTGGAGGAAGCAGGATTGGAACCAGTTAAACTTCAGGCAAAGGAGGGACTTTCCCTGATTAATGGGACAAGCCAAATGTGTGCATACCTCACACAAACCGTACTAAATATGGAGATATTGTGTCTTGCTGCCGACGCCTCAATCGCGTGTTCAGTGGAGGCAATTAGAGGTTCTCACAAGCCGTTCGACAGGAGAGTACACGATTCTAGACCGCAAGTCGGACAATCAATCTCAGCCGCGAGAATTTCTGCATTCCTTTCTCAGTCAAACATAGAAATTTCCCATGAGAACTGTGAAAGGGTGCAAGATGCATACTCATTCCGATGTGCCCCTCAGGTCCACGGACCAGTTGTGGATCTGATTAGGGAAACCAGGAGAGTTCTAGAGATAGAAATTAACAGCGCTACAGACAACCCTCTGGTGTTTGTCGAGGATAACGGAGCATCAATAATCAGCGGGGGCAATTTCCACGGCCAAAACCTGGCTCTAGCCAGTGACTCCATTGCCGTAGCATGCCACGAACTTGCTAGTATTTCTGAAAGAAGGATTAATCAGATCCTTGACCCTAATTGGAGTGGACAGAAAGCCTTCCTCGCTGGCAACGAGGGATTAGAAAGCGGATTAATGATTGTTCAGTACGTAGCAGCGGCAATAATATCGGAACTACATATTCTCTCCAGTCCAGCTACAATTAGCAATGTCCCTGTTAGCATGGGCAAGGAAGATCATGTTTCAATGGGCGCCACGGGAGCACATAGGTCACTACAATCGTCAATTCTATTGTCCCAGGTTTTAGCGAATGAATTCATCTGCTCTACAGAGGCAATCGAGGCCATAGAAGAATCACCTGGGATAGGAGTCACAAAGCTAGTCAGTTGGGTCCGTTCCCATGTCGAAAGACTGGATGGTGACAGATCGATGACAAGTGAATGCGAACAACTATCAGAATCAATTCTAGACGGCGGATTAACTGAAATTTTCGGGTGAATAAATGCAAGAAAAATTGCACATGAATCAACATCCTGGAACGGATCCTCCACCATTCACTACAAGGATAGTAGGGAAGGAAGGGAACTCGCTTCTTTTAGAGGAAACTTACTGCTATCCAAGGGGGGGTGGGCAGCCAGGGGATACCGGGGAGATTACATCAATAGGAGGCGAATCATGCAACATGAACGAGGTACTGCCGGGAGAAATGATCCTGCATCCCGTTGACGATGCCTCCATATTCACAGACGGCCAAGAAGTTATTTGCACCATAGATAGAAATCGAAGGAATGAACTCACGCTCATGCACACCGCACAGCATATCTTCTCTGCAATATCTGAAGATATCTGGGGGGCTGAAACCGTGGGAAACCAAATTGGAGTAGAAAGCTCTAGAGTTGACCTACTTTTTGATGACAAAGACGTTTTCGATCCGGATATCATAATCGGCGAAGTAAATTCAATCCTTGATTCCAAAATTCCCGTGAATATCCATGAATGGGACAGGGAGAAAATAATGTCTCACGAGAAAATGAGGCATACAAAGTTCATGCACAGGATTCCAGATACAATCACACACCTTAGAGTCGTTGAAATCGAAGATATCGATCTGTGCCCCTGTGCTGGAACACACGCTTCCAATACGTCTATGATACCTAAGGTGAAGTTCATCTCAAAGAAGAACAAGGGAAAGGGCAGATTGAGAATTTCATACGAATTTGATAAATAAATTAAGTAGTATCTATTCTATTGGTGGGCTCGGCAGGAATTGAACCTGCGATCTTCGCCATGTCAAGGCGACGTCATAACCCCTAGACCACGAGCCCGGCTCTCCTTCGAATTGAAACACACACAAGAATGATTCTGATGTCTCATGAGACAATTTTTGAGATTCTTCCATCACAACCTGAAACTGAACATCTCCCTGCCACCCTGGTTCTACCGTTACTCATCTTGATCAATTCTGGTTCGGAGACTCTTACGTAGCTCTTACATTTCATGCAGAACCCACTATGCTCCGGTGGCATATGGTGTGGTAGTCATTCAAGTATTCAATTTTTGATATAGTAGGGGTTATTTGACCAAATCACATAATTTTTTCCAAATTCGCTATACTGCGAGCATATTATAGAAAATATAGTAAAAAAGAATTCTGATAACCTAAGTTATCGGTACAATATCAGGCGATTTTTTTGGCTGGATTATGTCATTTTCTGAATAATTAATATGGAAAATGTGATTTTAACGGATTAATAAAATGGATATCATCATTATTCACTGTTAGTATCAGTACGTCTTGTTCGAGTTAACAATAATGCCATTTTTGATCGTAACTCTCACAGGTGAAGATCCCGGAGTCTGGCACCATGAGTCTGCCGAAGAAGACCATAGGACATTCATGTCTGCAATGCTTCCTTCAGATATTATTCCTCGAGGTTCCTCTTCATCAAACATTGTTGTTGCGGGGTTTCTAGTCACCGCAACTAAGCTTGCTATGGGATCAACTCCTAATCTGTGCGTTACGAAACTCCCAATCAATGGAAGTGAGGTTATTGGACAATTTGGATTAAAGTCAGTGGCTATGGAAAATGGCCAATCTTCAGAAATGCACTTTTTTATCGGCAACTCTAGACTCTTTCCAAGGACATAGGGTGTACCGGGGAGAAATGTTTGCACTGTTCCGGACTCTGCCGCACTGACTCTGGCATCATCGTTGGAACATGCAACATGATCAGCACTAACAGATCCGAGGTCGGCAGCCAGAGCAAGCCCCCCACTGTCTACGAATTCATCCACGTGCAATCTCGATTTCATTCCATAATCTTTCGAAGCCTTGACTATATCTTCTGTCTGATCGTTAGTGAACCAGCCTTCTTCACAGAACACATCTACCCATTTTGCCAGAGAGAGCTCGGAAATTACAGGTAGTTGATCTGCAATTAGGTGCTCAACATAATCCTCCCTCCCCATCTCTGGAGGGAAATCATGTGCACCCAACCAAGTTGCCCTTATGTCTATATCAGTGGATCGATTTATTTCAGATATTGATTCTAATAATTTTACTTCAGAATCCAAGTCCAGTCCGTACCCGCTCTTCGCCTCCAGGGTAGTCGTCCCATTGCGAATAAATTCCTGTACACGAGATATTCCACTATCTACCAAGTTTCGTTTAGGGGTGCTTCTGGTATGCCTCACCGTCTTCATAATGCCACCTCCGGATTGGGCGATTTCCCGGTATGTCTTACCCTTCAATCTCATGGCAAGCTCGTTCGTCCTATCTCCAGACCAAGGTAGGTGGGTGTGACTGTCAATAAAACCAGGTACTACGGACATCTCCCCGATATCTATCACTTCTACATCCGAACTCGCGCTATTTGCTGGGTACCAAGGTGCAAACTCTGACAAAACCTCTTCGGAAGGAGCGATTTTCTGAACAATTCCGTCACTGATAATTATAGCCATACCTGCAGGATGAACTAGTGACTTTCTGTCGAGAAGCCTCTCCCCAGAAAGGGGGTCCTCATCGTCTCCAGTAGAAAGGTGTGCTATCTCTCCACAGTTGTGTAAGATAGTCCTCATGATGGGTCCAAATTCCGATAGTTGAAAGAACTCCCGCTCGTCCGCGGTTCGTGGAAGGCATTATTTTAGGAATAGAAAGCACCGCTCATACTTTCTCTTTTGGAAGAGTGAGCACATCTGGCGAACTATTCCCTTCATTTTCATCCCTTTATCGTCCGGAGGAGGGGGGGATACATCCAAGAGAGGCCGCTGATCATCATTCTGAGACGACATCCCTATTGTTGGAGAGGCTGTCTAGTTCCGATGATTTTTCCTGGGATTCAATTATTGCTGTAGCCTTCAGTCAAGGTCCTGGTTTAGGGCCGTGCCTTCGTGTAGGTGCGTCTGTGGCTAGAACTCTGTCTACGAGACTCTCTGTACCACTATTGGGGGTCAATCACTGCGTTGCTCATATAGAGGTAGGTAGAAACCAAACTGGTTGCAAGGACCCTGTTCTTCTGTATGTCAGTGGCGGAAATACCCAGGTAATCGCTAGAGCGGATGGAAGATATAGAGTTCTAGGAGAAACACTTGACATAGGAATTGGGAATATGCTAGACAAATTCGCTAGAACACAGGGCATCCCATTCCCAGGCGGTCCCGAAATAGAAAAGTTGTCAAATGAGTTTTCTGAGAAAGGCGAAACTAGTCTCGATGATGTGTTATTGCCATATGGGGTTCACGGAATGGATTTGGCTTTCTCGGGGATGCTTACATCAGCAGTACAGAAAGTTGCTGAGGGCAAGTCTCTAGGGGAAGTTTGTTGGTCTCTCCAGGAACATTCGTTCGCGACTTGCGTAGAAGTGGCCGAGAGGGCATTAGCGCATACTGGCAAAGATGAGCTTTTGCTTGGTGGAGGAGTTGCCTGTAATGAGCGACTTAGAAATATGAGTAAAATGATGTGTGAAGATAGGGGTGCGGAATGTTTCTGGCCAGACAAGCCATATTGTATTGATAATGGCACTATGATTGCCGAATTAGGGCGTAGAATGCTTGAATGTGGCTTAGAAACAGAACTAATGGATAGTGGAATCGACCCATCACTAAGAACCGACAACACCGCAGTAGTTTGGTCATGATAGTCGCGAACTCTTATGAGAGTCCTTAGGGCCGGTGGAATGGGGATTGATTACACAGTGCAGAGGAGAAGGAGGAAGAAGGCAGCACCGAAGAACATCTTCGGATCATCTTCACAGACATCTTCCAAGGCAAGATCAGACAGTATTTCCAAAGCAAAAACGCCCAAACCCAGGTCACCAAGAGCAGCCCCCCCATCTGCACCTGGTTCTAGGCCCAAACCCGTGCCAAAGCCAAAACCTTCTACAATTAAGGAAATTGAGCAGGATCAACAAAATGATTCCATAGGGGCAGAAGAGCAATCAGCCGATCCTCAAATTGCAGAGCCTGAGGAAACAATACTGGAAGGTCAGATTCTGGGTATAAAAAAAGTTGAAGAGACACCTCAGGAGGACAAATCAACGAAGCCGAAAAAGAAGCCTGCTGAAATTACAACCAAAGTCGAACCCAAGGTCGAAGACTCTGGTAAAAGTTTGAAGGCTAGGCAGATAATAGAAGATAGCATACTAAGGGCATCGCTTGCGGCAGAGAAAGAAAAAACAAGTAGTGTTTCCAAGAAAGGCCCATCGGAAACTAAAACCGAACCTAAGAAATCTCAGAAAAAATTCCGTAGCAAGACATCATCATATCAGCCTGCTAACCGTGCTCGAAGACTGGATAGAAGCAGACACATGGAGTACAAGTATGAGATGCGAGGGCTACTTGTAGAAATTGGCGTCTCGGAGGAGTTTCGTTCAAATCTCTTAGCGACAATATGGGCCAGAGGTGAGAGGCAGACTACCAAGGAAGCCAAGGATTTCCTACAGGAGAAGCTAGATGAGGGCATCATAGATGATGAACAAATGAAATCGCTTGAGAGTATTGTGGACGGGTATACAATCCGTCGGTAACCTGAGAATGGTTCTTGGGATGTCACCATTTGGCTTATCCATGTCAGCAATCGACACTTCTGATTATGCCTCCAATCCGGGCTCTTCAGGAGACCCGCCATATAGGAGGGGCATCCATCCTGGAATGTATGCCGATAGACTATGGACAATGAGGCAGTATGCTGGTTTTTCGTCACCTAGTGAGACTAACTCTCGATTCAAAAAGCTGCTCGAAAATGGACAAACAGGACTATCAGTGGCTTTTGATTTGCCCACACAATTAGGCATGGACTCGGATGACCCACTTTCCTCAGGGGAGGTTGGGAAGGTGGGTGTTGCAATAGACTCAATTCATGATATGAGGCAACTATTCGAAGACATAGAAATGTCTTCAATATCCACCTCCATGACAATCAATGCTCCAGCAACTACGCTGCTCGCCCTATACATAGCAGTGGCAGAAGAGAAGGGAATTCCAAGTTCAGATCTTTCTGGTACAGTACAGAATGACATCCTGAAGGAATACATTTCTAGGGGGTTGTACATTTTCCCCCCTGATCCGTCCATACGCTTGACTACGGACTTAATTTCATGGTGCGCCTCAAATGCCCCCAGATGGAATACAATTTCTATTAGCGGATATCATATGAGAGAGGCAGGATGTACGGCCGTTCAGGAAATTGCTATGACATTATCAAACGCAATTTACTATGTCAGAGAGGCAATCAATAAGGGGATGGATGTGGACGATTTTGCACCAAGAATTTCCTTCTTCTTCGCATGTCATAACAACTTCCTAGAGGAGGTAAGCAAGTTTAGGGCGGCCAGACAGCTTTGGTACGAGATGGTCGAAAACGAATTCTCACCATCCAATCCAAAGTCATCCCAACTTAGATTTCATACTCAAACATCAGGAGTTACGCTCACGGCACAACAGCCAATGAACAACGCAATTAGAGTATCATATCAGGCACTGGCATCTGTATTCGGAGGAACTCAATCACTACACACTAACAGCTTCGATGAGGCACTTGGTTTGCCTACCGAAGAATCGGCTAGAATTGCCCTGCGCACACAGCAGATAATTGCTGAAGAGACCGGAATCAGGGAACATGCGGACCCCCTAGGAGGTTCTATAGTGATTGAGACTATGACAGATTCGCTAATCGAAGATTCGAGAAATATGATTAACGAAATAGAGTCTCTCGGGGGTGCAATGGAATGTGTAAAATCCGGCTTCCAGCAGAGGGTCATTCATGAAAGCGCTTGGACTCATTTACAAAGGGTTGAGAATGGCGACGAACTCGTCGTTGGCGTCAATTCTCATGTCAACGAAGATGATCTAGATTTTGAGGGATTGGTCCTCGATACGGATGCAGAACTACGAAAGGCTTCCGAATTGTCAAAGATGAAAAAAAATAGGGACCAATCTATAGTCGACGATTCCTTGCAATCAATTAGAGAAAGCTGTAGAGATAAATCAAATCTCATGGATCCGATAATCAGTGCTGTAAAGGTTGAAGCTACAGTTGGAGAGATTAACTCAGTACTCAGAGAAGAGTTTGGAACATGGGTTTCGCCTAGTGGTGTTTGAATGACAGACGGAACGATTGACCATATAGGAATTGCAACTTCCTCACTCGATGAGTCGCAACAACTCTGGTCTATCTTGGGATTTACGCAGGGGGATGATCAGATAAATTCTGAACAAGGCGTAAAAATCAGATTCATGCACGGAAATGCTTCCACAAGAATCGAATTGTTGGAACCATTAGGTGATGATACCCCCGTAGGGAAGTTCATTTCCAAGAATGGACCGGGAGTACAGCAAATAGCAGTTAGAGTAGCAGATATAGAAGAAGCAATCTCGAGTTTGCTCAGCGCTGGAGTAAAAATGGTCTCGGAAGCACCTACTCTCGGCGCAGATGGCCATAGAATTGCCTTTGTCCATCCTTCTTCAGCAGGCGGAGTTTTGATAGAACTCGTCGAATCGAACAAGTGAGAATCATCAAAAAGAAAATCTATTTCCGAGTTATATGATTAGTACGCTAGACAGGATAGAATCACTAGGAAACTCCTCTTTAGGAGTCATCGAGGAACAGAGAGATTTCGTCAGAGACTCTCTTGAAGTTCTTAGAGCAACAAGCCAAATATCCAATGACGCTTTCCTGGATGCTGGAACAATTCAGGGCGGATTATCACTTCTGTTGAATCTAATCTCACAAGGAATTTCTGAAGATGAGGCTATCTCCCAGTTAGAGGGCCTCAAATCTAGGGCTCACCTACTCGAGGAGAAATACCCAGGACTGGATAAGAAAGTCGAAAGTCTACGTAAATAATACTCAGATATTACTCAAGTAATATTATATCTAGGCGTTTTTCCGCACAATCATGCCGAAGATCAGCCTAGACATGCCCAAAGAGATTGTATCTGATCTGAAGAGCCATGTCGGCGACTCAAAGAAATTCGTCAGTTTAGCGGACGCAATTAGAACTGCGTGTAGGAAGATGTTGGATCAGTTGGACGAAATTGACGCAAGACATGGGAGGTGAATGAGTGAAATTACCCGATAAAGAAGAGGCTATGGAAGCAATTGAGACTATTGTTCGCTACATAGAACAATGTGGATCAGATCTGAGGGAAGGACTTGAGAATACGCCCGAAAGAGTGGTCCAGTCATACGAGGAGATATTCAGCGGATACTCAGACGATGCCAGTGAAATTCTGGACTCTACGTTCAATGCCGAAGGCTACGATGGGATAGTCCTGCTAAGGGATATGGAGTTTCACAGTACCTGTGAGCATCATCTTCAACCATTTTCTGGTAAGGGCCATATCGCATACATACCAGTGGATAGAATAGTAGGCATTAGCAAGCTAGCTAGACTTCTGGATATGCATTCCAAGAGGCTTCAGAACCAAGAGCGAATTACTCAATCTGTAGCGGATGATATTGTTGAGAATCTCAGTCCTCTTGGCTGCGCTGTTATTCTGGAGGCCCAACATGGATGCATGAAGTGCAGGGGAGTCAGAAAGCAAAATTCAATTATGACAACTAGCGCTATGCGAGGCGTCTTCTTCGATAAACAAGAGGCTAGAACAGAAGTATTACAACTTATCAGAAGTGGAAATTTGCACGGGTGATTTTCTGCAACAATATCCAATAGTTGAGATTTTCCACTCTGTTCAAGGAGAGGGGTTTCATACGGGCATTCCGCATGTCTTCATCAGATTCGGAAATTGCAATCTTAGATGTGAGTGGTGCGATACCGACTTCATGACGTTCGAAGATATGGACATCGATTCGATTATCGAAGAGGTACTGAGCTACAACTGCGACAGAGTAATATTCACTGGCGGGGAACCTGCGATGCAAGATCTTTCCGTCATCGGTAAGAGGCTGAAAGAACACGGGATCAGCATCTCAATTGAGACCAATGGAACAATTCCGGTAGACCCCATCGTCGACTGGATATGTGTTAGTCCTAAGGATCAATTATATCCGAATGTATCGATAAGACAGAGAACTGGTGATGAACTGAAAGTAGTATATTGCGGACAAGACTTGGCTTTGTATGATGAGTTGAAGACAGGCTTCACCCATCTCTACATCCAGCCTTGCTATGTCGAGGATGAATCGGTTGAGTCAAATGGCAAGAGTTTCAAGATAGTTGAGCAACTGGTCAAGGATAGTCCTGGTTGGCGATTGAGCCTCCAGACACATAAATGGATGGGAGTACTATGAATAGGTCGGTAATGTCGCTGTCTGGTGGCATGGACAGCACAGCTCTTCTATTGAGGATGATTGCAGAAGGAGACGATGTAACTTGCATTTCCTATGACTACGGACAGAAGCACATCATCGAGATAGATCGAGCTAGAGACAACATAAGTTATCTGAGAGAGAAAGGCCATAATGTCGAGCACTTTGTTGTAGATCTTAACTCTGCAATGCAGTCTCTACATTCCGCACTGACTAGCGAAGACATAGTTGTTCCAGAGGGCCATTATGAATCCGAGCAGATGAAGCAGACAGTAGTCCCCAACAGGAATGCTATTTTCTCATCGATACTATACGCTCGGGCTCTAAGTACTGCTATTTCCGAGAACTGCCAAGTTAGGATTGCCCTAGGTGTGCATAGTGGCGATCACGAAATATATCCCGATTGCAGACCCGAATTCTACCAGTCTCTGGAGAGGGCATTCTCCATAGGAAACTGGGATAGCGACCGCGTTTCTTTCCATCTCCCATACATCTCTTTTGACAAGAAGATTATTCTTCAGGACGCTTTGAAATCTTGTACCTCACTAGGGTTAGATTTCGACATTGTCTTCACCAACACTAACACATCGTACAATCCAGACACAAATGGTAGGAGCTCTGGAAGGTCCGGTGCTGATGTTGAAAGAATACTAGCGTTCCACGCCATCGGAAGAGTAGATCCACTGCAGTACGTTTACGATTGGGACTCAGTTTTGAACTATGCATTGGACCAGGAGAGGCAGGGTGGGGCAAGATGAAAGAAGACCTTCCAAGATTCGACCCAGAAAGGGATTCGGAATGGAGGGAAAGGCTAACAGAACTGCAGTATCACGTTACTAGGGAGGCTGGTACAGAGCCACCCAATTCAGGAATTCACAACATGGAGAACAGAAAGGGGGATTATCTGTGTATTTGCTGCGGACATTTACTGTTTACCTCTCAGATGAAGTTTGACTCTAGATGTGGTTGGCCAGCATTTCACACAGAGGATAAAAATGCTGGAATTAAGAGGATTCGAGACACCTCATACGGGATGTTGAGAATAGAAGTCAGGTGCGGCTCATGTGATGCTCACCTGGGCCATGTTTTTGATGACGGACCTATTGAATTCGGTGGCGAGAGATACTGCATTAACTCAGCAAGTATAGACTTCGAGATGGAGGTAGATGATGCCGAATAGAATACGAAGATGGGTCGAGACCGATACTGGCCACAGGGTGCCCAACCATAGTAGCAAATGTAGGCATATGCACGGGCACAGATATAGGTGGGAGGCAGAGTTGGAAGGGGATGTTGTGACAAAGAGAGGAGTATCAGAAGAGGGAATGCTCATTGACTTCTCAGAGGTTTCTGAGATACTAAATACGCATATCCACGATGTAGTGGATCATGCATTTCTGGTGTTCGAGGATGACAAAGTAGCCCTAGACGCTCTCAGGATGATGGAAACTGGGCATCGAACCGTGATTCTCCCCTTCATTCCTACAGCGGAGAACCTGGCTAAGTGGGCATTTGAACAGGTTGATCCACATATCTCATCATCCTACGGGAATTCTCTAATCCTAAGAGCATTCCATGTCAGGGAGACCCCTAAATCTTGGGCAAGCTGGTTCAACGAGTAGTATCTCAAAGAGGGGCACTCAGAGTCAAGTTTGCTCGAACGAGTCGGCGGCCTGTGTTAGAATCCCGAGTATCCTGTGTATCTCATCATCCTTAGGAAGACCCCTGAATAACACTCTGAGAAGAGTATCTTCTATCCCTTTCCTCTTGTGATCCTTGGTTGGCATTGATTCTACTAGCCTCTTAGCCTCAAACCTCAGTTTGTCTCTCAATTTCGGATCAAGAAGCCTACCTCCAGTCCCCGGCGGGTTAGTTGTATCAGAGTTTACGTACCAAGAAAAGCAGATTATGGATACAGCATGACTTAGGTTGAGTATGGGATAACCTTCCCATGTTGGTATAGTTACAAGCAGATCACACATCGACAACTGCTCATTCAATAATCCCTTTCCTTCGGGCCCGAATACTATTGCCACTCTGCCCTCAATCCCAGAAAGCCTCTCTGGGAGCTCCTCAGGTAGGAGGAAATGTCTCTTCACTGTCCTTTCTCCCTCTTCTCTCTTCCCAGAGGTCCCCACGACTAATGAGCAGTCTGCAATGGCCTCTTCAAAGGTGTTAATGACTTTAGCCCCATCAAGGACCTCTTGTGCATTCTTCGCTCTCCTTCTCGCTTCCTCGGACCAATTTCCATCCCTACCAACAACTCTGAGATCGTTTATTCCGAAATTTAGCATCGAACGTGCTACTGCACCAATGTTGCCATCATGCTCAGGCCTTACTAGGACGACGCATACGTTTTGGGAGAAAGTAGGTAGATCCTGACTCCTCCTGTCTCCCATAATACTTCGAATGGGTAACTGGTGATGAGTGATGCGCTAATCGACTCTGCGCTGTTTATATCGAGTGATATACCCCGCAATCCAGTTTCTCATCCTTTTGTTACCTACATCAGTGAACTCAGAAACTAGGTGCTTGTTGGTATCGAAATCATCTGTGAATTGATCGGGATACATCTCTACGAGCCTCAAAGCTCTGCTTTTGATAAACGAAGGCCTGATATTTCCCATTTCAATCCTCCAATAATTTAACTTCTAACGGAAAACCCTCTTCTCGAGTACATACTACTCTGATCTTTCTAGGTGGATTCTGCATCCCCCTTGCCCAAATTGCATGATTAACAGACTCATCTATCCAGATTTCTTCGTCGTCACCTCTTTTCATATGTCTAGAAACATGAGTCTTTACTTCGGCCATGGCTCTCTTGGCCCTACTTGTTCGTGGAACCTTCCACGCAGCTCTGAGTGGTATTGTGATTTCCTTTACCTCTGCCATTTGGTCACCTCTGTAGTTTGGATCTTCTCCACATGTGCCTCTTGGGATGAGAGTTGGTCTTCCTATTTGTCCTCATTACCACCCAAACCGGAACACGCTTATTCTGCTTAGTCACTTTATTCAAGCGCTTTTTCTTTGCGAATGGTTTGTTCCTTGCCATGGCGCCACCTCAATACTTCTCCAAACCAGGGTACCTTTCTTCAGCTTTCGACCTTACCGAATGTGCAACCTCGTCGAGAAGAGCTTGTCCCTCAGAACTAACGATTTTACCCCTGTTAACATTACCAGCTGTATTCAGCGATTCGACCAATAGTCCCGAATCTGAGAGTTGCTGCAGAATCTTTCTAGCGACGTTCCTTGAACCCGCCACAGCTTTATTCTTCTTGACCCCTCTATCCTTAGATCCCCCGAACTCTTGTGAAATTCTATTGGTACCTATCGGGCCTTTTATTGCCACCTTCCTAAGTACTGATGCCGCTCTAGTGTGCCACCAGTCTTCCTGTACGGGTGGTCTTTCTCTGTGAGTGCCAGTCTTAACCTGAGATGCCCATTCTGGTGCAGAGACCTTGTCATAAGACTTCAACTTCTCAGAAAGACTAGCAATTAGAAGGTCTGCTGGAACGTCATAGTAAGTCGTCATACCCTCACCCGTGCGTCCCGGGCGTCCGACAGACCGTATTTAACCGTGATGACACGGTTTTGCTGAATCTCATTGGATGTTTTCTCACAACAAGCATTGAATAATTGGGGCCATTTGCAAAAAGTTGTGAAGAAATCACTTTCGAAGAATCCGAACATGCTTCGTACGATGATCGGAACGGGAATGACGTTAATCGTACTACTGTCCTACGCAGTATACTCTAACACTGTTGATTCCGAGTACTACGAGTACAACACAACGAACGAACATGAATCAATGGATCTTACTCAAGAGTCGGAGGGACTGGCCCAGTGGTACTATACCACAACAGATGCGATAACTTGGGTAAATTTCACCGTATACGACGCACCCTCAGGCTCAACACTAATCGTAGAAGCAGAGGGCACAAATTGGTCCCACTCCCCAAACTTAGGCCTAACCGATCAGAGCTATGTTTGCAATGAGCCAAACTCAGACTATTCGGACATACTAGATACATGTGAGTATAGCAGAACGCATACTATGGAATTAGCCAATGGTAGTGGAACTCTAAGAGGCCGCGTATCTCTAGAATTGCCAATCAAGGGTAAGGGCTATCTGGAGAGTGAGAATATCGAAAGAGCCCAGGAAGAAGCCGACTCTCTAATTTCCAGTGCGCAAAAGACGATTACATGGAAGGTGAAGGTTGTTAGCGATGGTGAAACTAGTCCTAGTGCCGGAATGCTTGTCGAATCTGAGTTTTCCTCCCATGAGCTGGTTTCCTTATCGAAGTTCAAAATAAATCCTGTCCAAGAGACCGTATACAGCTTCTCTGCTCTAGTTGGATGCTTTTTCCTCGTTCTAGTAATACCATTGATGATTTACTTCTCTGCGAGGTACAGGGAGAATCTCAACGAGAGCAAAAGAGCATCGGTCGATGATTAATGTCAGACAACCGAAGGTCCGATATCCCAATCGAAGTCATTTTTCGTTCTAGTTAGCGACACTAAGCCCAATTCTACAAACTGGGCAATGGAATTGCTCACTCTTTCCTCTACTGGAGAAATTGCTTCATTAAATTGGGCATCCATTTCTTCTATGATCGATCGAACGTTGCGCGTTCCGTCCATTAACACCCAGAGGGCGCTATTCATTCTGTCCATAGGACGTCTTACGAAGGTTGGAGTACCCAGAATCCTAGCTACCTTTGCCTCAATCTTAGTGAGATTCTTATCTAAGGTGACCTCGATGCATCCGCTTTCCAAGGTTGTCCATTCAACTTGGCATCTAACTGGAAATATGTCCATAACTGCTTCATCCTTGGATATTCATAAGCAAGAATATAGAGGAAGAG
>LUMH01000269.1_pt1 | contig 22298 bp, 27 predicted proteins | sample 730001 | NCBI WGS metagenome assembly LUMH01 (sample SAMN03860268, study PRJNA289734) | marine metagenome | biome: seawater column; feature: ocean; material: water; isolation source: Red Sea water column Station 34 - depth 25m | place: Saudi Arabia: Red Sea | collected 2011-10-15 | depth 25 m
GTAAAAATAATTGATGAACTTGGAGAAGATAAAGTTACACAATTATCATTATTAAGCACTGGGTCGAGTAATTAATGAAAAAAGTAAATTTTACTGAAATGAAAAATGGTTCAAAAGAAGATTATGAATTATTAGAAAAGTATGAAAAAAATTTTGAGCGTAAAACTGCAGATAGACTACTTAAATATCTTGCAAGTCAAACGACAACTCTTGAAGGCTATCAAATAACTAGATTAGAACATTCTTTGCAAGCAGCAACAAGAGCGTACAAGAATGGAGAAAGTGAAGAGATGGTTGTAGCAACTTTACTTCATGACATAGGAGATGACTTAGCGCCTATGAATCATTCTCAATATGCTGCTTCAATAATCAGACCTTATGTTTCAGAAAAAACATATTGGATAATACTTCATCATGGACTTTTTCAAACTTATTACAGTGCTCATCATTTAGGGGGTGATAGAAACGCTAGGGATAAATTCAAGGACCACAAATATTATCAAGATACAGTTGATTTTTGTGAAAAATATGACCAGTCTTCTTTTGATCCTAACTACAAATCTATGTCTTTAGAAGAGTTTGAACCAATGGTGAAAAAGATATTTGATAGAAAACCTTTTTATCATCACTAATTTTTAGAAGAAAACATGACTAATAAACTCAAGGAAGAGAAAAGTCAAAAAAAGAAAAAAAACCAATATTTCTTAGTGTTGGATATGCAAGCTGTCATTGGTGTCATGTGATGGCTCATGAAAGTTTTGAAGATGATCAAACAGCTAAAATAATGAATGAAAAATTTATAAATATTAAAGTTGATAGAGAAGAAAGACCTGATTTAGATTATGTTTTTCAAAGAAGTTTATCTATTTTAACAGGAACACAAGGAGGTTGGCCTTTATCGATGTTTCTTGATGAAAATGGAGTTCCTTTTACTGGTGGAACTTATTTCCCACCAAAAGAAATGCATGGAAGACCAGATTTTCAAAAAGTTCTAAATAATGTTTCTGACGTATATAATAAGAATAGAGAGAAAATTCTTGATCAAGCACCCCAAATGCAAGAAATATTTGGTAAAATTAATCAAAGATCAGCAGTATTAAATCAACCATTAGAGCCATTTTTAGAAAAAATTATACAGCACCTTGATAAAGATAATGGGAGTTTCAAGGGAGCTCCTAAGTTTCCCCAATTTTATTTATTTGATGCAATGTTTTATTTTTATTTAAAAACAGGAAAAGAAGAATACTTTAAACCTGTTGAAACTTTACTTTACAATATTTCTTCAAAAGGAATGTATGATCATCTAGCTGGAGGTATAGCAAGATACACTGTTGATGAAAATTGGATCATCCCTCACTTCGAAAAAATGCTTTATGATAATATTCAATATATAGGATTGTTAAATAAGTTCTTTCAAAAAACTAATGATCTTTATTATAAGAAAAAGTTAGAGCAGACTATAGATTTTATTAATTCAGAATTTAAAAATGATTTTGATCTTTATGGGTCTGCATATGATGCCGATAGCGAATAAACTTTCCGATGATGAGATTAAAGAAATCTCAAACACAGAAAAAACGTTATTAGATCAAAGAAATAAACGTACTAAACCATTATTTGATGATAAATCTCAAACTGATCAAAATTGTTTTTTATTAGAAACACTTCTTCTTTCATCGCTAGTAACTGATAATGAAGAACTAAAACAAAATACTCTTGTTAGTATAAAGATATTGGAAAAATATTTATCAGACAAAATTTTCCATTGCTATCAAGACACAGAGATTGACGCTTTTTTGGAAGATTACGTATACTATGCTAGTCTTTTGATAACTATTTATGAATTAGATGGTGACGTTAAATACATCGAAAAAGCAAAAGATATTTTAATAAAAACCTGGGAATATTTCTTTGATAAAAAATCAGGCTTAATGCAGAAAAATAAAATATTAGACAATGATCTATTTGTACAACCAGTAGATCTAAATGATAATAATATACCAAATGGAAATAGCGTATATTTAAACTTATGTAATAAAATATATATTATAACTAGCGATAAAATATGGTTTGAAAAAATTGATATTTTAAAAAAAAGTTTCCACCAAGTTTTAAACTCAAACTTTGCACAAATGTTTAGTTTTGTAAAATCATTGGATATTTGTAATGAAAGTATATCTTTTACAATTCATGGAAAGCAAAATTTAGATCCTAATATAAAAAAGTATTTGCAAAAAAAATTTTTTACTAGAGCTACATTTAAATATCTAGATAATGAAGTAAAAGAGGCAAAAATTGTTATATGTAAAAATCAAACTTGCTCTAACAAATTAAGTAATATAAAGGAAATTGAAGATTATCTAAAAAGAAACAATATAAGCTAATGATAGAAACAAAGGAACAAATAATAGAACATTTTAAGTCAGGCTCAAAGGATAAATCTAATTTAAAGATTGGAGTTGAGCATGAAAAATTTATTTTTGATAAAAAAACAAATACGAGAATTGATTATTCCAAAATCAAGAAAATGTTTGAAAATTTATATGAGTTTGGCTGGAAACCTATTTTTGAGGAAAAAAATCCAATAGCGTTAACTAAGAATGGTAAAAGTATTACTTTAGAGCCTGGTAATCAAATAGAGCTATCTGGAGCAAAATTAAATAATATTCACGAAGCTTGTGCTGAATCTCATGAATATTTATTTGAGTTAAATCAGGTAATTGAAAAATTAGATTTTAAAATAGTAAGCGCTGGATATGATCCTATATCTAAACTTGAGGATATACCTAATAATCCAAAAAAAAGGTATGAGGTTATGACCAAAGATATGCCTGTTGGAGGAAAACTAAGTTTGGATATGATGTATAAAACTGCAGGTACGCAATTAAATTTAGATTATACCTCAGAAGAAGATTTTATAAAAAAATTTAAGTTGGCAAATAATTTAGTTCCAATATCTATCGGACTTTTTGCAAATTCCTCTATAGTTGAAAAAAGTAATAGTGGATACTTATCTTACAGATCTAAAGTTTGGCAAGAAACATCTAGAGGTGGATTGCCTGAGTTTTTTTTAAAAGATGTAAATTTTGAAAAATATGCAGATTATATTATGAATTATCCAATCTTATTTTTACAAAGTGAAGGTAATTATATATCTGGAAAAAAATATTTATTTAAAAACTTTATGAATGGAGAAATTAAAGAAATTGGAAATAAAATTCCTAGTACTAATGATCTTGATACACATTTAGGAACAATATTTACAGAGAACAGATTAAAACAATATATCGAATTAAGATCAATGGATGCGTGTGGATGGGAGTGTTTATGTGCTGGTCCTGCCCTATTCACTGGATTACTTTATGGAAATCTGGAAGAAGCTTTAGATTTAATTAAAAATTGGGAAGCTAATGAAGTGCTTTCAGCTTATAAAAATGCCCCTAAAAATGGCTTAAAAACTAATTTGATGGGCAAGGATATTTCGTATTGGGCAGAGAGACTATTAGACATATCAAAATCAGGATTAAAAAAGAGAGACTTTTTAAATAGAAAAAAATTAAGTGAAGCAAAATTTTTAGATCACTTAGAAAAAATTGTAAAAAATAAAAAAACAAATGCTGATAATATAATAAGTAAGTATTCAAATTCCGAAAATTTGAATGATTTATATGACCAATAAAATTGTTGCTATACAAGGTGATAATTTAAAAAAAATAAATATCAAAACAGATACTACTATTTTTTTAGCTAATGAAGCTCAAAACAAAGGTTATAAATTATTTTATTATTATCCAGAAAATTTATCGAATATAAGAGGAAAAACTGTAAGTGAAGGATATTTTATTAAAATTGATTATTCAAAAAAGAAATTTTATAAAATTATAAAAAAATCAAAATTAGACTTATCCTTTGCAAAATATATTTTAATCAGACAGGATCCACCTTTTAACTTGGAATATATTTCTACAACATTAATGCTAGATAGAATCAAAGATAAAACAAAAATTATTAATGATCCTACTTCAGTAAGAAATATTTCAGAAAAATTTTATTCTTTAAATTTTAAAAATTATATGGCGGATACAATATTTACTAAAGATTTGATTGAAATTAAAAAATTTTTCAAAAAACATAAAAAGATAATAATTAAACCTATTCATAGCTATGGTGGCAATGATATAAATCTTATTTCAGGAAAGCTTAATTTGCTTAAAATAAAACAAATATTGAAAAAACACGGTCACATTATGTGTCAAAAATTTTTAAATAAAATTAAGTTTGGAGATAAAAGAGTTTTTATTATAAATGGTAAGGTTTGCGGAGCTATATCTAGAGTTCCAAAATCAGGATCAATATTGAGCAATATGAGCAAAGGTGCAAAACCTAAAATCGCATTTTTAAGTAATAAAGAGCTAAAAGTTTCAAATATAATTGCAAAAAAAATTAAGAAAGACGGAATTTACTTTGCAGGAATAGACTTTATTGATGGAAAGTTAAATGGAGATATAAATGTAACATCACCAACGGGTATAAAAACATACTTTGATTTATCTCAGATAAACTTGGCTAAGACTTTTTGGAAAGGTTTATAGTTGAAAAACTTATCAAATCAGCAAAAAGGATCATCTCTTGCATTTATAGCTGTGATGTTCATCACACCAGATTCACTTTTTATAAGATTATCTTCGATAGATACTTGGGGATTATTGTTTTATAGAGGTGCGATACCATTTGTAGCTGTATTAATTGGACTTCTTATATTTTATAAAAAAAACTTTATTAAAGCATTTTTGAATGTTGGTTATGCTGGTATTTTTTATATTATAAGTTTTTCGATTTGTAACATCACATTTATAATTTCAATCCAAAATACAAATGTAGCAAATACATTAATAATGATTGCAATGGCACCCATGCTTTCGGCAATCCTTGGTGCAATATTTTTAAAAGAGGTTCCTGATAAGAAGACTTGGATAGCTATAGCTATTACTTTAGTAGCTGTAATATATATATTCTACGACTCTCTTGAGATGGGTAACTTATTTGGTGATCTTATGGGTATAACAACAGCTTTTGGACTCGCCACCAACGCAGTAATAATTAGGTCGGCAAAAGATAGAGATTTGCTACCTTCAGCAGTTGTTGGTAAGCTTACAGTAGCTCTATTTGCTCTCTTTTTCGTTGAAAGTTATGAGTTAGTTGAAAAAGACCTGATTTATATACCTTTAATGTGTATTTTGTGTGTAGCAATACCATTCGTTTTGGTGACGATTGCTCCAAGATTTATACCTGCCGAGGAAGTGAATCTGTTTTTTCTTCTTGAGACCATTTTAGGACCCATTTGGGTTTGGTTAGTTATCAAAGAGCAGCCTAGTCTAGAGACAATAGTTGGTGGACTTGTAATTATATTCACTATAGCTGTTCACTCTTATCTAAAATTAAAATCTTCTTCTAAGTAAATTATTTTTCTTTTTGTCACAAATTTGTCTTGATTTAAAATTAGATCGCCCATAAACACCGCTAATTTTATGAACAAAATTATAAAAAACTCTTGGGCTCTCTTTATGGGTATGGCATTTATAATGCTCGCTCATGGTTTTCAAGGTACTCTTTTAGGTGTTAGAGCAGTTAAAGAAAATTTTGGTCTATCATCGACAGGTTTTTTATTTTCTGGATATTTTGTTGGATATTTTATTGGAGCAAAAATTATACAATCATTAATTCATAGAGTTGGACATATTAGAGTATTCGCAGCTTTTGCTTCTGTCACTTCAATTGTGGTCTTATTACACTCTATTTTTGTAAATCCTATTTCATGGTTTGTGCTTAGAATGATTTCTGGATTTAGCATGGTTTGTCTTTATACAATTGCTGAAAGCTGGTTAAACGATAGATCTACAAATAAGAACAGAGGTAGTGTTTTATCAATCTACATGATTGTTATGTATGCCTCTATGGCGATTGGAATGTTTTTCATAAACTTTAGTAAACCAGAAAACTTTCAACCTTTTATACTGATATCTTTATTTATGTCATTGTCTCTTGTTCCAATATTATTAACGAAAAGAAAGGCTCCAAACTTTAAAAAAATATCAGGTATGAAGCTAAAGGAAGTTTATAAATCATCACCATTTGGTGTTGTAAGTTCGTTTTTAATTGGAATATCACATTCAGCTGTTTTCTCATTGATTGCAGTTTATGCTACATCGATGAATTTTAGTATTTTAGAAGTATCAATAGTAACCTTTTTATTTGCTATATCTGGAGCTATATCTCAATGGCCAATAGGAAAATTATCAGATGTTTTAGATAGAAGAATTGTAATTATTTATACAACATTTGGAGCAGCTTTATTTTGTTTTTTGGCGATTATTTCCTCGGGTCAAATGTATATGCCTGCAGGTTTAGCTACATCAAAAATATTTTTTTATATCTGTATAATGTGTTTTTCTTTTTGTAGTCTACCAATGTTTGCATTAATTTTTGCACACACAAATGATTTTATACCAAAAGAAAAATTTGTAGCAGCAGGAGCAGGATTACAATTTGTTTTTGGTCTTGGTGCAATTTGCGGTCCTTTTATGTGCTCATTATTTATGGAATTTTTAGGAGAAAATGGATTTTTTATTTTCTTAATTATATTTCATTCATTTATTGGTTTATTTGGAATATATAGAATGCAAATTAGAGAATCTGGAGATAACCCAGATTCACAATTTGCACCTATGCCTCAAACAATTACTCCAGCCGGTATAGAACTTAATCCTTCAACTGAACCAATAGATGAACCAAATAATTTGAACGAATTTAAGAAAATTTAGTGTAAGTTCAAAATTATGAAAACAGCATTAATATTCGGTTCAACTGGATTAATTGGTGGAATATTACTTAAATTATTAGCCAGTGATCAAAAATATACAAAAATAAAGGTTTTTGTAAGATCTTCTACTTCAAAAATTGATCCTAAAATAGAAGTTATTCAAACAGATTTTACAAAATTAGAAAACATTAAGTCAGAAATAAAAGGTGATGATTGTTTTTTTTGTATTGGCACTACAAGAAAAAAAACGCCTAACAAACAAGATTATATAAACACTGAGTACAATTTACCTATAACAATTGGAAAAATTTGTAGTGAAAATAATGTACAAAATTTTACCTATATTTCTTCATTGGGTGCCAGTTCAAAAAAAACAAATTTGTATTTAAAAAATAAAGGTATGGCTGAAGAAGAATTAAGAGAACTAAACTTTAAAAAATTTATTGTAATTAGACCTTCATTTTTAATTGGAAAAAGAAAAGAGGAAAGACTTGGAGAAAAAATAGGTATTTTCGCCATGAAATGTATATCACCAATTTTAGTTGGAGATTTAAAAAAATATAAATCGATAAATGCAGAAATAGTTGCCAAATCCATGATAAATATATCAAATAGTGAAATACAAAGTGGAGTATTTGAACCACCACAATTATTAGAAATTGGAAAAGAATAAATTTTTTATAAATCAATAAAATATTAAAAAAAATTATTTTAAGTGCTATAATACATTTAAAGGAGGTATCTATGGCTAAATTTTTTTTAATGGGAAATTTTACAGAGAAAGCATTCGCAGGCTTTTTAAAAGATCCTGGATCAGATAGATCTGAAGTTGCTAGAAAGTGTTCTGAAAGTGTTGGAGCTGAAATGAAATCTTACACATATTTGAGAGGACCCTATGACTTTATAGTTGAAACCCATGGTACATTTGAGCAAATGGCTGCTATAAAAATGGCTACTGAGGGAAGTGGTGCACTTAAAAATATCGCTATTTGTGAGGAAACACCAATGAATGAAATTGCAAATCACGCAACAAAAGTATCAAGTGGTTATAAAGTACCTGGACAATAATCTTACTGGTAGCTTCATTAATATGAAGCTACCAATTTAAAATCGAAACTGTCAAAATATCTCATACAAATAAAATAATATTGATTTATTAAGAAAGTTATGAACAAAAGAAAATTTATAAAATTATCTATATTTGGATCATTATTATACAGTATTTTTCCATACAAAATTTCATTAGCTGAAACCAAAAAAATAATTAATCAAAATTTAACAGAAGCCCAAAAAAAAATAATGTTTGAGGAAGCAACCGAACGACCATTCTCAAGCCCTCTTAATTATGAGAAAAGAGAAGGTTTTTATCACTGTGCAAATTGTGGAGCTAAACTTTTTAAGTCTAACTCAAAATTTGATAGTGGAACTGGTTGGCCATCATTTACAGAGGCGCTTCCTGGAGCTTTTAAAACTAAGGTTGATTACAGCTTTGGCATGAAAAGAATTGAATACCATTGTGCAAAATGTGGTGCTCATCACGGACATGTCTTTGAAGACGGTCCTGGATCGACAGGAAAGAGATATTGTAATAACGGCTTGTGTTTAATATTTAAGCCATCATCATAAAACGGAGGAATAATGAAGATATTGAGTATATTGAAAGGGGTTGAATTAGTTATAGCAGATTTAGAAGTAAATTTGGGAGAACAAGTGAGAAGTGCACCTACGTTATGCGCAAGATACAATGGTAAGATTATACCTTTAAACACTGCTCAAGATGGTCGACCTATTCTTATGAGAGAAGAAAACGCTTTAGAAAACTAATTTTGTATTTAATTGCGTCAACTTAATTAAGTTTATTTACAAGAAAATATTATAAAAAATAACTATGACATTTGAATTACCAAAACTAGATTATTCTAATGAGGCTTTGTCTCCAATAATGTCACAAGAAACATTAGAATTACATCATGGAAAACATCATCAAACCTACATAACAAATCTTAACAATTTTATAAAAGATACGGACATGGCTGAAATGTCATTGGAAGATATAATTGTTAAAAGCTCAAAAGATAACTCAAAAGCTGGAATATTTAATAATGCAAGCCAGCATTGGAACCATAATCTTTTTTGGAAGTGCATGAAGCCAAAAGGTGGTGGAAATATTCCGTCAAAACTTGAGAAAAAAATTATTGAAGATTTTGGAAGTGTTGAAAAATTCAAAGACGAATTCAAACAAGCAGGTATAACTCAATTTGGATCAGGTTGGTGTTGGTTATCTTTAAATAATGATAAATTGGTCGTTACAAAAACAGCTAATGCTGCTAATCCTTTAATTGATAACTTAAAACCAATACTTGGTTGTGATGTCTGGGAACATTCATATTACATTGATTATAGAAATAGAAGACCTGAATATTTAGATAAATTTGTTGATAATCTTATAGATTGGGAATTTGTTGAATCTCTATTAATCTATAGACTTATATTTCAGAATCTGTTATACTTAAATTATGAGAAAAATTTTCGTTATTGCATTATTAATTTTTATCTCAAATACAGTTCTTAACGCAGAAACAATTAAACCAAAAAAAACACCATTAAAAAAATTATCTAAACAGTTGGGAAATGGTAAATTGGTTAAGATTAATTCTTACCAAGCCTCTAACTATAAAGGTATAATGGAGGGCTGGTATAAAGAGAGTCCAATAACAGTCGATGCTTTAATTTCTTATCCCGAGGGTGATGGACCATTTCCTCTTTTGTTAATCGTTCATAGCAGCGGTGGTCCGGAGGAGTTTACTAAAGATTGGCTAGAATTTATGAGAGATCAACAAAAGCCATTACTAGATATGGGCATAGCTACTATGTATTTAGATAATTTTTCTGCAAGAGGTGCAAAACACACTTACCGTGATCAATCAAAGGCTTCTTTATGGTCTACTTATATAGATGTGTTTATGGCACTAGAGTATCTCAGTAAGGATCCAAAAATAAATATTAAAAAAGTAGGTATCTCTGGTTATTCAAGAGGTGGAAACCTTTCAATTATGGCTGCAGAAAAAAGATTGAGAGATATATTAGTAAGCAAAGATCTTTATTTTGCTGCGTCTCAACCAAGATCTGCTGAATGTGGAATTACTGGAATGTTTAGAAATCCAACTCCAGTTAAAGAAACTAAAATTTGGTATGTACATGGTTTAGCTGAGGATTATACCTTGCCAGGTCCATGTGTAGATATAATGGAAAAAATGCAAGCCAAAGGTGCTGATATTAAAATCGATTTAAGAGAGGGATGGTATCATTTATTTACTGGAAATTATGAGCCAGAAATTGAAAAAAGAACTCAATATTTTTGGAAGTGTCCTAATTTTTACACAGAGGATGATGGGAATCCTAATAAAGAGTTTTTTGATTTAATTTTAAAAAATACAAAAATAAAAAGTTTGGATGAATTTAATGAGTTATCACGTAAAAATCCAAGAAAAGCTTTTAAAACAATGTTCAAGGGTCTTAAAAAAGAAAATTGTATTGGAAAAGGTGTTACTGAAGGGGGTAACCATGGAAAAACTTTTATGCCAGAGTATTTAGCTTTTTGGAAAGAAAATTTATTAAATTAATTTAATTAAAAAACTCGATCTACAACTCGATAATAAAGAGATAAATCAAGGATTAGATTTTTGTGAACAAAGAAAACGCAAGTAAACTGTGGAAAATGATACAGGAAGCTGGCGATTATTTGGGGGAATAGAGGGACACATTATTCCACATTAAGCTACATCAAACTACAGTACTTATGCGGATAATCAAAAATTTACATTGAGTAAATCGCTTAAAGACTCATCTATTTAATTAAAAAACTACATTACAAACTAGATACAAAAGAGATAAATCAAATAACTATTTTTAAAGCAAATTGCTGATCAGATGAATGGTTGACCTCTTAAAGCCTGCAAGAATGTGAAAGCGACCATACCTACGCCTATAGTAGATGCGATGACAACAATAAGTCTTGGTCTTTGGGAGAAACGATCTGCGATAAATCCAATTACAGGGATGATCTGCATCAAGTGCGTCGCGAAGAAGTGAGGCACACGTAGATCACCACCACTACGCACCCAACCGACGATTGGTAGGCCATCGGCATCACTTTGGACTCCTCCGACCCAGTGGCCGTATGTTTGCGACATATAACCGGCGACAATTAAAGTTGTGAAAAATCCGAGGATCATGCCTAACAAAATACCAAGTCGTAGACCCTGACGCATCTCACGAACAGGGTAGCGGTAAACCAGCAGACCGATTACTACAGGAATCAGAATCAATATGACAGCTCCAATGCCCATTGCAGCGTACATCAAGGATTCGAACGTGGTCTCGAAGTTCCAATGCGAGTGACGTCCGCGTGCAGCCTGCATAGTAAGGTAGGCCAACTCAAAAATCGCAGTGAATGTCAGGACCCAGCCCAGGACATAAACCGAAAATTTTCTCCGAACATCGTAATCAATAAAACGTGCAATGAAGGCGATGGTTATCATGTGCAGTCCAACCGACGCATAGAACTTCATTGGTTTCGACCAAATATTTATTTCATTCAGCTGACGTGGATCATAAAGTGAAACCAGGAACGTGACTGGCAAGAACGCGATGATAATTAAACCACCCTGCCAGAGCAAATCCTCCACACGGGAAGTCACAGAAACCTTTGGTGATAGTGTCAGTGTCGTCATTGTCCAGCTCCTTTTGTTATCGATTGAGGGATATCTAGTATCAGTTTACGGGCCTTCCATAACATCAGGAACAGGAGCAACCCAAGTGGGCCAAACATGAAAGTTGAGGCTAGGATCGGAGCCTGAACTACTCGTGAAATACCAGCATCATCTGATTGCCGTGAAATCCATGCACCAATGAAAAGGTCGAACGCCAAATAGTGCACCCAACCTGCTAGCAAAATATGATCGTTGGATAATAATTTCGCTACATCCGCTAGTGTATTGTAACCACCTTCAGCGGGACCGAAGTGGCGCAGTATCAAAATCACGTAACCCAACGATAGAACTGCTGGGAAAACATACGCCGGCAAGATCGATAATAACGGCCAACGTCGTGGTCCAAAAATCAAGATCACCCAACCAATCATAGCAATCAGTCCACTATAGGAGAACAAAGATTCAAGATCGTTGGGGAGGAAATTTCGCAAGAAATACAGGACTAAGCCAGTTGCCAAAAGTGTTATGATCAACCAAACGGCGCTAAGATACAAATTTTTCTTCATGATCCAACCTTCTTTCATTATATTTAAAATCCTGTTATTATGTTTACTAAGATAACATGATTACTATAGGAAAATGTTTACTTTGTAAACATTAATTTTATATGAGCTATCACAAAAAAAATCTAAAAGAAAAACTCGTTGAGGTTGCATGGAATATTTGTGTCGCTGAGTCTTGGGAAAAAGTTAATATGCGAGAAGTTGCTAAGAAAGCTAGAGTTTCAAATACTGCTTTTTATAGACATAGTTGATGAGGAAAGGTTTTAAAATTCTTAATGAAGGTATGAAAAATATTAATAATAATTTTTCAAGTTACGGAGCCCATTACATAAGATTTGGATTAAAGTATCCACATATTTACGATTTAATGTTTGGGAACATTGATTTTGATATATCTCTTTATCACGATTTAGAAGCTCTATTCGATGAAGCTTTTGATGGGGTAATTCAAGGAGTTAAAACTTTTATACCCGATGCATCTGATAAAGATGTCATGATAAAAGCAGTCAATATTTGGGCATCTGTTCATGGATTGGTTGGAATATTGAGGGGTTGGTATTTGCAGGCAAATAAAGATAATCGTCTTAAATGGATTAAGAATAACTTAGAAGAATATTTAAAGATGACTACATTTAAATAAAAGAAACAATGTAACCATTTTTAACGTTACTAAATTAGTAGGACTGTATATTCTATCATTTTCATCAACATATTTATCAGAGCTTTTTGTTTCATCACATCTTCTCTTTGTACGAACCTTTCATATCAAAGATCGTACCAAGGTCCGTTGGTCCTTTAGACCTCAGCTCCGTCAACCAATAATCCTTAGCTGTGTCAGGCTCCAATGGTGGTAGTAGGTAGGCTCTAGGTCTTGTGCCATCGTTACAAACAATCTGCTTAGTAGATACAAGTTGAGTTGGACTCCATGATGTAGATCTCTTCTTACACCAATCAATCACCACCTCTAATGCACCTTCCTGTTTGAATGCATGACAGACTCTATGCAGGTCAGTAGCTACAACCATATAATTAAATACTCTGTAATCACTAGATCCATTTCTTTTGAATGGTCCTGTTTCAGCAGCTCTATGTTCGTCAAGCCATTTGAATATTGGGTGTTCACTCATTCTAGCAAGCTCCATCATGTCATCAGTTATTGGAGCTCTTTCCTTGTATAGATCAGCATAACTTTGTTAGTTAATTTTTTTACATAATATCTTCGTTCATCATCAGCTACGTTCATGCAATCTTCATGGTTAGAAATTAAAATAAAATTGCAGGTGTTGGGATAATCAAATCCTCTTCTAAATTTTTCTTCTATGTGTATGTATGGTTCAGTAATTAAATCTTTTATCTCTTCTGATAGTTCCTGCTTCTTATTAAAATTTTTAGATAAAAATACTTCATTGATAACTGCAAATTGTGCTCCAATAATCCAAGAGTTAAATTTTCCTATCACATGTTTATATTTTAAATTTGGTCTAAAGTTTTTGAGTCCGTATAATTTACCTAATAGATTAGTAATCCAATTTTTTCCTATACCTTTTTTTGGTGAGATCCATAGCGGAGCCCACATAGTTTTTTCACCTTGGTTTTGGAAGCAGTAAGCAAAATATTGTTCAGCAGCATGTGCAGCCTTTGCATCATCAAATAGATCTGTCAGTGTATCTGTCCACATAGTAACATCACCTGATTTAGCAATTATAGATGGGCCTCTATACCTATTGGCTACAGGGACTCCATTAACATCAACTAAACCTCTAGGTCTTTTAGGGTTGGACTCAAATGAATTAGCTCTCTTGAAGATCTCAGGCTCCTGTTCTAGCAACCATGTAGATGGTTTCTTTTTATCTACCTTCAGGTAAGCATAATTATTATCAAATGATTTAAGCGGAGTTAAAATATCTTTCTGCAGGTCCAGCATCTCATCTAGTTCAGAAATATAAACTATGTCTTGTGATAGCTCTAAGAGTCGATCAGCTTTGTTTTTATCTTTTTCTGAAACATCGGGCTCTTTAAACTTTTCCCATACATCTTCAAAATTTGCTATGACCTCAGTATAGGGTAGAGCTCCAAATGCTAATCTGTGTCCATCTGTGTCGGTATTTTTTGGGACAGGATCAGCTAAATCCCACTTTTCAGGAAATTCTTCAGGATATGTAACTAGCTTTATATTTTCTTTAGCAGCTCCTAATTTAGTAATAAGATGATGCGCCAGCTTATGCATAGCAGTAAAACCTTCCTCATCATTATCAGGAAATAAAACTATTGTTTGGAATGCAAGTACAGGCTTCCAATCATTCTTTAAAACAGATTGAGCTCCGCTGGACCAAGTTGTGCATGGTAGTAATCTTTGTTTGATATATGCATCAGCTGCTTTTTCACCTTCTACAATTACAACTGTTGACTCTCTTGCTTTAGATAATCCTTCCAAGTTATAGATGGTTCTATCTTTTGATCCCATGTGTTTGGATATCCATCTCGAAGAATTATCAATCTTATTCTGCCATTTGCTGTAAGGTATAAATTTTTTTTCTTGCTTCGTTTCATCAGTGTACTGTCTTTCAACAACAAACGTAGTATTGCCTTCCTCGTCAGTGTAGATGTAGTGTTGGTCGTAACCTTTTTTAAGTTTATATTCTTTTCTCTTCTCTCCAGCTGTTCCAGTAAAGTCGAAGCTCCAAGGTACCTCATGTTTTTTTCCTTTCGTGTAAGTGTAGTTATTTTCATTTATTTTTTTCTTCCTAACTTTTATTTGGTCAGGGTAATTTCCAAGGTCGTGTTTGGAATGCCATTTTTGACAACTGAAGCAGTAGCCATGTCCATCTGCATACACAGCCATATTGTCTTTACTACCACATTCCTCACAAGGAACATGATCTACAAATTGTTTATTTAATTCACCCCGATTGTTCATATTATTTTTTTGGTGGCCTCAATGATCTTTTGCTTTCATGTCGAATAAACTGAAATTCTTTTGGAAAATATTTAAGCATCATATGCACAGGCCCCTCAATCACCCCATACATTTTTGCATTGTAAGTATTTCCTGATTTGAAATGTTTTGTTTTTGTATAAACTTTGATTGCTTTATTTCCGTAAGTAACACCCATGATTAATTGTCCACACTTTCCCCAACAAACTCTTTGAATCTCTTTTCAAAATCTGCCTCTTCTAGTTTGTTGTTATGATCCTTCTTCATACACTCGTATAATTTTTCTTTTAATCTTCTGATCTCGTATCGTTGATTTGAAATAGCTGATTGCTTCTCACCAATCTCTGTCCATAGTTCTGATATGTGATGGCTCGATTTACCTAAAGCATCTGTCAACCTATCTACAGAAGATGTCATAGTTTCTAGGAGGTATTTAATCTCGTATTTATTCATATAGCTTACTTCCACCTCCTAATAGGCCTGCAAGACCACTGTTTTGATTTCTAATTTTTTCTTTCCTATCTTGCTCCATTATCTGATTAAATCTTTGTTCCATGGCTCTATCTTCAGGACTCATGGTACTTGCAACAGCTGCAGGAGCAGGGATAGGAGTAAAATCTATTTTTGGTAATGGTATATTTACAGCCGCGGGTTTTGGTTTTTTAATAAAAGGTTTATTGTTGTCCTTCATCTTATCAAAATTATTTTTTAAATATTTAACCTGAGCATCAGTTGCACCTACTTTTGGTCTAGGTTTAGTTTGGATCATGTACCTAAGCTCATCTTGATCTAGATCTCTAGATTTCATCTCTTCAATAAGAAGGTTTCTAAGGATATCACCTGAAGGTTTTTTATCTGCTTCAGTTATCATACTTTCAGATAATTTTTTTAATTGTGCAGGGGTTCTCTGCTTTTTCTTGTAGGACCATTGACCTGAGTCTGTTAAATAATCCTCTAATTCTTTTTCTGTTTTAAATCCCATCTTCTTTTGGCTCCTCTTTGATAATTCCTAGTTTGACTTTCAACTCGTAGATCTCTTGATCTTTTTCTAATAACTTCTTGGCATGATCTATAATTGTGAATTTATGGTTTAGAATAATTTTACAAATCTGTTTAGCCTCATCATCAGATAGTTTAGGTATTCGTTTTATTAGTTGGTGAGGTGTCATTTTTTCTTGTAGTCCTTCTCAAATTCATCAGCTAATTTTTTATCTATTGGAGTAGGCCTTCCATAGTGTTCGTGATATTGGTCCTGCAATTTTGTATTTGCTGTAAAAGTTCTATGCACATTCTCAGCTCTAGTTTCAGAATAATTCTTTTTTCTACCATCGGGCCACCAGCCATTATTTTTAAGTGATTGGATCACTGCATGCATTCGCTGGTTCAAGGTCCATATTGCAGTTTTCTTATTAGCCTCAAACCATTTTTCAAATTTCTCTTTGTTGTATAAAACTATGTGGCTGTTAGGTGCAGTAAAACAAACGTCTGTTCCAAACTCCTGCTGCTTACGACACTTTCTCAATGTCTTTAGTGGAATAGAATACATAGCTGCTATTTCTTTTTCTTTAAAATTTATTTTTTCAATACTCATAGATTAGTCCCCAACCAGCACACCTGATTTACGAAGCAGCGCTTTAATCAGATCTTTGTCTGAGTCAGTTAATGATGCTACAGTTTTTTCGAAATCACCTTGTGCAAGATCTATCTTTTTAATTTTTGGTTTTTGTTTTTGCTTCAGATAATCACTCAATGAAACAACCCCACCTTTGTCGAGCTCAATCCTTTTGATGGCTATTCCTTTTTCTTTGTAGAAATCCATCTCATCTTTGTCAGGGTTTTGTTTTTTCCAATCTTTTAATTCTTCAAGAATAGATCCAAGATCTAATTCAAATTCTTCTCTAGGACTTTCAGATGCAAGTAGTTTTAGATCTTCTTTTGTTAATCTATTTTTTCTAGTTTCTACACTGCCACCTTTACTGTAGATGTTGTATGTAGGATCTTTAATTATTCGTTTCATTAGGCTACGACTCCTTTAGTTTTTAGGACCTCTTCAATAGCTTCCTTGTCGTAAAGAATAATTCCGCCTTTTCTTTTTTTAGGCTTCCTTCCAATAATTACATAAGGCAATCCAAAACCTTGGTTTCTCTGTTTAGCAAGAGTACCAACTTTAATTCCGTAGATCTCTTCTACTTCGTTTGGTCTTAGAAATTTTCTATGTTCTAGGTTCATAGAAAAATCTATAAATTATATAATTCCTATAACATAACTGATACGGGCTACTGAGAGTCTTGGGTATCTAATTTAAAAATTCTGCAAGAGCTGCAGGGTTCCGCTGTAGTTTCATTCTTTGTAGCTTAGAAAGTTTTGAAAGTTTATTCCTTAGAGCTTTATTATCATTCCATACCTTCTTGCAGGCATTGTAGTGTTGTTGCTCTGTCTTATCTGAATATTTATTTGTGTGAAAACTATTATATGCAAATCTATAAATTTTATTTTTCTTATCAACTAATCCATAGATCTTAGCATCTGTGGATTTATCTGTTCTGTTCATTATAGATACAATTACATTCAGCTTCCATGCAACACGAGTAGGGGACACTCTACCTTTTTTACCATAAGCAGCTTTAACCATCTTCAACACTGCTGCTGGTTTTGCATCTACAGAATTTAGATATTTAATTAGTTCACCCCATTTACTCATGCATCAAGCATAATGCATCAAGGACCTATGAACAAACTAAATAATTTCTTTTAGCTTTGCAGGTGCAGCATCTTTTTTAAATGCTTTGTTCTTACCTTCAATCACATCAGAATGCATTGTCTTAGCATACTTGCTAGCCTGTTTAATTGTAATACCAAGAGTATCAGCTACCAGCTTCAGGTTTCCTGTAGATCTTAAAAGCTGAGTAGCATGTGTATGTCTAAGAGCATAATGTTTTAGATGTCTTTTTATTCCTGCAAGACCTAAAACTTTTTTCCATGTCTTATCTACATCAACAAGATACGGAGTCTTTCTGTTCTTGCCATCGTAGGCTGCTGAAGGAAACACATAATCAAATCTTTTATCTTCAGGTGGATAGTAAAATTTACTCTTAGGATTATTAGTTCTATCTCTTTGAATAGTTCTAATTACGTCTAACTCTTCATCACCCATAGCAAACTCAAGTATATTATTTCGCTTAGATGTTTTTGTTTTTTCTAATTTAATAATAGGCTCTTCACCAAATATAACTTGGTCCCATTTTAATTTAGATGCTTCTGATCTTGTTCTACGGGAGCTATAAAGTTGATATGCAATCAAGGCACATGCAACAAGGCTCAGCTTATGTTTAAGGTAATGTGATTGTAAGAACCTTCCTGTCTTTTGATCTTTTTGAAAAATAATATTTTCAACTCTTCTAATCTCATCAGGTCTAAGAAAATCTAAATATTCTTTCTCTTCAAATTTATCTCTTTTTTTGATCTTACATGGTTGATTGTTAGTGATGCCTCTTTCAATCCAAATGTTAAAAAGCATTCTCAAATATTCTACAAATGAATTAGCCTGTCTTGGTGTTCTTGAACCAATAATTTGATGGAATTTAATTATTTGATTGTTGCTGATAGTTGACAGTTTTTGGTGTTGTATATTGTCAAGCTGATTGAATAGAGCTCTAATTTCAGGATTGTTTGTTTTTCTTAAAACATAAGTTCCTAAAATAGATTTAATACCCTGCACTGTAGAGGCTGAATATCTAGTTGTAGTAAGAATAGATTTATAAGATTCTTTCAGCTGTTCACCAAGTGTTGCTTCACCTATAAACTTCTGTCTAGTTTGATAAGGATCTTTACCTTCAAATATATCATTAGATATTTTCTGAGCTCTTTTAATAGCTCTTTGAATACCAAGCTCTTCATAGGAACCAATTTTTATTCTTACAGAGTTCTTACCTTTAGGCCTGTATTGGTAGAAAAAAGTTTTAGATGTTGATGGGTATTTATAAACTCCTAATACTAATCCTGTAACACCATCATGTGAGATCCATTGATCCTTGTCCAAGTGTTTTAGTTTTTTAATGTATGAGTCAGTAAGTTTCATTTTATCCTTTCTGTTATTCTTCACCTTAGTTGTTATTTTTAGAAAGTAATTAACAGAACAGATACCGAACGATTTAAGTATCTAAAAACAGATCGACTACAAATCGACTACAAAGATTTCCATATTCGTACAATGTATGTTCTTTGTTTTGTTCTTGTTCTTACTTTCTTGAAAGGATAATTTGTTGAATTCGTTTAGGTTTTAGTGGTGCCCCCGCACGGATTCGAACCGCGGACCTATTGATTACAAATTTATAGATCCAAAAAATTTTTCCTTTCGTTGCTAGACATTACAACACTTTTAGCATGATGTGAATCTACTAAATATTTTTCTACTACATATCGACTACACCCCGATATTGTTAGCTCTGATTAATCAATGTTTATTGAGTTTTTACTTTAAGAAAAAAATAAGTTTTAGTTTTAAATAATTGAGTCTTTATGCGGTTTTTATATTTAAAAAATTAGCATCAGATGACTCGTTGCAGTTGTATTTCTATGATGCAGGAGCTCCTAAGATCCTCGCTGTTGCTCGGATCGGTTCACCATGGTTCACATGTCGAGATGGATCCTAAATGAGTCTTAAAATAGCTCTGAGTCCGTTTAACGACCTTTCCTGTAGTAGTTTGGAGTCCCTATATAGATCTGTAAAGTCAATGATGGATAGATCTAGTCATGTTCAAAACTTTCTTAAAAATATTGTGATGGCCAAAAAAATATTATAAAAATTTTTTTCAAATGGCATCTTGGCAAAATTCACAAGGAAGAGAAAATCATAAATCGTTATGGGAGGAGCCTGTAAAGGACAGATGTTTATTTTGTGGATCTGTTGAAGAGATCAAATGTCAGATGACAATACAATTCAGTGAGTTCGAATATAACACAGGTCCATGTTGCAAGAGGTGTTATTCAGCTAACGCGAAGCAGGCGCAAGCGATTTAAGCAGCATTAATCAAGGACCATGAATCAGGGTTTAACTGAGCTGATAATAGCTCGGGGTGAACCACTCACCAGCTCAGCACAAATTACAAAAACTGTAATAGCATCACCTATAACATATATATTTTTCTTATGAATCAATTTGAGGGTGCTGAGTAAAATTATTTTTTGAACCTTCTAAACACCGCCTCTTGGTCAGGTAATTATCCGATTTATTTCAGCCTCCGCCTGCATAAGTTCACATTGTGGTGCAATTTTTAAGGTTAAAAAAATTATATTTTTATTTTTCTAGTGATGAGTAATTTGAGTAGAAAAAAAATTAGGAAAATTAGGAGGATCTCAGGCTACTCAGGTAACTCAGCATAAAAGAAAAAGATATAAGATGGCAACCCTCAAGGGTGGGGCACTGTCAACTTTTCAAACTTTTTTAAATTCGTTGAGCTTCTGAGTTCCGCCAAACTTAACATTGATCCTCTTCTCATACCGCTGGATCTGCATCTTCAATATGCAGCCATCACCTTGATTAGGTGATGTTTTGCCAGGAACCATGAAATGAAATTGGAAGATGGTGATTTAACCAAATTTTACATATTGGTCCTTTTGTTACTGTGTTAGAATCAAACACAGCAAAGAAAGATTTTCCAGACACTCCATCTAAACATTGAGTCAACAACCACCCCTCATCTGTTTTGTTAGTTGAATTACTCGCAAAAATCGGTTCGCCAACTACTGTTTTTGATCCAAAATCATAAGTCTCATTATTACCAGTTTTGAAATCAAATCGTTTTATACCAGAATTAAGTCCATTAAGTGCACCTAAAGCACCAGTCGTAAAATATCCGACCTGGTGTTGACTCATTAGCGATCGATCATCGATCATTGGAAATTCATGGCTTCCGTTATCAATAATTTCTTCAGTCATCCGACTTTGATTGAGATTAATACTATACCGACGAATTTTACCTGGTGATGAAGCGTTCCCGAGTTGACCACGCATGAGAGTTTCAAATAATGGGTTCTCTCCAATGAAATGATCAGGTTTATCGTAACCAACAAAATCAATAATTATTTTGTCTTCAATTTCGTAGCCGTTGAGGGAGTGCCACATAAATGAACCTGGTGCTTCATAAAATTTAGGAACACCTCCTTCACGCGGACAAACGGCTACTATGTTCCCAGCGTCACCGTCCCAACTTAAACTATCGGTAAAACTCTTCATACCAAGTAAAAATGGAAAAGGGGAAAAATTACATGGATGAAGAACTACTACTATATGTGACTTTGTTGCGATGAAATCATGTATGTAAACAGACCGTGGAGATTCAAACGAGAAGTTAGTTTTAAGTTTGAATGTTGGTTCGTAAATTGCCACATGTACACGCATTTTTCTCCCAAACTCGGTCCCAAGGGTGATCCACTCATTATTCTCTGGGTCAATTTTACTATGGGCTTTAACACTAGTCCCTTGCAGTTTTTCAGGTAATGGGATCGTTTCAATAGTTTCAAGCGTTTTATCATCAACGACATAACTTGGTCCTACTTCATCTCGCGCTATTATTTTTCCATGTACGGGATTAATGGTTATGCCTGCCTGAGATTTCGTAATCCCACCACCAAAGTTATCGAACATATTTTCTGACTTTCGTGTAGACCAAGTCGAATGTAACCGTTTCCCAACTGCTTCTTCAGACATAATTTTGGCTGTACGAACAAACTGATTTTTGTAGCTGACCCCATCTTTAGAAAAATTTAACCGCTGAACCAATCCGTCTCCATCAAGCATATGCTTAATCTTTACACCACCACGTTCGAATAAACCTGGACCATTGCGATAAAGTGTACCTCTTAAACCAGATGGCAATTTTCCTTCAACTCGCGGTACATAATTTCGTCCACCTTTTTCTGAAGTCCCAAGCAGTTGCAACCATTTGGGGGAAGGTTGGTTACTTGACAAATTAGCTTTGGACGTTGATTCTACACATCCTACACCTCCAAGAAACACGGATGCTCCTATAACTTTAATTGTTTGTCGGCGTGTCATATTCAATTTTGAAGTTTTGGTCTTCTCTTTTTTTTCTCTTTTAATGCTATTTTTCTTCATTATATCTAAAATCCTGTTATTATGTTTACTAAGATAACATGATTACTATAGAAAAATGTTTACTTTGTAAACATTAATTTGATATGAGCTATCACAAAAAAAATTTGAAAGAAAAACTCGTTGAAGTTGCATGGAATATTTGTGTCGCTGA
>LUMH01000125.1_pt1 | contig 22106 bp, 33 predicted proteins | sample 730001 | NCBI WGS metagenome assembly LUMH01 (sample SAMN03860268, study PRJNA289734) | marine metagenome | biome: seawater column; feature: ocean; material: water; isolation source: Red Sea water column Station 34 - depth 25m | place: Saudi Arabia: Red Sea | collected 2011-10-15 | depth 25 m
CTAAAGCTGTAGGTGTAGACGTTTTACCTAATGGCCGACCAACAAAAGCGCAAAAGCAAGAGTGGATAAAGAAGGTTAAGACAGCAGAGTTAGAAGCAAAGAGGGCAAAGAAGAAATGATAGACGTTGTAAGTAATTACTTACTTTTTTTATTGATTATACAGCCTGTAGAGGAAATATATAATTGCAATCACCCTAATTTAGTTGGTAATCAAAGATATCATGCTTTATGTGACTGGGATGAAGATGATTTTTATACAAACATTAAAGGCAAAAAGATTTTAAGACCAAAAAGAAAAAAAGATAATCGCATTAAGGCATATTACAGAAAAAAATACTGGAATGAGATGAAATGGATGTTATGAAAAGTGGATACGACCTTTGGCAAGAGAAAAAGCACAAAAATAGGTTTAGAGATGGTGGAATTGAGTGTAATGCGTGCAAAGAGATAAAAAAACCTGAAGATTATGGTGCAAACAAGAGTAGATGCAAAAAATGCGTGACAGAATACTATAAAAAGCGATATAAGAGAGCAAAACAAAGTCTTTGGTAAAAATATAGGTAAGCAGAGATGCTTTCTAGTCGAAAAGAGATAAGGGAAGGGCGAATTGTTAACAGGAGCGTTATAATTTGGTGCAAACCTTCCCAAATCTCATAAAAAAAGGAAAAACAATGCCGAAACTAACAAATAAAGAAAGAGATCAGCAATTAAGATGGCTTACAGGCCAAATCCAGAATATGAACAGCTTATTTGCAAGTTATGTAGAGTGGAGAGGCTTATCTGCTGATTTTCAGAAGCATATAATCGATTTAAATGAAAAAATAAAGAAAAAGGCACAAGATGATACAAGCGCTGATAATAAAGTGGATTCTAAAGAAGGGTAGTACTGAATTTTTGTTATTTATAGGTGATTTGATGGTAAAAACCACTAAATCGAAGAAAGATGATAAGATGTGGGCTGAAATTAAGCCTATTATTGAAAAATATAAGTAATTATCTGCTAGATTCTATCCCACCAACGCCCTGAACTATAACTTTGTCGTCAATAGGTATATCTTCTGGTATAAGTTGGCAATAGCAGTTCTCTTTACAGACTGAAAACCCACTTGCAGGTAAACCAGCAGCTTGCCAGTTCTCCCAAGTATCGATTTGACCAATTCTCTTAGCGCAGTCACCACATATTTTAGGGCTTCCAACAGAAACCCAACGCATCATTACGTTATCCCCATAAATATTGTCTTGTCCGACCCTGAAACCTTGCATAATACCTCCAACAATTCCACGCTTAATGGTATTTCTGAACTCTCCAAAAATTCGTCCTCCAGTCCTAAGATCATCGGACAGTATTTGGATAATTGCTCTATCTCCGACTCCAGACCCTCTGAGTACTGCAATCTCTCGTTCAATTCTTGAAGCAAATACATCAATTCCATAAGCAAGTCCGAGTGCGACCCAGAGAAGGGTGTCTTCGTCTTGTTGTTCGATTTCTTCGGCATCTAAAAATTCCTCCAGGGTTTCGTATTGTTCAGCCATTATTGAGACCTTTTCATCATCGCTCTATTCATTTTATTAACTAAATCATCCTGTATCTTTTCTAAACCTTCCTTGTCTCTTTTTAAATCATCAGCTCCTGCTATGAATTTTCTAGGCATAACATTTCTATTTTCAGGCGTTTTAAACCCTTTATGATGTTCGACACCATACTCAAGCATTTCAATTCCATCTTTAGTTGGCTTTATAGAGTTTAATAGGTTTCCAGTATAATGTAGTGGCGTAGTTCTACTTGTAGGAGTCAAAGAGTTCATCCCTTGACCTGGGCTATCATAAGAATTAAAGGTTGATAACCCTCTTCTTCTAAGCTCTAATGTGTTCTGAGATAAACCTCTAAGCTTACCCTCAGTTATATTTCTTTTAGTCATTTGAGCAAGTCCATCAATAACAGACTCATTGCTTTTACCAAGTATATCATCTATCTGGCTAGATAACTTAGAAAATCTAAAGTTAGAAGTAAACTTTACGCTATATAATGGCTTCGCCAAATTCTTCTCCTAGTTTTCGTGCTTTTTTAATCCTGTCTATATTCTGAAGTAATATTTTGTTAGCTATCTTCTCAGCGAAGGCTTTAGGGTCTACTATAACTTCGCTAATATCTCCATCAATGTCAATATCTATTTTATGAAGGTCTTTGATTTTGCTGACGTATTCTCTCAAAAATTGATTGTTGTTCGTTTTCTTGCTTGTTTGCTCTGACAATTTCTCTCGCCTCCTCTATAGATAAATCTTTGTTTTGTTTTACAAGTAGCTCTGGCTGTGTAGTAAGATTATTTTGTAGTGCATGATTATCAAGTAGAATCTGATCTTGTACTGTTTTAGGATATTCAGGCTCAATAAAATCAAGCTTTAATTCATTTGGTAAATTAATACCATTATAACCTGCAATCGCACGCTCAACGTGATAGAACTCATGCTCATACATTCTAAATAGCTCTATATCATCTTGATAATCTTCAAATCGTTCTAAGTCTTTGATTTTAAGTGCGATACCTGATGGAACTTCGCCACCATCTTGAGCAAATTGAACATATATATCACCTTGTGGAGCAGCAATACCAAAAGTAGAACCCTCAGGAAGGTCAAGTATTTGATCGCTACCAGTTCTTTTCATACCTTTATCGCTATATACTCCAGTAACAAATGGCTGTCCAAACATCTGAAATCTAAGACCAAGCTGCAATTCAGTCATTGTAATATTAACTTGCTCATTACAATCAACAATATCATTAGCTCCTTCTACAAAAAAAGAGTCTATTTGGTTTTCTCTATGGGTAAATACAAAAGGAATGACTCCATATCCATGCTCAAATTCATTAATTATATTTCCATCCTCGTCATAATGTACATGAATGTTTGCATCCCAATACGCATACTCAAGCTTATTAGCATCATACACTTCGTTTACATTATGCAGCATAGGGTAAGTAATCGCAGCAGGGACAAATGGATTATCACTCATGTGTACATCAAAGTAATACACTGGCCTGTAATCAAAATGTGGCATATCGCCATCTCTGTAAATAACCTGAGTAGCTATAGTTCCAACAAGTCTAGTCATCTTCTCAATATGCTTCATGCAAGAATCTTTTTTTATAGTAAGCTCATTGTACTGTGGACTCACATTACGCTTTGCACCTACGTTATAAATTCTAGACATCTTATTTATAAAACGCTTTGTAAAGTTAGCGCTGTATAAAGGAATCTCTCTAAAGGCATCAGCATCAAAATAATTGTCAATATACTTTTGCGTTTCTGTTCCTGAATAATAATCTATAAGTCTGTATATTTCTCTACGTCTAGATTTTGAATGTTCTAGCTTTAGCTCTCTTATAGATTCTTGTATTATCTCTTCAACTGTACTCATTATCTATTCCTTATAATTAATTTATTTCGTTTTATTGGAAATTGGTTTATAAAAAAATATCTCAACATATCGCATCCATGATCGTGGAAGCCATCTTTAAGTGGGTCAGGTTTTAAGTCTTTATTCTCAATAGCTTCTGGATAACGATAGTTTTCAAGATCTTGAGCAAGTCCCACGCATTTATTATCCAGATGCAAATATCTATTATTATTAGCATTTTCAATAAATCCTCTAACGTGAGTAATTCCAGAAGCAATATTTCTTGAAGCTTTATCTCTTACAGACCTTACGTTAATACCATTTCTCCTAAAAATTTCTATATCTCCCAGCCCTGATTGTCCTTGAGCTTGCATACCTGCTGGGTCACCAAAGTATGCAACTGTATTATATCCTTTGCTTTTAATTTTATTAATAAGCTCATCTGTCTTTATATTTTTCTCATGTATAATCTCGTCAATAACATTTATATGCCACTCTCCATTTATTCTATGAGTTTGAAACCAGCCCACTGCTGGCATCCTATATCCAAAGTCGATAGAGCAATACGTTGGAAAGTTAGGATTATAAGGAAAGTGACCAACGTCTTTATTTCTATCGAAAGGATAAACCTTTCCTTCAAACGATGTAAATGCAGACCCAAACTCTTGGTCAAACATTTCCTTAGACATATTCCTTTTTCTCTCTATAAGAAAAGGGTCATCCATTCCTTTAGGGAACGCATACTGATTTTCCCACGATGGGGCTTGATGCGACTCCCATAATTTATCAGACTGACCTAATAAATAAAGGTCATATATCCAATTAAATCCTTCTGGGGTAGTAATAAAAATACACTTACTATCTTTCTTATCTGCTAGGGTAGGAGATAAATACATCTCCCATATTTTTCTTTTAACCTTAGCTGCCTCGTCAATAACAAGTAGATCAAGACCAGCTCCCACTAAAGAATCTGGGTTGTCTGCTGATTTTGCTTCTACTACGCTACCCCATTTGAAGCGTATATATCGTTCTTTCTCTGAGGCTTTTTCTATATCATTAGCTTTACCAACGACCATGCGCTTCCAAACTTCTCTAAACATAATGTCTGCTTTATCGTAGGATAATCCAACAAGCCATATTCGCTTATCAGGCTGGGATGCGTAATATGTTGCCTCCATAGCTGCTGCTGTTGACTTTCCAAACCTACGACCACATACCATGACAAAAAACCTTGCCTCTTCCTTTGATGGGAAGTGCAGTTTTAGTTGACCATTATGAGGAGTATACCCCATAAAATCAAACCATTTATCCTTAAATTTTTTTAGATTGTTATTAAATGTTTGCATTTATAACCCAACATAATATAACTTACGCAATAGGAAACATACAAGATATTGTGTGTTTGCAACCAAAAAAAACTATATATGGAGGCAGTATGTCACAAGAAAATAGTCAGGAAGTGAGCGAAACAGTTAGTGAGCAACCTACCACAGAAACGAATAACAACCCGACCGATGTTAGTTCATTAATAGCAGAAAGCAAGAAGTATCGTAAAAGGTCGCAGGATGCTGAATCTCGATTAGAGGAACTTGAGAAGAAGCTTGCTAGTGCGCTTGCTAGTGCAGAAGAAGCTAAACTAAAAGAGAAAGAAGATTTTAAAGCCTTATACGAAAAGGTTGCTTCTGAAAATGAAAGTTTATCTGCAAATGCACAGAAGTGGAACAAGTATGAAGAGAATCGAAGAAACACTTTATTAGAATCAGTGCCTGAAACAGAGAAGGAAAGATTAGCATCACTTGATCTTGATACTCTCGAATATATAACAAGTAAACTTAACAGTCAGAAGCCAAATGCTCCAGAAGTAGCAGGTAGTGCAAGAAGGTACAAGATGGATAAACCATTATCTCAAATGACTGCGAGTGAAAAAGAGGCTAACTGGCAAAACATTTTAAAAAGCTTTAAAAAATAGCTTTTAGGAGAAAAAAATGAATTTTTTATTAAATAACATACAAGGATGGGCGCATAATGGTTATGCAGGCAACCATCTTATGGCAGACATTAGCGACCCTCTAGACATTAATGTGCTTCGTGGTGGTGTTGGCGAAACATCAACTCACGTTGGTCAAGAGTTTGTAGCTGAAGTTTGGTCACAAGCAATACTTGATAAATTCCAAAAGAAAACAATGATGCTTCAGCTTGCAAATGATTTATCAGCAGATGCAGTTGGGGCAGACAAGCTTCACTTGCCTCACGTTGGAGTTACAGAGATTTCTTCTGTAACACAGGGAACTCCAATAAGTGAAGATGTGACATCGGCTGGAAGCATGGAATCGACAGAGTCAACACTTAGCATTAATCAGCATAAAGTAACATCACTATTTATTCCTGATGCGCTCAAGGCTCAGTCATCATACAATCTTTTTAGTCTTTATACAGATCAGATGGCTTATGCTATTTCAAGAGGTGTCGATAACTATCTTATGAATAGTGTTGTAGCTAACCTTACTACAGTATATGGAACAACTACTGGAGTTGCATTTGGAGCAACAGATGGAGCAGTTCAGATAGGCACAGCTCTTTCAAGTTCATTACTTGGATCTATTATGGAAAAATGTACAACAGAGACAGGCTCTATGGAAGGTTGGTCTCTAGTTCTTGGACCTAAATTATATGGAAGTCTAGCTAACTTAGATTCAGGGTCAGGGTTCGTGAGAGGTGGAGCAGCACCAGCAGGCGCAGGCTTTACTCAAACAGGTGTAGTTGGAAATATTTTAGGTATGCCAGTAATCTTATCAAACAGCCCATACTTAGATGCAGCTACAGTTTCAGCAGATACAAAGCAAGGTTTAGTAGCTTGGGATGGTTTTGATAGCAATGGAGCAGATGATGATGACTTCTTGAGAGGTTTTGCAATTCACGATTCTGCAATGTATTACGCATCCTCACAAGCGCCAAGAGTTCAACAGTCTTATCAGCATCGTTACTTATCTGACCTTATAACTGTAGATGCAATCTATGGTTGTACAGTTAGAAATTCTAACACAGCAGGTGACAGAAGAATAATTGGTTTAATAGACGACTTAGACTAATAGCTAACTAATATTAGGGGGTGGGTAACTGCCCCCTAATAATATTTTATTAGGCTTAAATAAGGAGCTTTCCTTTAAGACTTTAATTCTTGATTGATATCCATGATATATTTTTTTTTGTTGTACTATTTTACCACCTTCATTATGTAAAATCATAGGCTTTGTTAGTGTATCAAATTATTTTGATGGAATAAACTTTCAAGTAGCGACAAAGACGAATATTGGACTTGTTGTAAAAGCAGCATCAGATACAAAAAGTATTTTTATTGCAGGTGTAAATAGAAATGGTGGCTCGGTTACACATACAGCTTCAGGCTTAAAAATTAAAATCGGCATCGTAAAAGATTAATGTTTCCAACACGTAGAATAACAACAAGTGGTGGCGATGTATTCAGAGATGAGTTCTCTTTAGCGTTTGATGGTACTGATGATTATATACAACTACCTATGCCAATTAATTATTCAGCAGTTACAATTTCAGCGTGGATTAAAGTAACTGAAGATTCAAATGCAAAAGTTATTGTTGGGGCAAGAGATAGTTCTTCAGATGGATTAATATTCTTTTTGGATTCATCAGAAAGGCTCATACTAAGGGTAAATGGTCAAGGCACATCTACGACTGGTATGGACATAACACCAAATGTGTGGACACACGTTGTAGGAACTTACGATGGTGATTTAGCTATAGCATATATAAATACTATCGCAAGTTCACCCAAAGATATATCTACCGATGGAATTACTACTGTAACATCTAATGCAAAAATAGGGCGTAATGCACAAAGTAGTGCAAACCCTTATAATGGGAATATATCAGAAATAGCTATATACGACAAAGCCTTATCAGCATCTGAAGTAAAAACACTATACAATGGCAGAGAGCCTTATAATCACAAAGAAGGCGTATGCTCATCTAACTTACAAGCGTGGTATCGTATGGGTGATGGGGTTTTAGATAATTTTAATCATATAGCAGACCAAACAAATGCGACTTTAGGAAATGATTTAGTAACTGAAGGTGATTTTAGTAATGGAGGTGCTGCTTGGACAACTTCAGGAAGCACAGTTACAACAGCTATAGATGGGGGTGCTTTTGTATCTACAGGCGATTCTGATGGGGGTCTTAGTACGTGTTCACAAGCTGAAACTTTAACTTCAGGAAACGCATATTTATTAAGATTTGATGTAACAGCAGTTACAGGAAGTCCAAGCGTTCATAATTATTGTGATTCTTTAAATAAAACTTTAGGAGTAGCATCTGTAAAAACCTATACTGATGTTTTTATATCTAATGGAACTGGTGGTATTGATATAAGAACTATTTGTGCTAATGGTCAATCTGTAACTATAGACAATATAAAACTTCAATTAGTCAATGGTAACGCAGGTGTAATGACAAATATGAGTGCAGATAATATTGAAGGAGATTCATTCTAATGGATTATAGTAATAGAAAATGGGTTATAGTAAATGTATCTGACATAACAGAAGAAATGATAGAAAGTGCTATACAATCATCTATGGATACACTTAGAAAATCATTAGATGGTACTCAAGCAATACTTAAATATGATGGCAGAAAACCCTACTGCTTTTACAATATGACCACTTATAATCATAGCGAAATATTAACAATACTTTCAGGATCAGATTGGACAGAAGATGAATCTTGATAATTTAAAAAAACAAATAGCACATCATGAAGGTTATGAACCTCGTGTATATAAATGTCCTAATGGGTATGATACTATAGGCTATGGATTTGCCATAAAAGATTTAGTGATGAATCGTGAAGTTGCAGACCTCATTTTAGATGGAAAAATAAATAATATAATTAAAAGCATAGGCAATCATCATGATTGGAGCGAATGGTTTTTTGAAAAGCCAAAAGCTATACAAGAAGTGCTTATAAACATGATATTCCAGATTGGGTTCTCTGGAGTACGAAAATTTCGTAAAACAATACAATATATAAAAGATGATAACTTTTTGAAGGCTAGCGAGGAGATGCTCGATTCTAAATGGGCAAAGTCTGACAGTCCTAATAGGGCTAAAGAGTTAAGTGAAATAGTCAAATCACAATAAGCTAGGAGGTCTATGATAGACCAAAAAAAGTTAGTTTGTCCTAATTGCTACCATATAGGTATGCGCAAGGAAGGCAGAGACAGAAAAGGTCAGCAAAGATATAAGTGCCGAAAATGTCTACAAACGACCATATATCCTATATGGGATGCTGACTTAGATATCGTACGAGAAAATGTAAGATTATCTAAACAAAAGCAGAAAGCTCAGGACAACAATAGAATATATAACAAAGCATTTCGTGAACACGCAAGAATCGAAAATGCTATAGAAGAATACACAAAAGAATTAAAAACGCTTTTTGAAAATAATAAGTTAAACAAGTCTACTAATAAATTTAGTGTTAACGATAAAGCTTGTGGAGTATTACAACTGAGTGATGTCCACTTCAATGAAATCGTAGAATTAGAAAACAATCGATATGATTTTAGCGTTGCATCGGAAAGAATAAGAGCTTTCGTAAATAAGGCTAGAAGGTACTTTAAAACAGCAAACATAACTAACATAGTTGTTGCTATGACTGGTGATATGATGAATAGCGATCGTAGGCTCGATGAACTCTTAAATCAAGCTACTAACAGAGCTAATGCTACATTCCTTGCTGTGGATATCCTCCAACAAGCTATTTTAGACTTAAATGAAGACTTTAATGTAACTGTCGCTTCTATCATTGGTAACGAAGGTAGGGCTAATCCTGAGATGGGATGGTCGAAGATAATAGCATCAGATAACTATGATTATACAATTTTCCAATGTTTAAGGTATTTATTTAGAGATAGTTGTGTTAAATTTATACAAGGGAATCCATCAGAATTAGTGATAAATGTAGCAGGTCAAAACTTATTAATGTTACATGGTCATGGATCTTTAAGGGGTAAGTTGGAATCAGCAGTAAACCAAATAATAGGAAGATACTCTTTAAAAGGTATAGCGATAGACTATATGATTTTTGGTCATGTACATTCTGCAAGAATAGGTGATGGTTACGCCAGATCAAGTAGCTTAGTTGGAAGTAACGACTATGCAGAAAAAGCCCTCAACCTAAGTGGTAGAGCAAGTCAAAATTGCTATATATTTTATGATGATGGTAATAGAGATGGAATTAAAATAGACCTGCAAAATACAGATGGCGTAGGTTATAACATAGATAAATCATTAGAGGCATACAATGCAAAAAGCGCAAGTAAAGCAAAAGAGAAAAAGACAATCTTTGAGATTGTCATATAAATATTGGAGTGATGCAACGCCAATGTTAAAATTTTATAGATAATGGATATTTTTGAGTTAGTTAAAGAGTATGGAATAAGCTTAGTAGGCCTTATAGCTCTAGCTTATTATGTTAAAACCCAGAACGATTGGATAACAAACGAACTACAAACAGAGTTAAGAGAATCTTTTACTCGCCTTGAAGGGATAGTGATTAAGCTTATTGACAACAGTAAGAAAGTTGAGATAAAGCAATCAGAGCTAAAAGCAAGTTACAGGGCGATAGTAGAAATATTAGCTTCTATGAGTGGTAATGGGTTGAAGGAAAAATTCATGCGAAAGCAAGACAAACATTATTAAAAGGAGATTAATATATGTTAGATTCAGTACTAGGAGTATTAAGTAATAATTCAAGTTTAATGGTAGGTGGTGGAGCATCTGCTATGGTTTTATGGGTGCTAAAGAAAGTGCCTAACGAGCATATCTGCTCAGTCATTGAAACAGCGTGTGAAAGCGTTGGAAGAGTAATGACTTTAGGGTTAAGTAAATGGAGTGTCACTAAAAATGTTTGGAATAGCACTATTGAGCCATGGTTTATTGACTTAGTAGATAACATTTTTGGCTCTATAGTAAGAGGGTTTATTAAAGGTCTAAGAGCTGATGATAAAGTGGCTGGCAAATAAACTAGAACCATTTCTACAGATACAAGGGTGGGTCATTAATATTTTTAAAAGACTTGACAAATTAGAGGACAATACCCACCCTCCTCTATTTGAAAAAGATCAAGTTAATAAAATACATAAAAGATTAGAAGATTTGGAGACTACAAAGTTTGTTGATAGGTTTCCACAAATGAAAAATTACGAAGGTACAGATTAGCAGTGTTTATAAACGAAAATTATCTAAAATTACAGCATAAGCTAAAGTCAGATAGACAGGTTGTAAAAGTCGGAGATGACTCTAGTGGCTTGTTATTAAAAGATAATCGTGTATTTGTAGAGCAACAACCATCAGAAGAACAAGAGGTAGCTACAAAAAAATATGTAGATGATAATGCAGGTGGTGATAGCTCTAGCGCCAAAACTTTTATGGATTGGTATTATTATGGTGCAAACTTGGCATCATTAAATAATTTTTATGTTGCTACGCACCATGATGAGTTTGGTGTAACTAATATTATAAATTCAAATATATCTGACTATAATGATACAACTGGTGAAGATATGTGGAGAACAATAAGATATGGTGGAAGAAGAATACCCTATTCTGGAACTATTACAAAATTTATGGCTCATGTAGATTCATCAGGTGCATCAGCAGATTCAGTAGTAGAAATGGGCGTATGGAAAATAGAAAAACCAACACTGGATACAGTATTGGCAGCTACTACAAATGTTACCATGGATAACTTAGGATTAATAACATTTACTTTTGATTCAGCAGCTTCATTTTTGCACAAAGAAACAACATCATTTAATGCCACATCAGTTACTCAAGGAGATTTTATGTTTGTTACTGCAAGAAGAACAAATGGCTCTGATGGTTCTAGTTTCTATATACATAGCACAATAACAATGGATATAACTTAGGAGAATTATGAGTTTATCAGGAAAGACAATAAAAAATTCTTATGTAGATTTATTACAATTAGATAATTCTAATAGTGGTGTTCCTACATCAGTTACAGCTATTAAGGATGGAGCTGGTTCAAGTACAGCGTTGCAAATATCAGACGATAATGTAAGGATAATTCCACAAAATGACGATACCACAACAGCATTGGATGTAAGAGCTAAAGGCACAGGTAATCCTGTTTTTTCTGTAGATACAACAAATGAACTTGTATCTGCATCAGGAAATACAGTAAATACTCAATATGCTTATTTTAGTGTAGTAATTACACATTTTAGTGGCGCATTAGCAAACAATCATTATGCAATTCCATTTGCTAATGGTAATAATGCAAGTACATCACAATATATAAACCTAGGAACAGGAACTGATCCTGCGACATCATTTACAACATCAACAGATGCACATAAACTTGTGCCTGTAATGTGGTATCTAGCTGACAATATAACTATAGATGCAGTTTATTCGCTCGAAGGTGCAGATGCTGCAACAGGTGATACTACTCGTATGCACTTAATGAGTTACGACTTCACATCAGGTGTAACAAATTGCTTGACAAATGGAACATTATTAGCACACAATTCAGATGTAACAAACGCAGGTTATGAGCAACCATATTTAAGTACATGGACAGTAGACAGTTCAGACGTAGCATCAGGAAAAGTAATTTTAGCAGCATTTAGATCAGATAGTAATAATTCTGATTATTCACTATCAATTAAAGTAAAATATCATTTAACGTAGGGGAAGAATTATGTCAAAGATGCCATCAATACAATATACTGGAGGTAGTGGTAGCTCTTCAGCTTCAATGAAAAAAGCTAGAGTGCCAAAAACAACCACAACAAAAGCTATATCATATAGCGATACAACCAATGACTTACTATTAGATATTAGTAAGGATGCGAGCGCTTCATCGCAAAAATCTGGGGATATATCTATGGTAAGAGTTTCCAATACTGGCTCTACCCCTGCTGTAGCAATATTTGGATTCCAACAATGGACAGATGAAGATACTATAGGAAATGAAAACTTTTTACATTTCTTGTTAAGCCCAGGCGAAGTTATAAGTATGCCAGCAACTAGGGCTATTATGACTGACAATGATACAGATTTATATGAAGGAGATGTTGTAAACTCTGTAGCTCCAAATACTGGTTTAGAATTAGTTAGTGGCGCAACATTAGCAGAAGATGTCGAAGATTCTGATACAGAATTTAATGTTAGCGACTCAGACTACTTTAGAGTTGGAGATTGTATACAGCTTGGCGTAAATGAATCAACCACAACAAGAATAGAGGTTATGGAAGTTACTGCCATAGGAACAAATAACTTGACTGTAAGAAGAGCGCTGTATGGTACGAGCGCAGCAGATAAAGATTCTCAAACAGATTCTACTCGTGGAGCAGTAAATGGTGCTAGTATTTATTTCCCAACATTTAATAAGTATCATGATTACGATAAGTATAGTGTAGTCCAGACAGATAACCTTGGTAGGTATAGGTCTACTAACTTTTTTGGTTATGGAAGAACAGCAACAGCATTATCTGGAATAACACCAGGTTCGATTGCAATACAGTTTTATACAAAAGGATATCAAGGCTTAGGATTATCTGACGTAACATCAAATACACCTACAGGATTAACAGCATCTACTACATATTATCTTACAATAGCAGCAGATGGAGGTTCGGCATTAGAGATAAACTTTACTACAGATGCAACTAATGGTAATTTTGGTGGAGCTAATGGGCTAATATCAAAGATACAGGATGCTTTAGATACAGCTTACTATACAGCAGGAAATTTATTTGAGAAAAAAGTAAATGTGTTTATAAGGGGTGGAGATGTTATATTTGAATCTCAAAGCAAATTATCCACATCAGCAATAGCATTAACAGCAGGAACAAGTGGATCTGGCGCATCAGTTAGATTCTTAGCTCAAGCTAATGGTAGAATCCCAGCACTTGCAAATATTCCAAGCGCAGTAGATGCAAGATTAGAGCCAGAGTTAAACTACGACAGAGTAACCTATAGTACATCTTATAAAGATATATTTATAACAGATGATGGATATGGGAATTTAAATTATAGTGGTAGTAATGTAGGCAGTATAAATTACGAGACAGGTGCAATAGACTGGCAGATACCAAGTTGTCCAAATGCAGAGTTTGTAATAAGCGCATTATACAACGCACCATTTAGTGGTAAGCAAGATTCAACAGATGCAGCAAAAGTAAATTCATTGATGGAAGTATTAGGAAACACTCCACAGCAAAAAGGTAAAGCAACATTAAAAGTAGAAACATTCTAAGGAGAATATTATGCCATATCATACAAGAAAAAAAAAGAAGAAAGGTAAGATGGGCAAAAAAAGAAAGATGAAGCTTAGAAAAAAGAGAAAGTGACGTGGCTAAATATAGAGGAAAGTCAGTTAGACTTAATAAGCCAAGTCGAATAAGAAGAGGGCAACCAGGTTTTGGTAAAAAGAAATCTCAAGTTTATGTTAAAACTAGAGCTGGAAAAGTAAAAAGAGTAACCTTTGGCGACCCTAAAATGAGAATTAAAAAGTCAAGCCCAGCTAGAAGAAAATCATTTAGAGCTAGGCATAGATGTGCAACTGCTAAAGATAGAACAACAGCAAGATATTGGTCTTGCAAGGCGTGGTAAGATGGCGAGAAAGAAAAGAAAAACTAGAAAGCGTAGAACCAAAAGTAGAGTTAATGAAGCAGGTAACTATACCAAGCCAACTATGCGCAAACGTTTATTTCAAAAGATAAAGGCAGGATCTAAAGGTGGAAGGGCAGGTCAATGGTCAGCAAGAAAAGCTCAAATGCTCGCTAGGCAGTATAAAGCAAAAGGTGGAGGCTATAGATAATGGCGCTTAAAAAGTCACAAAAGTCATTAAAGAAGTGGACTAAGCAAAAGTGGGATTATGTTAGCTCTAAAGATAAAAAGAAACCTAAGAGTAAACGTGGCAGATACTTACCTAAGTCTGTTAGAGATAGCCTTACTCCTGGCCAGAAGGCATACGAAAATAGAAAGAAAAGAAAAGCAACTAAGGCTGGCAAGCAAAGAGCGAAATACTCTAAGTCAGTTAGAAGAAAGATGAGAGGTAAATAATGGCATCAGCCCCAATATATTGTACACACAAAGAATTAAAAAGAGTATTTCCACAACTTGATGAGTTTGATCAGAAAACTCCTATATATGGCTGGACAGAAGTTACAAGTAATAAGTATGCTGCTCATGATAGTGGGCAGGTAACTCAGTTATTTGTAGATGGAGAATCTTTAGGGCCAGCTCAATCTGCACATACAGATTTAAATGTTGAGGGAGAATGGTTTTATAATGCTACTGATGATGTGCTTTACTATTATTCTGCTAGCACACCTTTAGATAAGTTGATGGAGTCAGGGGAACTTTTTACTGCGATGGTAACAGAGTTTAGAACCGATGCAAGTAGATACTTAGATTCAAGACTTGACCCTAAGTTGCCTAAAAATATGTGGAAAAATGGAGATGGTGAATTTGATTACATGATTGTCAGAACAACTGCTTTATATGCTGCTGCGTTTATGGTAAAGACTAAAGACCCAACATCAGAATTAGCAACTGCGCTTATGACAGAAGCTGATAATAACGTGCAACTTCTAAATGAAGGTAGAGCTGCACTTTCTTGGCAGAATACTGGAGATGCCTCTAGGGGAGTAATAAGGGATATAGCTTATAATGACGACCAGATGAGGCCATTAGACTTGAGAGGTAGAGCAGGTGGTGTTGACTATGATTTGATTAAAGTAATTATAGGCACAGGGGGCGCATTAGGAACAGCAACATATAATGTATTCGTAAAAGATAGCACAGGACTAAAGACAAATCAAGTAGTTACAGAAGAGGTTATTACTGGAGATTATCAGCCTTTAGCCTATGGATTACAAATCAGGTTTGGTCATAGCAATCTTAATTCTGCTATTGCTAACAATGAATGGGAAGTTGAAGTCAGAGGATACAACGAAGAAGTTGATACTGGCGACCTAAAAGGAATAAAAATGACTAGAAGAAGGCATTATTTATAATGGCTGTAAATTTTACTAACAACTTTAAGAATATTCTTGATAAATTACGCAATACGATAAGGACAGAATTTAAGGGTGCATTGCCTGTATATATAGGCCATAAGACCAATCAAGCAGGTGCGCAGTTTTTAAGATTAGATCCAGTAGGGTCTGAGCTAACTGAGTATAATGTTAATGGCGAGATAAGAGAGTTTACAGTTAATATGTATTATTACTTTCTTGACAAAAACATAAAGAAATCATCTCTCGACCATGTACTCAGATACACCTCAAGGATAGAAGCTTTGGTGCATGATAATATTGCAATGACACTAACAGACTCTACTAATGTATTTAATTGTAGAATTGAGTCAAGCACTTTAAATAGTTTAGAAGATGAAAATGAATATGTTGTCGAATTAGTATGGAGAGGGCAACATCATAGCAATACAGCCTAGGAGTTTGTATGAAAATAAAAATTAAAGATAAAGATAAGCCGATAACTAAATTATGGTGTTTTAGCACTAGGGGTTATGACTCATCTTTAGTAGAAAAAATTAATTCAGGCAAGCAAGTGGTGGTAGATAAAGTGCCAAAGCCTGCTTGGGATTATGTAGAACTGGTAAAAACAAGCAAGAAAAAGGAGAGTAAATAATGGCTATTTCAACAGCAGCAAACTCACCCAAAGAATTTCAGTTTTTAATTGCAGAACAGGATGCTTTTGGCACTATAGAAGCTGGGGATGGAAATCCCTATCACGCTTTAGACGTAGATTCAGTGGGAACACCATCTCTAAACCCAACTCAAGTATTGGATGTTAGAAATGGTAGCAGAGTATTACAAAAAGAAGATTTCTTTCAAGATGTAAAGGCATCTGTTAAAGAAATATCAGTATCAGGCACAGCAACAACAAATGGCCTTGATATGTTATTAGAAAATATAACAGGAGAAGCAGAAGGGTCTGCAAGCAGTGTTTACTCCTTTGCATCAAATCAAGCAACAACAAATATTGGCACAGGAGATGCTGGGCTAGCAGGTAAATTACTTTCGATAGTAATTACATCTGCTGGGAATGATGCTGATTTAGCATTTAAAGATTGTGTATGTACATCTTTAACATTAAACGCTGACACAGGTACAGAAGGTGGAAGAATTAAGTTTTCTGCAACATTTCAAACAGGATCTGTAATACATGATTTAACTGATGCAGCTACATCAGTTGATACAGCCTTCGCAGCATCAGAAAATTATTTTATGACTAACTTTTCTGCTGGCTTTAGACAAATATATGGTGTTGATGATTTAATTATGAGTTCATTTTCCCTAACAATGGAAAACCCTGCTGTATTTACAGGCGTAACATCTTCTGGTTATGAAGTAATATCAAGGGCAGGCGAGTTCTCTGTAACATTAGATGCTTCAGTTAAATATGATGGTCATACTAGAGACCTTTTTGAAAAGTTTAACAATCAAACACAAGAGGGTGCTACAGCAGCGCAAGTAACTTTATTAAATCATCAAGCTGCTCTTGCAGCAGATAATTTTGGAATTAGTATACCAAAGACAGTATTAACAAATGTAGCTTTTAATGAAGCTGATGTTATGATGTTAGATATATCTGTTAAAGGTGTAGGCGATGGTTCTAACCCTTTAGTTGAAGTATCTTGCTAACAAATAAATAAAAAAGAGGGAACATTATGGAATTTAAAACTAAATCTGGAAAGAAAGTTGTTTTTAAAGATGTTTCAATAGATGAAAAGGATATGCTCCTTGATTCTACTGAGTATACTTATAAAGAAGATGGTAAAACGATTGATTCACTCGTTATGGCAAATTCTACTATTACGAAATGGATTAGAACTGGCTTAGATGGTGATACTTCTGATGAATTTTTAAAAACTCTTTCTATGGGAGATAGAACAGATATCTTTTTAGCTTTACAAGAATACATTCTAGTGGGGGAAGAGAAAGCCTCCAAATAGAACTCAATGTCATGATTGAGCCATGTGGGGGCTGTAAATTCCATAATTTTCCTTATGAGGCAGAATTGCCTGTCATGATAGATGGAAAGTATGAAACTCGCACATTTAATTGCGATGAAGATGTTTGGGATGTAATACGTTTAATTATAGAAGAAACTAAGGAAGTAAACTTGAGAGATAACAAAAACTTTAGTGTAGCAAAATCAGTCCAATCTCAGCTTCCTTTTTTCGCTTGCAATAACGTCATATACGACAAAGATTGTCAAAAAGATATCCAACGATACATATACTGCGAAAACTTCGGCATACAACCCTATCCTGGCTCTTATGGAGACCAACCAGGCAGATGGGTGCAAAAATCCTTTATCATTAAGAGAGTAATTAATAAGATTAAAGAAAAGGCTACAGAAGATGTCAGATCCTAGAATAACGATAAAGTTTAGAGCTGATGGGGCAGCTGCCCTAAAAAAAGCTATAGTAGAATTATCAGTTGCACAAAAAAGACTAGAAAAAGGTAATGCTGCTGCTGAAAGGATGCAAAAAAAGCTCAACAGGCAAATTGATGAGTATAACCAACTTGGAATATTTGGGGTAAGAAATACTAGAAATTTATCATTTTCACTATCTGTGCTTCGTTCTAAAATACTTATTGCTGCTTTTGGATTTGCGACTTTAAATAAAACTATAGGTTCGTTTGTAAGAGCGCAAGGAGAACAAGAGCTTGCAGAGAAAAAATTAGAGCAAGCTCTAGGTAAAGTCAACAAAGGATTACTTGGACAAGCCTCTGCATTGCAAAAAGTAACAGCTTTTGGAGATGAAACAATTATATCAGCTCAAGCACTACTTGCTGCTTTTGTTAAAGACGAAGAGCAATTAAAGAAAGCAACAGAAGCAACCCTTGATTTGGCATCAGCAAAAGGTATGGATTTAGCCTCAGCAGCCGATCTTGTAGGCAAAACATTAGGCTCATCGACTAATTCATTATCAAGATATGGTATTCAAGTTGAAGGCGCAGTTGGATCTACAGGTAGGCTTAATACCCTTGTAAATAGTATCGCAGATGCGTTTGGTGGTCAAGCTAAAGCTCAAGCTGAAACGCTTACTGGTTCTATAGAGCAAATGAAAAATGCTATAGGTGATACATCAGAGGCTATAGGTGCTTTAATGGCTCCAGCAGTCATTAATATAGCTAAAAGAATTAAGTCAGCAGCAGAAGCATTTACAGGATTTTTTGCAAGAATGAGAGAAACAGGTCTAGAGACTTCAATAAGAAGAATTAACGAGCTTGGTGGGGAAACTTTAGAAATTGAAAGGAAAAAACTAAACCTGGAATTGTTAAGAGCTGAAGTTCAGACTCGCAATATAGAATCTCTGAGTGACCTTGAGTCGAAAAAAAATAAAGAATTAGATGCTCAAATAGAATCTCAAAATAAAATAAAAGATAAGCAATTTGAATTAGAGGAAGACTTTGGTCATTTAGTTGAACAAAATTTATTCGGTCAATTAAAATTAAAACAAACAGTTTCCCATGCAGATATGGAGAAAATAAATAATTTAACTAATGAAATTGCTTTAGAAGAAAAAAAGATAAAACAATCACAAGGAACAATAGAAGGTCTAGATATTGAAATCGACAAACATCATTTAGTTAAAGATTTAAAGACTCAAATTAATGCGCTTGACAAAGAAACTGTAGATAATAATAACAAAATAAAAAATGAAGTTGAGGAAATCGGATCTGTTATTGCAAATAATATTAATCTTCAAGAAGGTGGAAGTTTTTTAAGAATAGACCCAGAAGAAGAAGAGAGAGCAAAAAGAATTATAGATCTCATGAATGAACATAAAAAAACACAAGAAGGACTAAAAGCATTAGAGGAAGCTAGAGAAGCTTTGCAATCTAAAATGGCCACAGGAATTCTTAAAATAGCAGGAGCTGCCACTAAAAGTGCCGAAGCACAAAAAAACATAGCATTTGGACTAGCTATGATTGATGCTTTTAAGGTATATACATCCACAAAAAGAAATTTAACAGAAGAGGGAGTCGAGGCTGCAAAGGCTAGTCAAATTGCATTAGCAGAATTAATTTTAACTGCTGGCTATGCTTTTGCAATTAGGGCGCAAAAATTTGAGACTGGTGGTCTTGTTGGTGGCAGAAGACATAGCCAAGGTGGAACTTTAATAGAAGCAGAGCGTGGCGAGTTTGTTATGAGCAGAAATGCTGTACAATCTATTGGCGTAGATAACTTAGAGGCTATGAATCAAGGTGGAAGCGCAGTTAATATCACGATAACTGGCAATGTAATGACATCTGACTTTGTAGAAGGTGAACTTGCAGAAAAAATAAGGGATGCAGTCAGAACTGGAACTGACTTTGGAATGTCATGATAACAATACCTAACAGTATACAACAAGATTTAATTACTGATATTAATAATTTTAATGTTATGGCTGTAATATCATCTGCCAATGACACATTCTACATATCAACAAAGCAGCAATACTTTGAAGATAACTACTATGAAGACTTAGACTTAAGAGTTAGTGGGCTAAAAGAATCTATTAACTTCAAATCTAAGAAAGTAAAGATGTCTGGAACAACCATTACCTTAAATAATTATGAAATAAATGGTAAAAGATTTACAGATAGAGCAAAGTATGGCCTAGCAAATGCAACTGTGGAGATTTACTTAAAGACAGGTAGCTGCGAGTCTTTAGAAGATTGCGCAAAATTAGCTACCTTAAAAGTCACAAGATTTGATCAAGACAAAGAAAAGGTTACAATAAAGTGCGAGGAATATCTTACTCAGTCACTCAATACTGAACTTCCTAAAAAAGAATATACATTGTATTCAGAAGATAATGAAGGGGCAACATTAGATGGAAAGACGTATGAGGTATATAACGAACAAAGAATACCTATCCTATATGGGCATTTAAAAGAAGCTCCAGCGATTACATTTATAGACAATGAAACAAATGCAACAAGAGTATTACCAGATAGAGCAGCAATTGATAATAGTTATGACATCTTTGGCGTAAAAGCCATGAGAAGTATTGAATTTAACACTGACTTGTCTGGAGGCGTAAATATTACCAATGTAATAGATCAGGATATACTGACTGTAAAGCTTGGGGATGCTGGCGCTAGAGTTTATAAGGTTTTTCCAAAGCAAACAAGTGATAGTGTGCTTTCTGAGCAATTTTGGGATAAACAATTTGAAAATTTTAATAATTATGTAGAGTTTTTTCAAGAAGAAGATACGCTTGGGACTAGAACATCAGGTTATATAAATCAAGGGGCTTTACTAGTAGGCGAATTATCTAAATTAAAGCAAGCTAAAACTCATTTTAGTACATATACTGTAAGAGACAATGAGGGGAATATAGGTTACGCTGCAAACACAAATAGATTTGCAAGGTACAATTTTGGAGAAGAGTTTATAAGCAATGACTTTGATTTATTTACAAATTCTGCTATAAATTGGAGAAAAACCTATGGTGGTTCTGAGTCCAATCAACCAGAAGTAGTTATAGGAGGCCAATTTAAAACTTTCTTTGAGTCTGATGATGATAATGACCACTATATAATTAATAACCCTTGTATTGAATTTGAATTTGAAAAAATAAAATGTAGCCCTGATTTATATGTAGACAATAAACGAATATCTGCACCATCTGATTTCAGTTTAATATCATTTATTAAATTAACAACAATGTCTACAGAAACTTCTTTAAATAGTTTAAGCAGCACTAATCCAAGAATTCAACTTTGTTTTTTCCCAGGAACAGCAGACCATTCTTTTGGAAATGCGATGCCAGTTGGAGATGAAAATTCTGTGGATTTGCAGAGGGATAACCCCATAGGATTTGTAAATACGATAATAAATGGGGGAGACACTCAAGATCAAGACTACACAGGATTACTTGCACAGCATTCAGTGCTTGATCATAGAGAAGAAATTATAAATATGACTCCATATAAGCTTGCTTTTAATACTGAGTTTAAGGATTTCGATAATCAGGTTACTCCTATCTTAGATGAGTATTTAACTTTAAATACTCCTAATATAGAATATAGAAACCCTTTTAATACTCCAGATAATGGAGATTCTGATGCTGAATTAAATCAATGGAGAAATAGGAAGTTTTTTTATAATATGTATCCTATGCACGATGTTAATTCTATTTTATTAAATTTTATTCCAGATGATGATCATGATTACAATAAAATGAGCATGGAGTTATTTGCAGAATTTAATGGAATGATAATGAGAAGAACTTGGTATCAAAAAAGCGCACTAAATAACAAATTTTTTATAAATGCGAAAGGAAGATACTCAAGCTATACCTCTGATAATAACAGGGTGTGGGATATTGAAGGAATGAAATTAAAATGTCACAGCACTCAAATAAAATGCCCAGGGAGCATAAGCGAAGTAACTTCTTCTATTGTCAGTCAAGATGATGATATGCTATTAAAATACTTATTAGATTATCTTGGCAACGAAAAATTAAAATACAACACAAATAATGATTTATCTGAAATTATGATAAAGGTAACACACAATGAAAGCTTTTTTGGATTACCCCCATCAACTTATGGCATGGAAGGCGAAGTTAATTATATATATGATTTAGAGATAAATAATTTAACAAC
>LUMH01000153.1_pt1 | contig 22022 bp, 27 predicted proteins | sample 730001 | NCBI WGS metagenome assembly LUMH01 (sample SAMN03860268, study PRJNA289734) | marine metagenome | biome: seawater column; feature: ocean; material: water; isolation source: Red Sea water column Station 34 - depth 25m | place: Saudi Arabia: Red Sea | collected 2011-10-15 | depth 25 m
GCAATATATATATCTGTGGATTTACTTATTTTATTTCTAGATGATCTTGTAATTACGTTTAATTGTTTGCTTTCTAACAGTCTAACTATTCTATCAGTTCTATTGACATGTCTTGGAATTATAACTGTAAGCAAATTATTAATACTTTTTTTTACTTTTTTATGAGCCTCAGAAATTAAATCTTCTTCATTGTCATGAGTACTTGCGCAACAAAAAATTTTTCTATCTCTAATTATCTTTTTTACATCAGAATTTACCTTTGTTTTTTTTTCTCCAAAGTATTTTAGGTTTCCTGCAATTTTTATATTTTTTACTCCAAGTTTACTCAAATAAATTTTTGACTCTTTATTTTGTGGAAGTGCCAAAGTAATACTACTAAAGATTTTTTTTGCAAAATTTGGAAATCTTAACCATCTTTTATAACTTTTTGATGTGATTCTTCCATTAATTAAAACTATGGGTATATTTTTTCTTTTTAGATTTTCAATCATGTTTGGCCATATTTCTGAATCTATAAAAATTGCCACTTTTGGCTTCCAAAATTCCAGAAATTTATTTGTCAAATAATTTTCATCTATTGGAAAATACACGTGTTCGGTTTTTCTAAACTTTATTTTTTTAACAACTGATGCTGAACTTGTAGTGGTAGATGTGAGTAAAATTTTTTGGACTTTATTATTTTTTTCTAAAATTTTAATTATAGGGAGAATACTCATAATTTCTCCAACACTTGCTCCATGAAACCAAATCGTTTGGTTTTTATTATATTTTTTATAGATACAAAATTTTTCAAGAAATCTATTAAAATCCTCTTTTCCGATTATAATTCTTACAGCAAATATTATTGGTGAAAATAATAAAAAAGTTATTGCTAAAATTTCGTAAAAAAAAAACATTAGTTTTCTTTAATTTGTCGATTATAAAAATTTTGATAAATCTCAGAATGTTTCAGTAAATCATTATGTTTACCTTGATCTATAACTTTTCCTTTATCAAGAACATAAATAATATTTGAATTTAGAATTGTTGAAAGCCTATGGGCAATTACAATAGTTGTCTTATTTGAAATTAATTTTTCCAAGGCCTTTTGAATTTTTTCTTCAGTTTCAGAGTCTAATGAAGATGTTGCTTCATCTAAAAGAATAATTTTGCTATTCTTTAAAAAGTCTCAAATTTATTTTCAAGTTTGTTTATAAAGTCAGTGCACATTGCCATATCTGCAGCTTTAAATATTTCATCATTTGAAGCATCAGGTTTTGCATATTTAATATTATTTAAAACTGTATCGTCAAATAAAGTGGTGTTTTGATCGACAATTGAAATTTCTTTTCTAAGAGAGGAAAGTTTTACCTCTTTTATGTTTTGACCATCTACCTCGACTTTTCCAGAAATAGGATCGTATATTCTTGGTATTAGGCTTAATAAAGTAGACTTTCCAGAACCACTATGACCAACAAGTGCTGTCATTTTGTTTCCAGTAATATTTATATTTATATCTTTAAGTACACGGTTATCTAAATTGCTTTCATAATTAAAATTTACATTACTAAAATTAATTGAGCCCTCATTTAATTTCAGCTCTCCTAAACTTTCATTAGATGAAATATTATTTTTTGTATCTATTATTGGTATAATTCTTTTGCCAGCAGATAAACCTTGAAAAATTCCTACATTAATAGTCGCTAAAGATTTTACAGGTTGGTAAGCTAACATCATTGCCGCGAGAAAAGAAAAAAAATTATTAATATTGAGTTGTCCATTCATAATAAGTTTTCCAGAGTAGAAGATTAAAATTGCTATCATTATACCAGTTAGTATTTCCATTATTGGAGTAGCTCTTATAAATACAGTTGCTATTTTGATAGATTTCTTCTTAAGATCATCAACAAATTTTTCAGACCTCTTATTTTCAAAATTTTCTCTTTGAAAAATTTTTATAACTTTATGATTTTTAAATAAGTCAATTAAGTATTTATTTAAGTCACCTGATTTTTCTTGCGCTTCTGTTGCAACTTTTCCCATTCGTCTCCCAAGTTTTTTTGCTGTAATCGAAGCAATTGGGATCATTATTATAGCTATTAGTGACAATCTCCAGTTCTGTAGAAACATTACTGTTAATAGACCAATAAGAGTTAAACCATCTTTAAAAAAACTCAAAAATGAATTGCTCAACATTCCAGTAATTTGATTTACATCAAAATTTAAATTTGAAATATATTTTCCAGAATGTTTATTCTCTATTTGTTGAGTATCCGCTTTAATAAAGGATGAAAGCATATCAATTTGAATTTTTTTCTTAACTTCTTCAGCAACATTTATCATTATTACTTTTGCCATATACAATGAAATTCCTTTAGTTGAAAAAGCTAGAACAATTAAAATAGGAATAACAAATATTAAAGTTTGATCCTGATTGATAAAAATTTTCTCTATTGCAGGATCTAAAAGCCAAGCAGTTGCAGATGTACTTCCTGCAACCAAGATAGAGAAAAATACAGCTAACAAAATTTTAACAATAAAAATTTTCGTATAGTCGTTGTATAATCTTTTTAAGATCTCTAAATTAGTCATGAATTATAAAAGTTTCCCAATTAAAATATTTATAAATATTAACAAACCTAAAAAATTATTACTTTTAAATTTAAACAAACAGTCTAATGGTTCTTTTACATTAAGTTTGTATATTTGAAAAAAAATCAAATGCCCAATAGGCAAAAATAAAAATAAAAAATAAAAATAATTAAAATTCATTAAAAGGCCTACTAAGATTAGAGCTCCAATAAAGATCAAATAACAAAAAGAAATAAATTTCTTTGGATCATTTTTAAATTTAATTGAAGTAGATTTAACTCCTATAATTTCATCATCTTTTATATCTTGGTATCCATAAATAGTGTCGTATCCCAGTGTCCAAAATATGGCTCCAAAATAGAAAATAATTGGAAGTATTGAGATTTCGTTAGTGACAGAGATCCATGCCAATACAAGACCATAATTGAAAGTAATTCCAAGAAACAATTGTGGCCAATATGTAAATCTTTTCATTAGAGGATAAGAGAATGCAAGCGGCATCGATAATAGTGCCATCCAAATTGTAAAAAAATTAAAATTAATTAAAACTAAAAATGCAATCCCACACAGTATAAATGAATAAAAACTTGCCAGTTTTACAGATACTTTTCCTGAAGCAATGGGTCTATTTTTTGTTCTTTCAACAAGTTTATCAAAATTTTTATCCGTTATATCATTTACTATACAGCCAGCCGATCTCATTAACACAGCACCAAGAAAGAAAAGTAGGATATAAAAAAAATATGTTTCAAGCTCACTAGTAAATTCATAGGCAATTGTAAGACCCCAAATACAAGGCCAAAAAAGAAGCATGTAACCTATGGGTTTATTCAATCTTGTAAGTTCAATAAATAATTTAACGTTTAACATTAATTTACTTGTAAATAACAAAGGCTAGTTTCATAATCAATTCGATTCGAATGAATATAGATTATACAGTTACAGCTTTAATGTTTCCTGCAATTCCTCTTTTAATGGGGGTTTACAGTAACAGATTTCATACTTTAAGTAGGTTAATTAGAGAACTTCATGACGAACATGTATATGAAAAACATATTCCCGCAGAATGGAAAAAACAATTTATTAACTTGAGTAGAAGAATTTCAATTTTAAGGTGGACTATAATGTTTGCTGCCTTTGGATTTTTATTTAATATGCTTACAGTTTTTGCTCTTTATTTAAATGAATTATTCTTAGCGAGAGTAATTTTTGGTTCGTGCTGTTTATCAATGATCATATCAATTATTTTCTTTATAAGAGAAATTCAAATATCCACAAATGCACTCAATTTACACATGTCTGACATGGATGTAAAAATAGATTAATTTGGTAAAATTATTGCAGGACCAAGTAATTTTCTTCCCTCAAGATCTTCATGAGCTTTTCTAACTTCATCTAAAGAATACTTTTTTGAAATTTCAACTTTAAATTTACCTTTAGATATTGCTTCAAAAACTTTTTCAGCTGCTTCTTCAAGTTCTTTTCTAATGATCGTGTAATGAGCGATTGAAGGTCTAGTAAAAAAAAGACCTTTTGCGTTTATATGTTTTTTTATATCTAATGTATGAACGTAACCAGATGCATTTCCAAAAGCAACCATCATCCCTCTTACTTTTAAAACTTCTATTGAACCTTCAAATGTTTTTGCTCCTACTCCATCATAAACTACATCAAGTCCGTTTTTTCCTACAATTTTTTCAACTTCCTCAACAAAGTTTTTTTCATTATAGTTTATAACATGGTGGCATCCATTCTTTTTCGCTATTTCTATTTTTTCATCTGAACCGACTGTTCCTATTATTTCAGCACCAAGTGCATTAGCCCACGGGCAGAAAATTTGACCAAGTGCGCCTGCAGCTGCATGGTATAAAATTTTATCTCCTTTTTTAACTTTATAAGTTCTGTGTAATAAATATTCGGCTGTTATACCTTTTAAAGTAATACACGATGCAACTTCATCAGATATATTATCTGGAACCTTTACTAACTTGTCTTCAGGTATTATTTGTTTTTCAGAATAAGTTCCAATTGGCATGGAAGCACGAGTTACTCTATCTCCAACTTTAAATAATTTAACTTCAGAACCTACTTCTTCGATAATACTACAAGCTTCAAGTCCAATTCCACTTGGCAGTGGGATGGGATAAAGACCTGAACGGTGGTATGTATCAATATAATTTATACCAATAGATAAATTTTTAACTAACACTTCATTCTGGCCAGGTGTTCCAATATCAACATTCTTTATTTCCAATACCTCAGGTCCACCAAATTCTTTTATTTCAATTTTTTTCATTGTTTTACAAAATTACCGTTATGGTAATCGTCAATAGCTTGAAGTATTTCCTGTTTTGTATTCATTACAAATGGTCCACCTCTTGCAATTTGTTCACCAATTGGTTTTCCAGATATTAATAAAAATTTAGCCTTAGTCAAAGCAGTTACTTTTAGTTTTTCACCATTAGTTAAAAGAATCAAAGTAGAGTCTTTAACTTTATCATGTTTTTTTTCTCCGATTTTTATTTCACCCTCAATTAAGTAAATAAAGCTATTGTGAGAAGAGGGTATCTCAAAATTAAATTCCTTGTCTTTTTTAAGCTCTACATCAAAATAAAAAGGTTCTACATTATGCTTTTTAATTGGTCCTTCTGCTTTTTGAAATTTTCCAGCAATAACTTTTATTTGCTTGTCACTATCTTTATGTACACTCATTTTGTCAGCATCAATATAATGATATTCAGGTTTATCCATTTTCATACTCGCTGGCATGTTTATCCATAATTGAAAACCATGAAGTTTACCCTCTTTCATTGCTGGCATTTCTGAATGAATAATACCACTTCCTGTTTTCATCCACTGAACATCTCCTGCTGTCATTCTACCTTGTCCACCAGTACTATCTTTATGTTCAAAATCTCCTGCCAACATATAAGTTACTGTTTCTATGCCTCTATGAGGATGGGGTGGAAAGCCTGCAATATAATCTTCACTATTTTCTGATCCAAACTCATCCAACATTAAAAATGGATCAAAATAATTTGGCTCAACTCCAATACTTCTTTTTAATTTTACACCAGCACCATCTGATGCTGATATAGGTTCAATAACTTTTTCAACTTCTATTGATTTCATTCGATCGATATATACTTTAACTATATAATTTCAAGTAACCCACTTAAATCGTGAATTTCATCTAATGGTTGATAGTCAAGATTATCAAATATATTTTTATTCCTGTTTACCCAAACAGAATTATATCCATAATTTCCACCCCCAGAAACATCCCATGTATTTGCACTTAAAAATAAAATTTCATCCTTTTTAATGTTATATTTATTTACAGGTAATTCATAAACTTTTGAGTCAGGTTTAAAAATTCCCACTTCTTCAATTGAAAAAATATCATCAAATATATTTTCTAAGTTATTATTTTTGACCAGATTTCCCAACAAGCTGGGAGTGCCATTGGAAAAAATTGCTCACTTAAAATCTTTCTTTTTCAACTTATTTAAAGTTTCTTTAACTTCAGAAAAAGGTGAGAGTACTTTGTACAAATCTAATAAATCATTTCTCATGGAGTTATCAATTTTAAAAAATTTCATTGATTTGTCTAAACTGTCTTCAGTAATTTTCCAAAAATCTTTATGTCTATTCATTAAACTCCTTAGCCAAGTATATTCTAATTGTGTGGTTCTCCAATAATTTGCGAAATCTTCCCACTTATCACCTATTTTTCCTTTACATTTTTCTGCTGCAGAATTGACGTCAAATAAAGTTCCATAAGCATCAAATATTATTGCTTTAATATTTTTCATAATTTAATTTAAATATAATGAGCAATATTAGGTTATTTTATCCAGAAAGTTTATCAATTAATTTAGAAGGAAAATTGGATAAAGCACAATCTCATTATTTAACTAAAGTGATGAGAATTCCTATTGGTGGTAATTTTTCTTTATTTAATAAGTTTGGTGAATGGCAAACAATAATTAAAAAAATTTCAAAAAATGATTTAAATTTTAAAGTTACTAAGCAACTTAGACATGAAGAAAATGAAACTGATCTTTGGTTAGCTTTTTCTCCTATTAGATCAAATTTTTTTAATTTCATGATTCAAAAAGCAACAGAATTAGGTGTAACAAAATTCATTCCAGTAATTACAGAAAGGACTGTTGTAAGAAACATAAATTATGAAAGACTAATAAAAATTGTTACAGAAGCCTCAGAACAATGTAATAGATTAAGTATTCCTGAAATAGATAAAATACAAAAATTAGATGAGTTTTTTAAAAATAATAAAGATTTAAATCTTATATTTGGAGATTTAAATTCAGATAATAAAAAATTAAAAATAAATAACAAAAAACTTTTATGTATTTTAATTGGCCCCGAAGGCGATTACACTGAGGTCGAGAGAGAAAAGATTCTTAAATATGGTGGAACACAATCAATAAAATTGGGTAATAACATTCTTCGAACTGAAACTGCAGTTATATCCGCTTTATCTGTGATCAATTTTCTAAAAAATTGATAAATTGTCGCGAAATCTCTAGTGTTTTTTTGTATTTTTGGCTTTATAAACTTTTGAAAATGAAAAAATTCATAACAACTTTATTAACATCATTAATTTCATTGCCTGCTTTTGCCAATCAACCGGAGAAGTGGCAATTGAGTTTTCAAGAGCCTGCATCTCAGACAATGAGAGATATTGTTTGGTTCCACGACTATATGTTGCTTCCAATTATTGTTGCAATAAGTGCGTTTGTGTTGTTTCTGATGTTATATGTGATGGTGAGATTTAGAGAGTCTAGAAATCCTAATCCGTCAAAAAGAACTCATAATGTTGCAGTGGAAATAATTTGGACATTGGTTCCATGTTTAATTCTAATAGTAATGGCTGTTCCATCATTTAAGGTTTTGTATTCTCAAGATACAATTCCAAAAGCGGATGTAACTATTAAAGCAATTGGATATCAGTGGTACTGGGGCTATGAATATCCAGATGAAAATATAATTTTTGACTCATACATGATTGAAGAAGAGGATTTAAAAGAGGGTCAACCAAGACTACTAGCAGTTGATAACGTTGTAGTGGTGCCAGTAAATAAAGTTGTAAAAGTATTAATTACAGCAAATGATGTATTGCATGCATGGGCATTACCTTCATTTGGAGTTAAAAGAGATGCAATGCCAGGAAGAATTAATGAAACATGGTTTAAAGCAGAAAAAGTTGGAACATACTATGGTCAATGTTCAGAATTATGTGGAATAAAGCACGCATTTATGCCAATTGAAGTAAGAGTAGTTTCTGATGAGGACTATCAAGCGTGGTTGTCAGATGCGAAAATAAAGTTTGCAAAAGACGAAAGTTTAATTAATAAAAATTTAATAGCGAGTAATTAAATAATGAGTACAGCAACATTACACGGTCACGACCACCATACACCAACTGGATGGAAAAGATGGGCATATTCTACAAACCATAAAGATATAGGAACAATGTATTTAATCTTTGCAATTATTGCAGGGGTAATCGGAACTGCATTTTCAGTTTTAATGAGAATAGAGTTAATGCATCCTGGTGATGGAATTTTAGGTGGTAACTATCACTTATATAATGTCCTAGTTACAGGACATGGTTTGATAATGATTTTCTTCATGGTGATGCCAGCAATGATTGGTGGTTTTGGTAATTGGTTTGTACCAATAATGATTGGTGCACCTGATATGGCATTCCCTAGAATGAATAATATTTCTTTTTGGTTGCTACCTGTGGCTTTTATTTTACTTCTAGCTTCAATATTTGTTGATGGACCTCCAGGGGCACAAGGTGTTGGAGGAGGTTGGACTATATATCCACCGTTATCTTCAAAAGCAGGTCAACCAGGTCCAGCAATGGATTTGGCAATTTTAAGTTTACATGTTGCGGGCGCGTCATCTATTTTAGGTGCAGTAAATTTCATAACTACAATTTTAAACATGAGAACGCCAGGTATGACATTACATAAAATGCCATTATTTGCTTGGTCTATACTTGTTACTGCTTTTTTACTTTTGTTATCTTTACCAGTTTTAGCTGGAGCAATAACAATGTTATTAACAGACAGAAATTTTGGAACAGCATTCTTTGAGGCCCAATCAGGTGGTGACCCAACTTTGTTTCAACACTTATTTTGGTTTTTTGGACATCCAGAAGTCTATATTTTAATTTTACCAGGTTTTGGAATGATAAGTCATATCGTTTCTACTTTTTCCAAAAAACCTGTGTTTGGATATTTAGGTATGGCATATGCAATGGTTGCAATAGGAATTGTTGGATTTGTGGTATGGGCTCATCATATGTACACAGTAGGTCTTGATACTGATACCAAAGCATATTTTTTAGCTGCGACTATGATAATAGCCGTCCCAACCGGAATAAAAATTTTTTCTTGGATTGCAACTATGTGGGGTGGATCAATATCATTTAAAACCCCAATGGTTTGGGCACTTGGTTTCATATTTTTATTTACAGTCGGTGGAGTAACAGGAGTTGTTTTAGCAAACGCTGGAGTTGATACAGCATTACATGATACATATTATGTTGTTGCTCACTTCCATTATGTTCTATCGCTTGGAGCTGTTTTTGCAATCTTTGCAGGGTTTTATTATTGGTTTGGAAAAATGTCAGGTTATGAGTATTCAGAGTGGATGGGACAACTTCATTTTTGGCTTACATTCATTGGTGTGAATATAGTATTTTTCCCACAACACTTTTTAGGTTTAGCGGGTATGCCGAGAAGATATGCAGATTATCCCGATGCATTTGCTGACTGGAATTATATTTCATCCATAGGGTCATATATATCGATCGTAGGATTGGCAGTATTTTTTGCAAACTTAATTTATGCATTTGCTAAAAAGAAAAAAGCAGCTCAGAATCCATGGGGCGAAGGTGCAACCACCTTAGAGTGGACAGTTCCATCACCGCCTAATTTTCATACTTTTGATGAGCTTCCTAAATTTGAAAACGTCGAGGGTGCAGAAAAATCTAGTAGTTAGATTCTAGTAAAAATATATAATATTAAAATGCAGTCTACTATCTTAAGAGAAAAAAGATCTAATACAGATCTTGGAATTATCTCAGAGCTAATAAAGCTCATGAAGCCAAGAGTAATGTCTTTAGTAATATTTACTTGTGCAGTTGGTTTGCTCACGGCTCCAAATTCCATACCTTTAACTCAGGCAGCTATTGGTATTCTCATAGTGGCCATTGGGGCAGGCGCAGCAGGCGCATTGAACATGTGGTACGAGGCTGATCTTGATAAATTAATGACTAGGACATGTTTAAGACCAATTCCACGAGGCAAACTTAATAGAGCTCAGGCTTTATACTTTGGAACAACATTATCTATTATTTCTGTCTTTAGCTTATATTATTTTACTAATGCTATTTCAGCTTTCTTATTGTTTTTTACAATTTTCTTTTATTTGTTTATTTATACAATTTGGTTAAAGAGAAGAACTCCCCAAAATATAGTAATTGGAGGAGCTGCAGGTGCGTTACCACCTGTTATTGGCTGGACCATAGCAACAAACTCTTTATCAATTGAACCTTTAGTTTTTTTTCTAATAATTTTTGTTTGGACACCATCTCATTTTTGGGCCTTAAGCCTTTACAAGGCTAAAGACTACAAAAAGGCGAAAATTCCAATGTTGCCAATTACTAATGGAATTGAAAACACAAAAAAAAATATATTTATATATTCATTGCTAATGTTACCAACAGTGGTTCTTCCATATGCGATTGGATTTACATCAGAATTATTTCTTACACTTGGATTGACCTTGACTATTTATTATAATTATCTTTGCTTTAAACTTTATAATTATAAGAAAAATAAATTTGAGATCAAAATTGCAAAACAAATTTTTGCTTACTCAATATTTTATTTATTTTTAATTTTTGTATTATTTTTAATAGATAAACTTATTTAATGATAAGAGACGAAAAAACAAAAAAGAAAAATTTATGGACCGCGCTAGGTCTTGTAATTTTTATAGTGATATTGTTTGTTTTTACTTTATATAACGTAGGTGTCTTTGAGAGATCAATATGATAAAAAAAAATACATTAACACCTCTTTTGTTAGCTGGAATATTCGTTTTTATGTTAGGATTATCATTTGCTGCAGTACCACTTTATGATTTGTTTTGTAGGGTAACAGGATTTGGAGGCACTACCCAAATCTCTAAAGAGGCACCAAAGATAGTATTAGATAAAATAGTAAATGTAAGGCTTGATACAAACGTGAATTCTCAGTTAGATTGGGATTTTGCAGTTAATGAAAAAACTTTGGATGTAAAACCAGGCAAAGTTTATAAAATTAAATTTAATGTTGAAAATTTGGGTGATCAACCTTCATCCGCAGTTGCAAGTTACAATGTTTCCCCTTCGTCCTTTGGCCAGTATTTTAACAAATTAGGCTGTTTTTGTTTTGAAAAACAAACACTTAAACCAGGAGAAAAAGCATCTTATGATTTAGTATTTTATCTAGACCCTGAATTAGTAAACGACCCAAAAACTAAAAATATAGAGGATGTTACTATGTCCTATACTTTTTTCTCCTCTGACTACTATAAGGTTGAAAAAAATGAGAGTTAAAAATGTCTTCAGCTCAAAAGCATGATTATCACTTAGTTGACCCTAGTCCGTGGCCGATTGCTACTTCTTTCGCTACATTAATTACTGCACTAGGAACAGTTTATTATTTGCATGCTCAAGCAATGTGGGCAATGTTGCTTGGATTTGCTCTGCTAATTTATTGTGCATTTATGTGGTTCCGAGATGTTGTTATTGAGGCCGAGCACCAAGGCCATCACACTCCAGTTGTACAACTCCATCATAGATATGGAATGACTTTATTCATTGCCTCTGAGGTAATGTTTTTTGTTGCTTGGTTCTGGGCTTACTTTGATGCAAGTTTATTTCCGAATGAATTTACTGGTAATGTTTGGCCACCAAAAGATATCGAAACATTTGATCCATGGGATATTCCTCTTATAAATACTTTAGTTCTTCTTTTATCAGGTACAACAGTTACATGGGCTCATCACTCTTTACTAGAAGGTGATAGAAAAGGATTTATTAATGGTCTGATTTGTACAGTTGCTCTAGGAGCATTCTTCACTCTTTTACAAATATATGAATATCAACATGCTTCATTTAGTTTTTCAGGTCATATTTATGGAGCAACTTTTTACATGGCTACAGGGTTTCATGGTTTTCATGTGGTCGTTGGAACAATCTTCCTAGCAGTGTGTCTATGGAGGGGAAAACTGGGTCATTTTACAAAAGAACATCACTTTGGTTTTGAGGCAGCAGCTTGGTATTGGCACTTTGTCGATGTGGTATGGTTATTTTTATTTGCAGCCATATACATTTGGGGAAGTTAAAATCGTTTGAAAAACAAGTTATCGTTTTCATTATTTGTATATTTTTTTATTTTAGTTTTTTTAGCCCTAGGTACTTGGCAAATTATAAGGTTAAACTGGAAACTTGAATTAATAAACTCAATCGAACAATCTTTAAAAAGTGAACCAATAGAGTTTAACGGTAGCAATCCAACTAATTTTAAAAAAATTAAATTTGAAGGAACATTAGATAATTCAAAAATCATTTACTTGTATAGTTTAAGTGAAAAAGGAGAGCCAGGTTTTGATATTGTCAATCCAATAAGTATCAATAATAAAAGTTATTTGATTAATCGTGGATGGGTTCCTAGAGACTTTAAATCAAAAAAATACTTTTCAGATGAAAGTAAGTTCGAGGGGATTTTGAAACTGAAAAGTAAATTTAATTATTTTAAGCCAGATAATAATATAAATAAGAACTATTGGTTTACATTAAAAGACGAGGATTTATTAAAATATACTGGTAAACAATTTTCTCCATTCATTATAAACAATATAAGTAAGCAAGAAGGAATTTATCCAAAGTCAAAACAAGTGGGAGCCAATATTTCCAACAACCATTTAAAATACGCGTTGACTTGGTTTTCATTAGCTGTTTCTATATTTTTAATATATTTATATTTCAGAAAAAAAAATTACTGATGGAATATATTAGTACCAGAAATAATTCAGATCATTTCTCATTTAAAAACGTTTTTCTTAAAGGTTTAGCAGATGATGGCGGTCTATTTGTGCCTAAATCAATTAAACCATTTAGTAATGAAGAATTAACCAAACTTAGCAGCCTTAAATACAATGAATTAGCAGTTGAAATTATTTTCCCATTTATTGGAAATTTTATGACAAAAAAAGAATTATCTTCCTTGATATCCAAATCTTACTCACATTTTAGATGTGAAGATGTTGTAAAAATATCTGATTTAGGAAAATTAAAAATTTTGGAATTGTTTCATGGTCCAACACTCGCTTTCAAGGATATTGCAATGCAATTGATAGGTAATTTCTACCAATATCACTTAGAAAATGCAGAGAAAAAAATTAATATTATTGTAGCAACTTCAGGAGATACAGGGGCTGCAGCTATTGATGCATTGAAAGGCAAAAGTAATCTAAATGTTTTTGTATTACATCCTCATAATAAAATTTCACCAGTTCAGAGACGATTGATGACTATTCATGAAGAGAGAAATGTTTTTAATATCGCAATTGAGGGTAACTTTGATGATTGTCAAAATTTAGTAAAATCCATGTTCAATGATCAAAATTTTTCAAATAAGATCAACATGTCAGGAGTAAACTCAATTAATTGGGCAAGAATAATAGCTCAAGCCGTTTATTACTTTTATGCATATTTTAAAACTGGTAATGGACAACCTTTATCATTTTCTGTTCCAACAGGTAATTTTGGAGATATTTATGCTGGTTACTTAGCAAAAAAACTTGGCCTACCTATCGACAAACTTGTAGTAGCAACAAATAAAAACGACATTCTTCATAGAGCAATTTCTGGAGGCGATTATACTCAAAAGAAAGTTGAAGAAACAAATACTCCTAGTATGGATATCCAGATAGCAAGTAACTTTGAAAGACTTTTATATGATGTGAAAGACTGTAATTCTGAATTTACGAAAGATGTTATGAGTAAAATAAAAAATAATGAATACAAAATTGATAATAATGACTTAGAGAAGATTAAAAGAAATTTTATCTCTGAAATGTTAGATGAAAATGAGACTGTTGAAATGATAAAAGATATCCATGAAAAATATCAAATAGTAGTAGATCCTCACACTGCAATTGGAATTGGAGCTGCAAAAAAACTAGAATTAGAAAAAAACTGTGTTGTATTGTCAACAGCTCATCCATGTAAATTTCCAAAAGCAATAGAGGTCGCAATCTCAAAAACTGAAAAACTACCAGAAAGCCTAAGATATGTTTATGATAGGGAGGAAAAATTTGATGTCTTATCAAATGATTTAGAAAAAGTTAAAAATTATGTAATAAATTCAATATGAAAATTAAAATAAAAGATCAAATTCCTGATACTGAAATTTTTCATTTAGTGGAGGGTGAGCCAAAAATAAGCAAAATTAAAGAAATACTTGGCACAGGCAAAATTATTCTATTTGGTCTACCTGGTGCTTTTACTTCAACCTGTTCCAAATTTCACCTTCCAGGTTATGTGGCGAATGCAGATAAATTAAAACAGAAAGGAATACAAAATATATTTTGTATATCTGTTAATGATCCATACGTTATGGATGCTTGGGGACAAGCACATAACATTGAAAATAAAATAACAATGCTATCTGATCCATATTTATTATTTACAAAGGCAATCGGTGCAGAGGTTGATAGAAATTCTAGAGGTATGGGAATAAGATCAAATCGATATTCTATGGTGATTGAAAACTTGGAAGTATCAAATATTCAAGTTGAAAAAGAGACTAAAGAATGTGGTTTATCTTCAGCAGAGGGTATTCTAGATATATTATAAATTGGATTGCAGTTCTCTTTTAGGCACCTAGATATTTGCTGAAGTTCGTGCCAATAAATCCACCTCATTGTTAAGCTTATCTGATGAGTGAGCTTTTACCCAGCTCCATTTAATTTCGAAAGAGTTTGATAGACTATCTAATTCAGTCCAAAGCTCTTTGTTTTTCACTTATCTTTTTTACTACCTTTAATTCTAGTTTTATTTCCATTTTCAATTATTATCGCAGCCCAACCACCATTCCCTGGGTTTCCAATACAAGAACCATCTGTATAGATTTTTATCATTAGCAATAATCTTTAAATGAATTTAAATTTTTATGAAAATCAAGTTTTTGAATATATTCTTTTGGATCTTTGATTTTGATAATTGCTGTTTTGGGTGTGTTTAGATAATCATAAGATCTTGTTAGTAAGTACCTTAGGGCCGAGCCCTTACAAAGGGTATTAAAACTATTTTTCTCTAATTTCGTTAATTTTCTGACCGATTGATATCCTTTCAATAAATTTGAAGATTTATTCTTATTCATAATAAATTTATTATTTTTTTTATTGAAGCATAAAGCATTCACAGATATCGCAAGATCATATGCATAATAATCATTAGAAGAAAAATAAAAATCAATAAAACCATGAAAGCGACCTTTATAAAAAAATATATTATCTATAAATAAGTCTCCATGAATAATTCCTGTTGGAAGTTTTTTTGGCCAAAGTTTTTTAATTTGAATATAATCTATTTTCATATTTTCAGTTAAATCCCTAAATTTTTTATTTATTTTTCTACTAATTTTTTTCAAAAGAGGTCCCCATGAATTAACCGAAAGTGAATTTTTTCGAAATATTCTTAATTTTTTAGATGAGTTGTGCAATCTTGCAATATTTTTTCCTATGACAAAGCATTCTTTAGAATTTAAATTGTTCTTATCTTTTCCTTCTAAGAAGGTTACCAAACATGCATTTTTACCTTTTAACTTAAATAAATATTTACCTTTTTTATTTTTAACTGGTTTTGGACACTTTATTTTAGATTGTGCAAGACCCGACATAAGTTTCATAAAAAAAGGTAGATCTGTTGAGTCAACTCTCTTCTCAAAAATAGTTAATATAAACTTTCTTTTTTTTGATTTGATAAGATAATTTGTGTTCTCAATACCTTTTTTAATACCATTATAATTTAATATTTTTCCAATACTAAAATTTTTTTCAATTAGATTTATTTCATCTAAACCTATTTTTGTGTAGACTGCCATTAGTTTAATTTTCCGGGAACTTTAAATGTAATATTTTCTCTTGTGATTTCTACTTCTTCTATATCAATAGTAAATTGTTTTTTTAGTTCCTCAATAAACTCGGTAACTAAAATTTCAGGTGCTGACGCGCCCGATGAAATTCCTATTGTTTTACAATTCTTTATTTGATTGAAAGGAATTTCGCTTTCAGAATGTATTAATTCTGCTGATTTTGAACCATTTTTTTTTGCAACTTCAACTAATCTGACTGAATTGGATGAGTTACGGCTACCAATTACAAAAAACATCTCACATTTTGAGGCAATTTTTTTTACTGCTTCTTGTCGATTTGTTGTTGCATAACAAATGTCCTCCTTTTTGGGCTCATAAATATCTGGAAATTTAGATTTTAGGACCTCAATTATCTCTTTGGTATCATCTACAGAAAGAGTTGTTTGAGTAATATAAGCCAGTTTTTTGTTAGAATTATTAATATAATTATTAGCATCTTCAGTGCTCTCAATTAAGTCTATTGATCCTTTAGGTAATTGACCCATAGTACCAATGACTTCAGGATGATTTTTATGGCCAATAAGGAGAATGTGCATTCCTTGTTTCTTAATATTTTCAGCTTCTCGGTGAACTTTTGAAACTAGAGGACATGTAGCATCTACATAAGTCATTCTTCAATCTCATCAAGCTCCTCCACAAAAATTGCGCCTATTTTCTTTAAACTTTCTACAACATGTTTATTATGAACTATTTCATGCCTGACATAAACTGGAGAACCATATTTATTTAAACTTTTCTTAACAATTTCAATTGCTCTATCTACACCAGCACAAAAACCTCTGGGTGCTGCTAAAAAAACTTTAATTTTATTATTTTTCATTTTTCTCAATTAAGTATTCAAGCAATATATGTGGAAATGTTAATGAGGCCAATCCAATAAATATTACCATATTCACACTTTCATTTAGTTTAAACTCATGATTTAAAAAATTTAAAGCAACTATAAAAATAATTCCAGTTATAAAAGTAAGTGGAAGCGCTTTTTTAATAAATAGAAAGATACCTATTTTAAAATTTTTATTAAGTTCAAATATCAGTTTAATAGAATGTCTAAATGAAGATAATATTAAATTTGATATAAATGATAGAAGAAGTAAAATTACTAAAAACTCAGTTTTAACTAGCAAAGTATTAGATAAATCAAAATTTATAGAATTAAATATTTCTAAAGTTTTATTTTGATTAAAGAGTAATGGTGAAACTATTATAATTGATCCTTTAAAAGTTTTTAATAAAAAACTTTGTTTTTGATTTTTACTTATAAATTCTGAGTCTTCCTTACCAAAATGGTAAGATGCAATTATCAAAAATAATAGCAATAAACTTTGTGGAAATAGTATCCACAACAAAATAATGCCTAAACCAATCAAAATATATACCAAATAAAAGTAAGAAATATTTTTAATTTTTAGAATTTTAATTAATTTTCTTCCTTTAATATTATCCAAAGCGCCATGTGAAACACCCAAGATTAAAATTAAAAAAAAACATATTAAAATAAATGAATTTGATCTCAAGTAATCAAAAGAGGATAAAAAAATGCACGATATAAAAAAAATCAAAGAGTGATTATAATTAATTTTTTTAATCATTTTTGTTGGAATATAGCTTTTAAAAAAACTATTTTGGGCATTTTTAATATAATTGATAAATCTTCACCCAAATGACTTTTGTTGGATAAAAAATTTATAATTGCCTCTGATTTTGAGTTGAACATTTTGTAAAATACATTAGGCATTATTTTTGGACTTTTTTTTAAAACTCTTAAGAAAATTTTATCTAAAAACTCATATTTTGTGCCTATTTTGAAGGCTTTATTAGATCTAAATTTTTCTATGTTATTTGCTAAATATTTTGATTGTTCCTGAATGTTTAAAAACGTATATCCCGTACTTAGCCTAGTCATGCCACCTGCAGTTCCAATATTTACTAAATTTTGATTATTTATATTAGAAGTTCTAAATAAAGGGATTTTACCAACTTCTTTGTATTTAATCCTATAATTTTTAAGATTAAGATGATTTTTGATATAATCTATAAGTTGTTGGTCGTATTCTTTTTCTTCTTGATTGTTCATTGTTGATAACCATGTGGTTTCAACTAGAGCTTTGTTTTTTGAAAATGGAAGAGTATAAAAAAAATGAACACTGTCCTTTTGATCACAATCAAAATCCATAAGATTCATAATTTCTTCATCAAAAAATTCTTTATCAGTTTCAATTTCATATCCACAAAAGTGTTGCCAAAGCTTATCATCAGTTTTACTAATTTCTGGAACGCTATTAAAAACTATAGAAGAATTTGTGTTAATCTCGTTTTTGCTTTTAAAAAAATAAATATTTTTATTTTGTTTAAGTTTATTTAAAATTTTATCATAGAACAAACCACTATCTATTGATTGATATGGATATTTATTACAATCCTTATATAAAGTTCCATCTTTAGAATTAACTGAAAACTGTTTCCAACTTTTTATCACACAATCTTCAAAATCATGTTGATTTACTTTCCAAAAAGACCAAGTTTTGTCTCTAAAATATCTATCTCTATTATCAATTATAGCTAAAGATCTACCTTTTAATTTTGAATTAATTTCTAATTGATAGGCTAAAGATAATCCACTACACCCCCCTCCAATAATTACAATATCAAAATCTTTCATTTAAATTAATCTCTTCCATGATAATTTTGTGCTTATTTTGAGTATAACCTGTTTCTTGATTAGTCATTAAGCTCAGCTTAATCATATCCAATAAAGATATTAAAGTTTGTATAATTTTACCAAAATTATTTACAAATATTTTCCCAGAATTTTTATACTCTTCAAAATTATTTTTTTTTTTTATTTGAAATCCTATTTCTCTGTACACTCTTCTTGCGACACAAATTGAAAATCTTAAACGAAAAGGAATATCTTTTATGTAATAAAAACAACTTCTGTAAAAAGTTTCAGCAAGTTCTAAAGTATCTTTGATCTCTTTGATATCAGACTTTATATAATATCTATTAAGATTTTTATCTTCAATCACATCTCTAGATATATTTGTTAATTGCATAGCTATCCCTAAATCGATTGCGGCTTTAAAGGCACTCTCTTTTTTAACATTAAGAATTTTTGCCATCATTAATCCAACAGTTCCAGCAACTCTATATGAATATATCAATAATTCTTTTTCAGACTTCAATTCTACTTTTTCCTCTAAATCACTTTCAACACCATCAAATAAATCATAAATAATATTTGTAGAAATATTTGTATCAGCAACTAATTTCCACATTTTTTCAATTATTGGATTTGAGAAATTTTTTGATTTAAAGTCATTTTTAAATTCTTTGAATTTTAATTTCTTAGTTTCTAATTCTCCAGTTTCATCTGCAATATTATCTAAATATCGACAAAAAGTGTATAAATCAGAGCACTTTTGATAAGTCTCTTTATTTAGAAAAAACCCTGCCCAACTAAATGATTTTGCATAAATCGATAAATAGTTTTGATTATTCATTAGAGTATCTTGTCTAATACCTTCGCTGAAGACAAAACTCCTGGTACACCTGCGCCAGGATGCGTCCCTGCACCAACAAAGTATAGACCATCAAACATCTCAGATTTATTATGAAATCTGAAATATGCTGACTGAGTAAATTTTGGTTGTATTGAGAAGCCAGAGCCAAATTTTGTATTTAATTCTTTTTCAAAATAATCAGGAGTTAAATAGAAGTCCTCTACAATGTTTTTTCTAAGATCTGGCATTAAATTTTGCATTTTATCGATGACCAGATTTTTCATTTCCTCACCTTTCTCACTCCAATTAATGCCAGACTGATTATTAGGCACAGGAACCAAAACATAAAAACAATCATTACCTTTTGGTGCCATCGCCTCGTCAGTAGCAGTAGGTCTATGTAGGTAATAGCTTATATCTTTATTCAATATTTTATTATTAAATATGTCATTTAAATGTTCCTCGTATTTTTCTCCAAATTTTATGGTGTGATGCTCAATATTTTCATATTTCTTTTTTGTACCAAAGTAATACACGAATAAACCCATAGAGTATTGCATACGTTTCATCTTATACTTAAAAAATGTACTTAATTTTTCATTCATTAGACTTGAATAAACTGCTGGAGGATCTGCATTACAAATAACATTATTTGCATCTAATTCACTTCCATCATCAAGCTTTACAGACTTAATTTTTTTATTCTTTGTAATTACCTCTACAACTTCTTTTCCTTTTATAATTTTAATTTTTTCTTCGAGCATAAGTTTTTCTAAACCACTTACTATTTGACCTGTGCCACCCATGGAGTAGTGAATTCCCCATTTTTTTTCTAAATATAATATCAATCCATAAATTGATGTCGTGGTGAAAGGATTTCCTCCTACCAATAAAGGATGCATGCTCAATAATCTTCTCAACTTATCATTTTTAACATAAGAAGATACCAAGCTATACACTGATTTATAGCTTTTTAGTTTAAGCAATGATGGTATTTGTTTAAACATAAATAAAGGTTTATCAAATGGGACATCTGATAATTCAGTAAATCCTTTATCAAATATTTTTTTTGTAAAATTTACTAAGTTTTTATATCCAATAAAATCTTCTTTACTTATTTTCTCAATTTGAACTTTCATTTTCTCATCATCACCTGAGTAATCAAATTCACTACCATCTTCAAAAACAAATCTGTACCAAACATTTAAAGGCTTTAATTCAATGTAGCTTTTTGAAGTCTTATTAAATAATTCAAAAAGTTCCTCAATTAAATAAGGGGCTGTAATAACTGTTGGACCAGCATCAAACGTAAATCCATTTTTTTTAAATACTCGCGCTCTTCCACCCAAATCATTATGCTTTTCAATTAAAGTTACATTATGATTTTTTGCTCTCAATCTTAGCGCTGAAGCTATACCCCCAAAACCAGATCCAATTACTATTGAATTCATCTCTTAAATTTATCTTATTTTTGAAAAAAAACGAACTTTACAATATCGGTTACGAATTAACCTTTTTTAATTCAATTTTGGTTTCCTCAAGATTTTTTTCAAATAGTATATCTAACTTTGATTGATCTACCGAGGTTGATATTGTTTTTTTAACTGCTTCGATTGCAATATTTATGGATGTATCTTTGATATCTTTAATTGCAGCGTCTTTCATTTGAGAAATTTTTATATTAGCTAAATTTTTCTTTATTTCCGCTGATTTTGAGAATTTTTCACTCATATCTTTTGTAAGTTTTTCAGCTTCAATGTTTGCTTGGTTAATAATTTTTTTCTTTTCCTGTTCTGCAGAATTTAATTTGCTTTGCGCATCATCTAACAGTTTTTTTGATTCAGATCTTAATTTTTCACTCTCATCAATTTCGTTTTTAATGTCAACGATCATCTTCGTTAGCAAACTATTCACATTTTGAGGAACTTTTAAATAAATTAAGCCTACAAAAAATATTACAAATGAAACAGCTACCCAAAAAGTTGCATCAAACATTTTTTCTATTCTCCTTAGAATTATTTGTTAGATCATTTACAATTGATGAAATGTTTTCTTTGTTGATCTCTTCTCCAATGAGTTGTTTTATCAAACCCGAAGAAGTTTCTGTGGCTATTTTTTTTATATTCTCTGCCGAACTTTTATTTAAATTTTGAATTTCTTTTTCGGCAATTTCTATTTCTTCCTCTAAACTCTTCTCTAATTCAGATCTTTTTTTATCTATATCATCCAGTACTTTTTGACGAGCCTCATTAAACAAATTTTTTGCCTCTAGTTTGCTATTTAAAATAATTTTATCAAATTCTTTTATTTTATCTTCACTTTCCTCTCTTTGTTTTTCAGCAATCTCTATATTCTCCAAAATTTGTGACCTTCTACTTTCTAAATTATCACTTATTTTTGGCAGTATTACCTTCGACAAAATAATATACAAAGCACCAAAAGTTATGACTAACCAAACAATTTGAGATATCCAAAACTCTGGATTTAATTGTGGCATACCTCCACTTTCAGCACTTTGTACTTTAGTAATTAGTACAAAGCTAAAAAGAAATTTAATAATTATTTTTTTTAGCATTAATTAAAATGCGAATAAAATAATCAGTGCAACTACTAGACCAAATAATCCAGTTGCTTCGGCTAATGCGAAACCTAAAAGCAAATTTGGAAATTGCTTTTGAGCCGCAGATGGATTTCTCAT
>LUMH01000065.1_pt1 | contig 22004 bp, 22 predicted proteins | sample 730001 | NCBI WGS metagenome assembly LUMH01 (sample SAMN03860268, study PRJNA289734) | marine metagenome | biome: seawater column; feature: ocean; material: water; isolation source: Red Sea water column Station 34 - depth 25m | place: Saudi Arabia: Red Sea | collected 2011-10-15 | depth 25 m
CTTGAAAACCCTAAAATATTAATAACTGATCAAAAAATCTCAACTTTAGTTGATCTGGTTCCAATACTTGAAGAAATTCAGAAGTCAGGCTCACCTTTTCTAATTCTTGCTGAAGATATCGAAGGAGAGGCTTTAACCACCTTGGTTTTGAATAAGAATAGTGGAGTGTTAAATGTAGCTTCTGTAAGAGCTCCGTTATTTGGCGAGAGAAGAAAAGCTGCCCTTGAAGATATTGCTATTCTTACTGGAGCTAAGTTAATTAGTGAAGATAAATCGATGACACTTGATAAAGTATCGATTAATGATTTAGGCAAAGCAAAAAAAATAACTATCACGAAGGACAAAACTACAATTGTTGCCTTCGAAGACACTAAAGATTTGGTTAAAGCGCGAGTAGAAAAATTAAAGAGAGAAGTTGATATAACAGACTCAGAGTATGATCAGGACAAAATCAATGAAAGGATAGCAAAACTAGCTGGAGGAGTAGCACTTATCAAAGTTGGAGCTGCAACAGAAACAGAGATGAAGTTCAAAAAGTTAAGAATCGAAGATTCCCTTAATGCTACGAAGGCTGCTATTGAAGAGGGTGTAGTTTCTGGAGGTGGACAAACTTTAATTGAAATATCAGATGACCTTTTAAATTTAAGTCAAACATCTTCCGATGATTTAAGAACAGGGATAAATATAGTAAAAGAAGCCCTTTTGGAACCTACTAAACAAATAGCAAAAAATGCTGGTTTTAATGGTGATGTAGTTGTCGCTGAAATTAAAAGACTTAACAAAGGCTTTAATGCTAATTCAGGAAAATATGAGGATTTAAAAGATTCAGGAATATTAGATCCAACCAAAGTAATAAGATTAGCTCTTCAAGATTCAGTATCTATTGCAGCTATGCTCCTCACAACAGAAGTTGCGATGGCAGACATTCCAGAGCCTGAAGCCGCAGCCCCTGGAGGACCAGGTGGAGATCCAATGGGAGGAATGGGTGGCATGGGAATGCCAGGAATGGGTGGCATGGGAATGCCAGGAATGGGTGGCATGGGAATGCCGGGTATGATGTAAAAGCTAACTAGCTTTTTTATCGTTGTTAATCCACTTTCTTAAATTTTTAATATAAGGTAGGGGTAATTTTGGGGTTTCAGTAAATTGATTTATTTTATTAGAATTTTGATTTTTGCTAGATATTTCATTGCTTCTAGCAGTTTCCAGGCCATTTGATTCCCACTTTGTTTCTTCAATATTTTCAAAAGTTTTTGATAATTCAAGCTTAATTTGTTCTTGATTTTCTTCATGCACTTCATCAATTAAAGAGATCTGTTCTTGATTTTCTTCTTCACGCTGATTTTCTTTTTGTAGTGAACTATGGATTAATAAATCATTTAATGAATCAATCCCAAATCTATGGACCCACTTAAGAACAACATTTTCTTTAAGCAAAAAATTATTTTCTAAAGAGGCTTGTTTAAAAACTTCTATTAAATGATTTTTTAAAAGCATAAAATTTCTAATTTAACTTTCTATTTAACAGAGGCCTTATAATAATCAAGGAAAAAACTGTTAAAGAAAATAAAATTGAGATACAACTCTTACAAGTTAAATCACCATATGGGGCATGTAAAGCCACTAATTCTAAATCCATAGTTTGTGTATAGGCAGTCCTAATAGGTTCAATAGCAAAAGTTAATGGATTTAATGAAGCTAACCAGCCCAGCCAATTTGGCATAAAAGAGATTGGAGCTAAAGCAGTACTCGCAAATAGAAGAGGTAAATTTATTACGAATATAAGAGCGATTAATTCAATATGTCCCGGCAAAACAAACGCTAAACATAAACTTATTGATGTCACAAAAAGAACTAATAAAATTAGTGTTGTAAATACAATTCCTAAACCATATAAGTTGGGCCATCCATAACCCAAAATGTATGAAACAATCATTATTACAATACTCTGAACAAAGCTCAAGATTGTTATGTAAAAAAAAGAAGATAAAACTATGGATAATCTACTGGTTAAAGGAGCCACAAGTAATCTATTAAGAAATCCAAACTCTCTATCAAACATTAAAGGAAGACCAGAGTTTAGGGCTCCGCTAAAAGCAGTAAAAACAATAAGTCCTGCTCCTAAAAAATTCCCATAAGAATCAACTCCTGGTAAAAAACCTTCAGGAGCTTTAGAGAATAATGCCCCAAATAAAAAAAGCCAAATTATTGGTTGTAATATTCCTGCTAAAAGAGTTGATGGTCTTCTTTTTAATTGAATAAATAATCTCTTTGTTAAGGCAAATGTTTCTTGATATAAAAAAAATAAATTATACTGTTGTAATTCCATAATTAGCAGTAATTACTATTCATTATAGTTAGTTAACCAAAATTTTTTTTATCGCATGGATTGCTTTGATTCTTTTTTTAGGTCTCTTTTCCCTGCCATAGAAATTTCAGCATCCAATAATGTTTTCCCAGTTGCCTGAAGATATACATCATCCAAGCTTGGCTGACTTTGGGTAAGAGAAAAAATTTCAAACTTTGAGAAGGCCAATTCCACTTTGAGCTTCGTAAGTAAATCTTTTTCCTTATCTGCTACAAAATTTATCGAGAAACCTTGAGCTTCATTTATGATAATCTGACTAATTCCATCTATTGAAGATAAAATTTTACATATATTTTTTGCTTCTTCCTGATTACTAAATTCTCTTACTTTCAAAGTTACTCTATCTCCTCCTAATTTATTTTTGAGCTCTGCAGGAGTCCCTTTTGCTATAACTCTTCCATCATCAATTATCACTAATCTGTCTGCCAATTTATCTATTTCATCAAGATAGTGACTACTTAAAATAATGGTCATTCCATTATTTCTCAAATCTTTCAAAAGTTGCCATATAATATTTCTACTTTCAATATCTAAACCAACTGTAGGTTCATCCAAAATTAATACTTGGGGCAAATGTAAAAGTCCAGCTGCCAGATCTATTCTTCTTTTCATTCCCCCTGAATAAGTTCCGCACTTACGATCAATCCAATCATTCATTTCTAATTGATCTATTAATTTATTTATCCTTTCAAATTTTTTATTTTTGTTGATGTGATATAAATCTGATTGAAAATCCAAAAGCTCTCGTCCAGTTAATATTTTATCAAGTGCAATGTCTTGGGCAACATAACCAATTAATTCTCTAATTTTCCTTGAATTTTTTATCAGATTAATATTATTTATAAAAACTTCTCCACTATCAGGCTCTATTAAAGTAGCGAGTATTTTTATTAGTGTTGATTTGCCAGCACCATTTGGACCTAGTATTCCGAATAATGTGCCAGCTTCAATTTCCATCGATAAATTTTTTAATGCATTGATATCTGAATAAGATTTTGAGAGCCCTTTAACTTTTATATAATTCATCAAACTTACTATTTACTTAAAAAACATTTTACATCTAATTTAATTACTAAGCAGGGATACAATAGATAAAAATATTTGCATAGATTGCTGCTCAAATTCTACGGATAGTTGGGTTCTGGAAATTAATAACAAAAGACAAATGCCAAACATGTAGAGAATAGACCACCTAAAAAGAGACTTTGCTCTTGAAAGATCATCAGGAGATTTCTTTAATTCATTTATTAATTGCAAAAGTCTTCCATTAAATGGCAATAACATAATTCCGTATAAGAGACCCCCTTCAGGTAAAGCAAAGACTCCCATAATACTCATTAAAACTGTTGCCCATCCGTAACGAGAAATCGCTTTAGCAGTAAAAACAGATCCTTTAACAGAAGGGAGCATAGGAATACCAACAGATGCGTAATCATCCTTCAACAAAATTGCAAGTGCCCAAAAATGAGCTGGGGTCCATAACATTACTAAACCAAACAACCACCAACCACTAAGACCTACATGCCCTGTGGCAGCAGACGCTCCAACTAAGGGCGGTATCGCACCAGCAACTCCTCCGAAAACAATATTTTTTGTTGTACGAGGTTTCAAAATAACTGTATATAAAATTACGTAGCTAAATAAACCAAGAAGAGTTAAACCCGCAGCCAAATAATTTACACCACTTACTAAAAGCATCGAAGCTGCCAAAGTACATGATACGGCAGCTAAAAATACAGTCTCAGATGACAACTTTCCTGCTGGCAAGGCTCTTTTGCTAGTTCTTGTCATCCTCTTATCTAATTCCATTTCCCACAAGCAATTAAGAGCTCCTGCTGCTGCTGCTGCCAAAGCGCCTCCTCCTAGAGTGCAGATAAGTTTCGGGGAAGACAAAGGCCATTCTTCTGTTAAAGCCATTCCTCCCAAAGTTGTGGCCAGTAAAAGTGGGATTAATCTAGGTTTTGCTACTTCAAGCCAAGGCGGCAAAGTTAATCTTTTTCTTGAAGGTACAACTTCATCCCTAATTGAAGATTTATAGTTCAAGTTTTCTAAGTTACTACTGTTCATGAATTGATACCAACCATTTGAGAATTTAGGGAGTGGTTTAGACCTTTTTTGGTAAAAGGATTTCTAAAAATTAATGTTGTTAATATCGCAATAAATAAAGAGGCGTTAAGTTGATGACCGATAATAAAAATAGGTTCATTCAAATTTGTTTTAAGACTTAAAACACCCAAAGTAATTTGGGAAAACAAGAGAAAAATAAGTGTTGTGAGATATTTCCAATTTTCATTAAGCAAACTTCTCTTATAAATTGCAATAGCAATAATCAATAAAATTGAGAAAGCAATTGGAAAAGCAAATAATTTATGTGTATTTAGAATTAGACATTGTTTATTAAAAGATAAACAAATATGTGCTGACCAGGTTGATGAAAGCCTTACTCCAATAAAAGATTGAATCAGAGTAAGTAAAAGAGGAACAAAAAATAATAATCTCCACCAAATTAATGGCTCTTCAATGTCGTCATTTTCTAAATTTTGATTTATTGAAATTGTTGTAATGAGAAGTAGAAAAGCTATTAAAAGATGGCCAGTAACAGTATATGAATCAAGCAGGTTTATTACTGTTAAAGCTCCAAAAGATCCTTGGACAATAACGAGAAAAAGTAATAATGAATAAGTTTTAGGTAACCAATTTGGAATTTCATTTTTCCAAATAATTGAAAGCGCAAATTTAAAAAGAATTAATATTCCAACCAGAAAAGCATCTAGACGATGAAACCACTCTAGAAATACTCTTAGGTTCATATGTTTAAAAGGCAAAAAAGATCCATAACATAATGGCCAATCTGGACAGGCAAGTCCTGCCTCCATGACTCTCGTAGCACCTCCAATTACGATTAGTGCGATAAGTGCAAATACACTATGACTTCCCAACCTTTTAAAAATTGTCAGATATTTTGATTTATATAATTGGTTATTAATCAAATGGATAAAACCTATTATTTTGCATAATAAATTAGATTCAAAAACCAAACATTAATTAAAAATTAATATGTTTAATTTAAAAAATAATTTACTAATTTAATCTTTTTTCCCTGACAATTAACTCTAAAAAGTTATTAATAATACGCCTTTTATTTCATAAATCTTAAGAAGTTGTGAATTTAAATGTTTTTCTTTTAACAAAGGATGCAGGATTAAAAAAATTGAATATCTTGAGGATATAAATACAAATTTTTAGAGATCAATTGTTAAATAAAAACATTTATTTAATACTAATTATTTCTCTCGTTTTTGCTATATCTTTTTGGATTGGTTTTAATGTAAATTTGCTCCCAGCGGAAGCAAGTATTAATGCACCAATTTACGATGAACTTTTTAAAATTCTTTTCATTATTGGATTAATTATTTTTATAGGAATGACAATAGCTGTTATTTATAGCTTATTTAAGTTTAGGAAAAGAAATGATCAGATAGGAGATGGTATAGCTTTAGAGGGAAATTTAAGCTTAGAAATTGTATGGACAATTATTCCTTCAATAATTGTTTTGTTAATAGGTTTATATAGCTACAACATCTACGATCGAATGGGAGGGATGAAAGAACTAAATCATAACCACGAAATGATGAGTTCTAATTCTGAAAAAATATGGGCTGGAATAAGTCAAACTTCTGATAATGAAATAGCAATAAATAATTTATCAATTGAAGTTTCAGCTATGCAATTTGCATTTCTATTCAATTATCCCAAGGGCAATTTCATATCAGGAGAACTACACGTTCCTGTTGATCAAAAAGTATCAATGAAAATGGAATCCAAAGATGTCATTCATGCTTTTTGGGTGCCAGAGTTCAGAATTAAACAGGATATTATTCCTGGGCAACCTACTATTCTAAATTTCACTCCTACAAAAGTAGGAAAATATCCGATAATTTGCGCAGAATTATGTGGCCCATATCATGGAGGGATGAGAGCCTCCATAATTGTTGAAGAAGAATCTGATTACAACGAATGGTTTAACAAAAATAAAAAACCAGAGGTAAATTTATGACAATATCAATTGATCCACAAAAAACTAATAATGAAAGCCTTCAACCTAAAGGCTGGCTTAGATACTTTAGTTTTAGCCTTGATCATAAAGTAATTGGGATACAATACTTAGTCTGCGGTTTTCTTTTCTATTTAATAGGAGGAACCTTAGCGAGCGCTATAAGAATTGAACTAGCTAGTCCAATGTCTGACTTTATGCCGAGAGATGTTTATAACCAAGTTTTAACTCTACACGGAACAATAATGATATTCCTTTGGATAGTGCCTGTAGTTAACGGTGCTTTTGGAAATTATTTAATTCCATTTTATGTAGGTGCGAGAGATATGGCATTCCCAAGATTAAATGCCGTAGCTTTTTGGTTAATTCCTCCTTCAGGTTTGATGCTGGTAGCAAGCTATTTTGTTGAGGGTGCTGCTCAGGCTGGATGGACGGCTTATCCTCCTTTGAGCATAACTACTCCTCAATCGGGACAAATTATTTGGATTCTGAGCGTTCTATTACTTGGAGGCAGTTCTATATTTGGTGGAATAAACTTTATCGCGACCATTATCAAATTAAGAAGGCCAGGATTAAAACTTATGCAATTGCCAATGTATTGTTGGGCAATGCTTGGAACAAGTCTATTAGTTGTTTTGTCAACTCCTGTTTTAGCAGGCACTTTAATTCTACTTAGCTTCGATATCATCGCTAATACAGGTTTTTTCAATCCTGTTTTAGGTGGCAATGTCGTAGTTTATCAGCATTTATTTTGGTTTTATTCTCATCCAGCTGTATACATTATGGTCCTTCCTGCCTTTGGTTTAGTTAGTGAAATACTTCCTGTACATGCTAGAAAACCACTTTTTGGATATACAACAATGGTTTTTTCAATAATGGGGATAGTAGTTTTAGGTTTAGTTGTTTGGGCGCATCACATGTTTACGAGTGGAACGCCCCCTTGGATGAGATTATTCTTTACTATCGCCACAGCATTTATTGCTGTTCCGACGGGTATAAAATTTTTCAATTGGGTTGCAACATTATGGGGAGGTAAAATTTCCATCAATAGTGCAATGTTATTCTCTTGCGGATTTATTATAAATTTTGTTTTTGGAGGTATTACAGGAGTTGCTTTGGCACAGGTACCTTTCGATATTCACGTACATGATACCTATTTCGTTGTAGCCCATTTTCATTACATAGTTTATGGAGGGACTGTTTTTATTATTTTCTCTTCCATTTATCATTGGTTCCCCAAAGTAACTGGGAAAATGCTCAATGAAAAATTAGGAATTTTACACTTTATCATTACTTTTATTGGATTTAACTTGTGCTTTGCTCCTCAACATTGGCTTGGTTTAAATGGAATGCCAAGAAGAGTTGCAGAATATGATCCTCAATTCCAGTTCGTTAATCAAATTAGTAGCCTTGGGGCTCTTTTGATGGCTATAAGTACAATTCCTTTTTTAATTAACGTATTCCTTAGTGTGAGAAATGGAAAAAATGCTGGAGATAACCCTTGGAATGCTCTTACACCTGAATGGTTAACATCTTCTCCACCTCCAGTTGAAAATTGGGAAGGAGAAGCTCCATTAGTTGAAGAACCTTATGGTTATGGTAAAGAAATTTCTGAACAAAAATAAAAACATATGACAACACTAGATAGCTCAAAAGAAATTCAAAAAAATAATTCTGAAGTTAATGAAACACATGAAGACTTCAGAATGTTTGGTCTTATAACTTTCCTAATTGCGGACGGAATGACTTTTGCTGGATTCTTTGCTGCTTATTTAACTTATAAAGCAGTAAATCCATTACCAGATGGTGCTATTTATGAATTAGAACTACCAATACCTACTCTCAATACAATTTTGTTACTTGTTAGTAGTGCAACTTTCCATAAAGCAGGCAAAGCACTTTTAAAAGATAAAAACTCAGATTCCCAAAAATGGTTATTTTTTACTGCTTTTCTTGGAATTATATTTTTAATATGTCAATTATTTGAATATTTTCATTTACCTTTTGGATTAACCGATAATTTATTTGCAAGTACTTTTTATGCTCTTACTGGTTTTCATGGATTACATGTCACTTTAGGCACTTTAATGATTTTAATTATTGCTTGGCAATCGAGAATCAATGGCGGAAGATTAACCAGTCAAAATATGTTTCCATTGGAAGCTGTTGAATTGTACTGGCATTTTGTAGATGGAATATGGGTTGTTTTATTTATTATTTTGTATCTTTTATAAAAAACTAAATTTCAAAAATTAAATATATTTTTTATTAATTTATATTGCCACAGTTCTCCTTTTTAGTAAGAATATATAATTATGAATTTGTCAGATAATGCTAGAAGGAAAAGAACTTCTTGAAAAAGCAAAATTATTAAGTAAAAAATCTGAAGATGAGATAGCAAAAGGTTGTGGGTACGTAGGTCCAAGTGGAAGAATCTTAAGAAAAAGTTTTTATAGGGCGCTTATCGAAGCTAAGGGTTACAAAATAGGAAATGGTCGTCAGGGGAAAAATGGTAATAGAGCTTCAAGAGGCAGACAGACAGAATTCAAAACTAAAGTTCATGGCAATGGGAACCTATTAATTGGTCATGCCTACACCAAAAAATTAGGTCTAGAACCTGGTCAGGAATTTAAAATCGATCTTAAAAAAGAATCAAAAACAATTTATCTGATTCCATTAAATTAAAAAATATATTTTACCAACCGTTTTCTTTAAGCCACTCGGAAGAAATATTATTTGAAGATAAATCTTGATTACTATTTTTATTAAATAAAAGTAATTTCTCTACATATTTAATTAGTGCATCTGCCTCAAGGTTTACGCTGTCACCGATATTTAATTTATTCAGATTTGTGTTATGCCAAGTATGAGGAATTATCGCAATAGTAAATATTTCTCCTTCCTGCTCATATTTTGCAATTGTAAGACTTATACCATTTACACAAATACTGCCTTTATTAACTACATATTTTGAAAAATTATTATTTTTCCACTTTATTGATAAGAGCCAAGATTTCTCTAATTTTTCTATATTCTCAACTGTTCCAAGGCCATCAACATGTCCGCTGACTATATGCCCTCCTAGACGGTCAGACACCCTAAGAGCGGGCTCCAAATTAACAATCTGATTCAGGTTCGACTTTACTCCTAAAGTTGTTTTTTTTAATGTCTCCTCACTAACATCAACAGTAAATTTATTTTGAAAAATCTCTTTAACTGTCAAACAAATTCCATCAACAGCTATGCTGTCACCAATTGCCATATCAAATAAATTATCTAGAATTTCAATTTCTAAAATATTTTTTTCTTGTCTTAGTTTTCCAACTGATTGAATTATTCCTGTAAACATAGATTTAAGAAAAATATTTTTGCAAAATTTTGTATTTACTTTAATTTACTTTAAATGATTTTCAACTATAAATAAATTAAAGAGTAAATAAAAAGAAATTGATCATATTTAGATGATTATTAATTCACAAAAAAGATCATTTGGTAGAGGGGCGAAAGTGAGCTTATTCACTTTAGGGACAATGCGAGCAACTGAAAGTCTCGAAAAAATGTATAGCATAATAAAAAATGCATATTATGTAGGAATTAACCACATAGAAACAGCACCCTCTTATGGTGATGCTGAATCACTTATTGGAAATTCAATAAAAAAATTAGCAATAGAAGAGAATATAAAAGAAAAAAATTGGGTGATTACTTCCAAAGTTTTACCAAAGGGTGATTTTGACTTTTTAAAAAATAATTTTAAAAAGTCTCTTAAAAATTTAAATCGCGAGAAAATTAATAATCTTGCAATTCACGGACTCAACTTAAAACAACATCTAGATTGGGTTCTTTCTGGAGAGGGTAAGAAATTCATTTCTTGGATACTTGAGAAGGAACTAGTTGATCAAGTCGGTTTTAGTTCTCACGGAAGTTATTCACTAATTAAAGATGCAATTAACTGTGAAGTTTTTACTTTTTGTAGTCTTCATTTACATTATTTAGATCAATCTAAGATTGCTTTAGCAGAGGAAGCTATAAAAAAAGGTATGGGAGTTTTAGCAATATCACCTGCAGATAAAGGCGGTAGATTGTATTCTCCAAGTGATATTTTGATAGAGGCCTCTAAGCCTTTTCATCCATTAGAATTAGCGTATCGATTTCTTCTCGCAAAAGGCATTACAACTTTATCCTTGGGGGCGACAAACAAAAAAGATTTTGAATTTGCGCATAAACTTAGAAACTCATTCGAGAAGCTTACAAAACTTGAAAAAAGCGCCCTTAATAAAATTGAGGAAGTTTCTAATGAAAGATTAAACTCAACCAAATGTGAACAATGTAGATCTTGTCTTCCATGTCCAAATGAAGTGCCTATTCCAGAAATACTTCGTTTAAGAAATATATCTATTGGTTATGGCCAATTAGAATTTTCAAAAGAAAGATACAATTTAATAGGAAAAGCTGGCCACTGGTGGGAAGAAAAAAATTCCTCATTTTGTCAAGAATGTAATGAATGTGTTCCTAAATGTCCTAGTAAATTAGATATACCAAATTTATTAAAGGAAACTCATAACTTATTAATTGAAAATCCTACAAAAAGATTATGGGGATAAGGACTCATTCCAGATATTTTTAAGATTAATTTTTTGTTCATTTGTTAAGACAGGGAAAGACCAACTATTTTCCCAACATTTCTCAGAAGGTCCTGAGATGGGGAGCATTTCAGTTTTATATTTACTTTGCAAATAATCACTATTGAATGGAAGATACCAACCCTGGCTTACTAATTTATCTACTATTGATTTATTTTCTAAAGATTTAATCCATTTAATTAATATTGCATTATTTAGATTTGATCGACTAAGTAGAAAATGCCACATCAAAGGTACGCCTTGGCTTGGGAAAACTAAAGAAAGCCTTGGATCTATTTTTAAATATTTTGAACAAAGACTATAAGGAACTATTGCGACAATAGCATCAGAATTAATCAACCAATTGAGCATATTTTTATCATCAAATAACATAGCTTGGCTTTTGAGTTTTTTTAAAGAATTAGATGAATTAATTTTTTGAGCAATTGACAATATTATTCTGGGACTTTGTGGAAAAATAATTTTCCCAGTTAATTTTTCAGAAAGAAGAAAATCCCAAGATGTTCTTGCTGAAGTTATTAATTCTTTATTATTTTTAATGATGATTGTATAGGGTACTACGCCAATAGGAAATAATTTACTCCTCTGATTTTGATTAAAGCTTCCCAAAAAATCTATCGATCTCTTATCCAAATTTTCGAACAGTGCATATTCATTTATTTTTTCAAATTCTGAAAAATCTATACTAGAAATCCATCCATCATTTATTAAAGTAAAGTCAGAATTCAAAATTGTGTTTCTATTTTTTTGTAGCTGAATATTTTCAAAATTAATTTTTTCCTGCTTCCAATCTTTTGGAATCGTATCTTTAAAAGATTCTGGATAAAAAGAATTTTGTAATGCAATTTTTACTTTATTAGGTAGATTACTGCAAGAGTTTAAGAAAAATAAAAGCGAAAGCTTACCACAATTTAAAAATTCTCTTCTGGTTGCAAATTTTGAAAACATTCAGCAATCCTTCTCTAAAGAAATTTGACCTAGGCCCTTCATCATTTCCAGATTTTGTTGACACAATGAAACTATTTCTTCATTTTTAAATCCATCTAAGAAAGCAAGCAATGATATTCCACCAGCACCTACACCTTCTTTTACATGACCTAATTCATAATCCTTCAATTCTTTGTATTTTGAAGATTTGAAATTTAAAGGACTGGCTAAACCTAATAATTTGACATCATATTTTTCATTAATTAGATTTACTAAATCATTTAGAGAATTATCTTTCACAAGCCACCCAGTTGTCGCAATAAAAACATCTTCAATAAATTCATCTTTATTTTTTTCACCTAAAAATTCTAATACAAGCAAAATGACTGCTAACATCTGACTTCCTCCAGACAATATTACAGGTTGTTTTGCTAACCTGGCACCAATTAATAGACCCATTGAGAAAGCTTGGAAAGGATCACCTACCGCCGCGACAACATCAAAAGAGTCGAAATCAGCCTTGAAATTTGCATTGAAAAGTCCTCTTTCAACTACTTGTCTTCTTAATTCTCTTGGAGCTTTAAATAAACTACTCCCTACTAAATTAGATACCTGCAAACCAAAAGCTTCCATTACTGCCTGAGCAGTTGTGGTGCCCCCCGGTACAGATTCAGAAATTAAAACTGGTTGTTTTAAGGATTTTCCTATCGCAAGACCTTTTTCATAGAGATTTAAAACTCTCTCTTTAGTCATCGATTTACCAGTAGTAAGACAATTTGATGGGCCCAAATTTCTATCTTCTACAACCAAATGATTAAAATAAGGCTTTGCTCCTATTCCCAGAGGAACAATAACTGGATAAATATTTATAAGCTTTGAACAAACATGACTGATTAGGGCCGGAGTTACTCCTGCATTGAGAAGAGGCAATTTATATTTATGATCTTTTGAAGCACCCTCAAGCAAAAATTCGGCATCTGCGAGCGCAGTTTTTCTCCTTGATTTTGCATTAATACCTGCTGCGGAAATTCCTGGAATTTGAGATGTATTAGTGCCAGCGATTATAAGAAATATTTTTAAATTTTTAATATTCTTTTTAAGTATTTCTATCTTATTAAGTTGTCTTTTTTTATTGGATTCATTACCAAAAAAATTTATCCCTAATTCTGTACTGTACATTCTTACTTTTTTTAATTATTAAAATCAACTAAGCTATTTAATAATCTTGGAGGATCTGGGATGGTTAATTTAAATCTAGGAAACAGAGAATAGGCAACTACATGTACAGTTAAAACATAAACTATTTCTTGAAAAATTATTAATAAAATTGCACCTAGTTGTATACTCAAAATTGAGGGATATAAAGGTAAATTAAATAATCCAATTAACTTTTCTATTAGACCATAACTCGCTCTAGTAATTAACACCCAAAGATTATCTCCAACCAAAGTAGATAATGCTATTACTCTTATTAAGAAGCCAAGGGTTCCAATAACAACTCCCCCAGTTAAACTAAGTTTCCAACTCTTTTCTTTAAACCAACACCAACCTAACCAAAAAGCCAAGATCCCATAAGGAAATAAAAATAAAGTTCCTCTAACAGGACCCATAATTATGAATAAAAGTAGAAATTGTATTAAAAGTCCTTCCAATGCAATTTTAGTTCCTCTTCTCAAGTGCAACAAGATCATTGGGAGGGGTAAAATCAACCTTAATAAAGCTCCCCCAATTGGCAGATAATATAATGCAACCCATAATAAAGACGAAAGAGATGCTAAATAAGAGGTCTCGACAATATTTAATGCTTCAGTTTTTGTTGTTATTTTCATTTTTTGTTGAATATTTTTAATTAATTTTTATTCATACTTTTATTTTTTGAATCTAAGATACGTTCAATCTTTTCTATTTCAAAATTTACCTCAGAATTACTCAATATGGAACTCAACTCTTCAGTGGGATCTTTTGGATCTACATCTTTTAAAATGAATATTATTTTGTAAGATTGAAGCTCAATTTTTCTTTTTTTTGAAAGATTCTTAATTTTTTTATTTTTTTTATCATCAAATTTTTTGTTTTCTTTTTCTAAATTTATATCTTTTTTATTTAATAAGTTATTTTGTAAATCTTCATTTTTGCTTGTTTTTTCTAAATCATTAAAACTACTTTCAAGAAAATTTCCAATCCTCCCTCCAGAGCATGATTGCAAGAAAATTAAAAAAATTAATAAAAAAAATTCTTTTTTTTTTAAAATCATATTTTTTCTAACTTTTCTTTTTCCTTGTAGTTTTTTTATTACTAATCTTTGTTTTTTTTAAAATTGAGCCTTTTTTATCTTTTAGTTTTTCTTCTAAAAGAGATACTGCGTCATCTATGGTAAATTTTTCTATGTCAGTATCTTTGGCAATCGAAACATTAGTTTTGCCACATTTTAAATAGACGCCATATCTTCCATTTAATATTTGAATTTTTTCTTTAAATTCTTTCGGTTTTCCAAAGTCTTTAAGTACCTCTTGACCACCTCTACCCATTTTTGGCATCGCAAGAATTTCTAATGCTCGTTCTATATCAACTGTAAAAACATCATCCTCTTTCTTTAAGGATCTGTTTTCAGATTCATTTTCATTTTTAATCCATTTGATATACGGGCCAAATCTTCCTCTATCAGCCTCAACAACTCCTCCTTCAGGATGAACTCCTAACAATCTAGGCAAACTTAAAAGTACAAGAGCCTCATCTAGAGTTAGATCATCAGTTTTCAACTCTTTGGGTAATGAAGCTCTTCTTGGTTTAGCTTTATCTTGATCATTATTTCCCAATTGTACGTAAGGTCCATAAGGGCCAAATCTTAAAAAGACTTTTTCCCCAGTTTTTGGATCAGTTCCAAGATCCGATGGGCCACTTAAGATTTGATCAACTTGTTTTATGTCTAAATCTCCAGGAGTAATATCCATTGGAAGATTACCTTTAGCCTGAATTTCATTACCAGATTCATCAATTTTTGTACCCTCTAGCCAAGGTCCGTTAGAGCCTATTCTGACTACGCAAGGAAGGTCTTCGAAATCAACTTGTCTATAAGCTTTACCATCAATATCACCCTCTGTTTTCTGAACCTTTACCTCCAAACCATTTTTACCTTTATAGAAAGTTTCGAGGTATGGTAGCCACTCAAGATTGCCTGAAGATATTTCATCCAATGAAGATTCCATTTTTGCAGTAAAAGTAGTATCAACCAGATCAGGAAAATGTTCTTCTAATAGAGCAGTAACAGCAAAAGCTGTAAACGTTGGAGCCAAAGTATTGGAAGATATATTCGCATAACCTCTATCAACTATGGTCCCAATAATGCTGGCATAGGTAGAAGGTCTTCCAATCCCTTCTTTTTCAAGAACTTTAACTAATGCAGCCTCTGTATATCTTGCAGGAGGTTTAGTTTCATGAAAAGTAGATTCCTTATTAGTAACTTCAAGACATGTTCCAGTTGTTAAGTTTGGGAGAATAATTTCTTGTTGTTCAAGGGATGAACTTGGGTCATCACTTCCCTCGACATAAGCTCTGAAGAATCCTGCGAAATCAATACTTTTCCCGCTCGATTTAAATAATCCATCCCCTACGCTAATTTCAGCATTAATCATTGTTAACCTAGCTTCCGCCATTTGACTAGCTACAGTTCTTTTCCAAATTAAATCGTAAAGTGATAAGTCTCTACCAGTTAGATTAGTTTCCTTTGGTGTTTTAAATACCTCACCTGCCGGCCTAATAGCTTCGTGTGCTTCTTGAGCATTTCTTGCAGTTGAATTAAATTGTCTTGGTGAGTTAGATAAATATTCTTTTCCATACATAGAACTGACACATTCTCTAGCAGCTCTTGTGGCTTGTTCGGAGAGATGAACTGAATCAGTTCTCATATATGTTATGAAACCTCTCTCATATAGCCCTTGTGCACATCTCATAGTTTCTCTTGCAGACAAACGAAGCTTCCTATTTGCTTCTTGTTGTAATGTGCTAGTTGTAAATGGAGGAACTGGCTTACGAGTGGATGGCTTTTTTTCGATTTTTGAGACTAACCAATCCTCTGAGGAAAAAGTCTTCAATAAATCATTTACTTGTTCTTCTCCAATTATTAAAGATTTGTTTCCTTCTTTTAATTTACCGGTTTGTTCGTCGAAATCGGAACCGTTAGAAATTCTTTGACCGTTTAAACTGAATAATTTAGTTTCGAAAGTAATATTATCTTTTACTAGGGAAGCTTTAATCCCCCAGTAACTAGCTTTTTTAAAGGATCTTCTTTCTCTCTCTCGCCTAACAAGAAGTCTTACAGAAACTGATTGGACACGACCAGCAGATAGTCGGGGGGCTACCTTCTTCCAAAGTAAAGGAGATAATTCATATCCAAAAAGCCTGTCCAAGATTCTTCTTGTTTCTTGAGCCTGAACAAGTTCCATATCAATTTCTCTTGTTTGGTCTAAAGCTTTATTAATTGCCTTTTTTGTGATTTCATGAAAAACCATTCTCTTAGTTGGTATTTTAGGCTTAAGTATTTGCAAGAGATGCCAGCTAATACTCTCTCCCTCTCTATCTTCATCAGTTGCCAGTAATAGTTGGGTAGCACCTTTCAAAGCATCTTTCAGCTCTTTAACAACCTTTTTCTTATCTTTTGGAACTATATAAAGTGGTTCAAAATCTTCTGTTGTATTAACTCCTATCCTTGACCATTTTTCCTTTTTAACCGCAGCAGGTATTTCAGCAGCTCCTTTTGGAAGATCTCTTACGTGTCCCATTGAAGCGAGAACTTCATAATTAGAAGGCAAAAACTTTCTTATAGTTTTTGCTTTGGTGGGACTTTCAACAATAACAAGTGTGTGATCCAAGGTTTATTTCAAAAATTGGTGTTTTTGTTCAGTTAGGGCATATTATGATTATTTGAAGCTTTTTCAAGTAATTTCTTCTGAAAATTTCAAAAATCATACCCACAAATTATAATCAAGTTAAGATTAACTCTTAGACCCTTACAATCAAACATCTAATTTAATCCAATTTAATAAAGTGCCCAACGAAATCTTTACAATTAATTTAAATGCTCAAGCCATTATTCCAGAGGCTTTTATTTTACTAGGTATTGTTGGAACACTTCTTGTAGATTTAGCTGGAGAAAAAACTGCATCAAAATGGGCACCAATAATTTGCTATTTATCAATTGGAAGCTCTCTTGTTAGTTTGGCATTGCAATGGAGTAATCCGGTAGAAAGCGCATTCCTTGGGTCCTTTAATTCAGATAATTTGGCAATCGCATTTAGAGCAATAATTTCTTTATCAACCTTAATATCTTTACTTATAAGTTGGCGGTATACAGAACAAAGTGGTAGCCCAATTGGCGAGTTTGCTGCGATAGTTCTTTCGGCCACCCTTGGAGCAATGCTTTTGTGTGGATCTACTGACCTTATTAGTGTATTTATATCTCTGGAAACTTTATCTGTAGCAAGTTACTTACTTTCTGGTTACCTCAAGAGAGATCCAAGAAGTTCAGAAGCGGCCTTAAAATACCTCCTTGTTGGATCAGCTGCTGCTGCTGTCTATTTGTATGGATCCTCTTTTCTTTATGGATTAAGTGGTTCAACAAACTTAGCGACAATAGGTTTAGAGATTATCAATAAGCCATCCTTCATTACTTCACTAGCTCTTGTATTTGTCTTATCAACAGTTGCATTTAAAATTGCTGCTGTTCCCTTTCATCAATGGACTCCTGATGTATATGAGGGTTCACCTACACCTGTAGTAGCTTTTTTATCTGTTGGTTCAAAAACAGCGGGCTTTGCATTTGCAATAAGAATATTAAGCACAACTTTCTCTTCTTTTGACGAAGAATGGAAACTTTTATTTACCATTTTGGCCATATTAAGCATGGCTCTAGGAAATGTTGTAGCTCTAGCTCAAACCTCAATGAAAAGGATGCTAGCTTACAGTTCTATTGGACAAGCCGGATTTGTAATGATTGGAATAGTATCTGGCACACAAGATGGTTTATCAGCAGCTGTTTTATATTTGGCTGCATATTTGTTTATGAATTTGGGTGCATTTTCTTGTGTAATACTTTTCTCACTAAGAACTGGTTCTGACAGAATTCTTGATTACTCAGGACTTTACCAAAAAGATCCTCTCATTACATTAGGCTTAAGCCTTTGTCTTCTATCTCTTGGAGGTTTACCTCCAATGTTAGGATTTTTTGGAAAGATATACTTGTTCTTTGCAGGTTGGGCAAATCATCAATATCTATTAGTAATAGTTGGATTAGTAACTTCAGTTATATCTATTTATTACTACATTTCAGTGATAAAAATGATGGTAGTTAAAGAACCACAGGAAGCTTCTGAAATAGTCAAATCATATCCTGAAATTAATTGGGGAATTGTAGGATTACCTCCCTTGAGAATTGCACTTTATACTTGTGTCGCAGTAACTGCTCTTGGAGGAATCCTATCTAATCCTCTTTTTAAATTAGCTAATACAGCAGTTTCAGAAACTCCTTTCTTACAAGATATTATTGCTACAGCAAACAATATTTCCTAGAAGAATTCTTCAATAAATGTCTAAGAAAGTCGCGAGTTTAGAAAATATATCTAAAACATATGGGAAAGAAGATCTAACTGTTAAAGCCTTAGACAGCATAAACTTAGAAATTTATAAAGGTGATTATTTAGCTGTAATGGGAGCTAGTGGCTCAGGCAAAAGTACAGCTATGAATATTATTGGATGTCTAGATAGACCATCTGAAGGTATTTATAAATTAAATGGTATTCCTGTTGAGAATTTATCTGATGATGAGCTCGCGGAAATACGTAACCAAAAATTAGGCTTCGTTTTTCAACAATTTCATCTTCTTTCAGACGCAACTGCACTTGAAAACGTAACTTTGCCGATGATTTATGCTGGTATTGATCCTGAAAAAAGATTAGAGCGAGGTAAAAATGCCTTAAAAAAAGTTGGCCTTTCAGAAAGAATGAATAATCGTCCAAACCAATTATCCGGAGGTCAACAACAACGAGTTGCTATTGCGAGGGCTATTATCAATAACCCTGCAATTTTGTTAGCAGACGAACCTACTGGAGCACTAGATTCAAAAACCACTGAAGATGTATTAGATCTTTTTGACAAACTGCATGAATCTGGAATAACTATAGTTTTAGTTACGCATGAAGATGAAGTTGCAAATCGCGCAAAAAAAATAGCCAAATTTAAGGATGGAAGAATAGTTGAATTAAAAGTTAATTAAATTCAAAACCTTCTAATTACCTTCAGTTGAGTTTCATTTTCAATTCTTAAATTCCCATTGGAATCAATATCTTTAATTTTCCATGTATGAGGACAATAACCACTAGGTAAAAAACTTTTAGTAAGAAACTTATTTGCAGATTTAATCACATATTCTTTCTTCTTATTACATTCAATTGAATCATAAAAAGCTTTAAGAACTTTGGCTGTCCAATAATGTTGATTAATATTCTTAGTTTGAAGTACCTTTGATAATGAAATACCTTCCGATGGAGTGTAATTTAAAACATTCATGCCAATTCCTACTCTTACATAGATAATCTCCTTGCCTCTTGTTATCACCCTTGGTAAAAATCCAATCAACTTTTTTGAACCAAAAAAAATATCATTTGGCCATTTCAAACAAACATTTATATTCTCTTGTCTAAGCATTTCACATAACTTAATACCTAAAGACAAATTAAATATTTGACATTCAAATTCTTTTGAAAATATTGGGTAAGCTGCACTTAACCAAATCCCGCCTTTTGGAGAAACCCAAGTTTTTGAATTTTGGCCAACTCCTGATAACTGTTCTCTTGCAATTATGGCTACTAAATAAAAAACTGTCTTAGCTGCAGATCCAATAACTTTCACAAATTCTTTATTAAAACAACGAGCATCTTTTTGAAGATTAGATTAACTTTAGTCTTAATAAGTAAATTTTACAAATTGGACAAAAAGTATTTGCCAATAGTGAATAGAAGGAATCCACATCCATTAAAAAATTGTCTTGATAATTTCAAAAAATCATGGGGAGACTTAGATAAACTTTCTAAAATCAACGAAAACTGGAAGAAATTAATCGGTTTGGAACTATTTCAAGAATGCAAACCATTAAATATTGAAAAAAAAATACTTACTATTGCAGTAAATCATCCACAGTGGCGCCAAGCTTTAATCTATAACAAGCATAAATTAAAAGAGAGAATAGAGAAAATTGGAATAACTTTGAATGAAATAAAAATAATACAAAATTATGAAATTAAAAATAAAAATATCAAAGCTACTAATGCAAAGATAGTTTGGGCAAAGCATCCAAGCAGAATCAATCAAAATAATATGTGCATTTGTACTCTTTGTAATTCCCCTACTCCTGAGGGCGAAATCAAAAGATGGGGAAAGTGTTCTTTTTGTTGGAGAAAAATAAAAAACTAAATTCTTTATTTAACTAAAATTAGTATTCCCATTTGCCCCCCCAAAATAGTCCTATATTCAGCTTTTTTAAATCCAACTTCCTTAGCAATATTTATAAGCTCATTTTTCTTTGGAAAATTACTAATACTTTTTTCAATATATGCGTACTCTGGACCTAAATTAAAAAGCCGCGAAATGGTTACTACAATTAATCTCAAATAAATTTTCTGAAAAATATTGGATAAAGAATTTCTTGTTGAGTGATTAAAATCCAAAAATCCTGCCCTTCCCTTATCCTTCAAAAGATCAAAAACTTTTTTTATTCCTTCTTCAACATTATTTAAGTTTCTAAGTCCATATGACATGCAAATCCCATCAAAATTTTTTGAATAATCATTAATTTCTAATACATCTTTAATTTCCCACTTAATAAATTTATTTTTTTTAAGCTCTGATTTTTTTTTTGCAATATTTAAGATATCCTCTGCACTGTCAATCCCAGTAATTGAACCCCTTGGACTAACTCTCTCAGAAATTAAGAATGCTAAATCTCCAGTTCCACAGCATAAATCAGCCCAATCTTCACCATTTAAAGGTTCCAATAAATTAACTAATTTCCTTTTCCATAATCTGTGCAGCCCAAAACTTAATAGATTATTTAAAAAGTCATATTTATAAGAAATTTTATTAAATATATTTTTGACTTCGATAGTTTTTGTGAATTTCATTTTTAAATTTTTAACTTATTTGGTCTAATTGGAAGTTTTTTTTCGAGGAGGAAAGTCTTTATTTCTCTTAAAGAAAGTTTCTTATCATGAAGTAATGATGCTAAAAGTGCGGCAGATGCCCTGCCTTCATTGAAAACATCATAGATATCTTCTAAACAACCTGCTCCTCCAGAAGCAATCACTGGAATATTAACAATATTGGTAACAGATTCAGTCAGATGTAAATCATATCCATTCTGCGTGCCATCACCATCCATTGAAGTAAGCAAAATTTCCCCTGCGCCTAACTCCTCAACTTTCTTTGCCCAACTTAATACATCTATTCCAGTATTTTCTCTCCCTCCTTTTACATATACCTCCCATTCATCAGTCTTATTAACTTTTCTTTTAGCATCAATTGCTATCACGATACATTGATTACCAAATTCTCTAGAACTTTTAGAAATTAAATCTGGATTTCTAACAGCAGAAGAATTCAAACTCACTTTGTCCGCTCCAGCTCTTAAAAGATCATTAATTGAAGAAACAGAATCTATTCCTCCACCTACTGTAAATGGGATTTTTACTGATTTTGCGGTCCTAGAGACAAGGTCAACTAATGTATTTCTATTTTCTACACTAGCTCTAATATCTAAGAATACTAATTCATCTGCGCCCTCATCAGAATACCTACAAGCCAATTCAACAGGATCGCCTGAGTCTCTCAAGTTAACAAAATTTACACCTTTAACCACTCTGCCATGGGCGACATCTAAACAAGGAATTAAACGAAGAGCTACCATTTTAGTAAAAATTGTCCAAATGCTGTTAATCTTGCATAATAGCTTCCATTTTACCTCTTA
>LUMH01000102.1_pt1 | contig 20618 bp, 17 predicted proteins | sample 730001 | NCBI WGS metagenome assembly LUMH01 (sample SAMN03860268, study PRJNA289734) | marine metagenome | biome: seawater column; feature: ocean; material: water; isolation source: Red Sea water column Station 34 - depth 25m | place: Saudi Arabia: Red Sea | collected 2011-10-15 | depth 25 m
CATCTATAGAAACAAATGGATCAATATCAAAAATTTTATTATCAATATAATCATTTAAAAACTTACCACTATCATCTCTGCTAATGCCAAAAGTTGTTTGTGTTAAGTCATTTGTTCCAAAACTAAAGAATTCTGCATGTCTAGATATATCATCTGCTTTGATTGCTGCTCTTGGGAGCTCAATCATTGTACCCACTAAAAAATTTAGTTTTGTTTTAGTTTTGTTTTCAACTTCTTTTGCAACTCTAATTACTAAATCTTTCATTATTTTTATTTCTGCTTCAGTTGATACCAAAGGTATCATGATCTCCGGAATAATAGATTTTATCTTGAGTTTTTTACATTCAACTAAAGCATGAAAAATCGCTGTGCACTGCATCTCATATATTTCTGGGAATGATATACCTAATCTACAACCTCTATGACCAAGCATTGGATTTTGTTCATGAAGTTCTGTTATTCTACCCTCTAATTCAGAACTTTTGATGTTTAAAGCATTTGCTACATCGCTAATTTCTTTTTGATTTTTCGGTAAAAATTCATGAAGTGGTGGATCTAATAATCTAACTGTAACAGGTAGACCATTCATAATTTTAAAGATATCAATAAAATCCTTTTTTTGAAAAGGAAGTAGTTTCTTTAAAGCATTAGCCCTATCTTCTTTTGATTTTGATAAAATCATTTCTCTTACAGATAAAATTCTCTCTTCATCAAAAAACATATGTTCTGTTCTACAAAGACCTATTCCTTCAGCTCCAAATTCTCTAGCAGTTTTACTATCAAGAGGTGTTTCAGAATTAGTTCTAATTTTTAGTTTTCTAAATTTATCAGCCCAACTCATAAGTTTAGAAAAATCTCCCGAAATTTCGGGTTTAACAGTTTTAACTTCTCCTTTTATAATTCTACCAGTTGATCCATCAATTGTAATTAAATCACCTTCTTTAATTTCATTATTTTTTGTTTTAAAAATTTTATTTTGGTAATCTATTTCTATTTCGCTTGAGCCAGATACACAAGGTCTACCCATTCCTCTTGCAACTACTGCAGCATGGCTGGTCATCCCTCCTCTTGCAGTAAGAATTCCTTTAGCTGCATGCATTCCATTGATATCTTCAGGTGATGTTTCTACTCTTACTAGGATTGTATTTTGCATCATTCCATTTAATCTTTCAGCCTCATCAGATGTAAATACTACTTTTCCACTAGCTGCTCCTGGAGAAGCAGGAAGGCCTTTGGCTATTACTTCTAAATTCGCTGTTTCATCTAAAGTTGGATGAAGCAAAGTATCTAATGAATTTGGTTGCACTCTAAGAACAGCCTCTTTTTTTGTGATGAGTTTTTCTCTTTCCATATCGACAGCAATTTTGACTGATGATTTTGCAGTTCTTTTTCCTGATCTAGTTTGCAACATCCACAACTTATTATTTTCGACTGTGAACTCCACATCCTGCATATCTTTATAATGTTTCTCCAGTTTTATAAGAATATTTTTTAGATTTTTGTAAACTCTAGGCATAGACTCTTCCATTGAAAGAAGTGTTTCTTTTGCATCTTTTCTAGCTTTCTTAGTTATATGTTGGGGCGTCCTTGTCCCTGCAACAACATCTTCTCCTTGAGCATTTATTAAATATTCGCCATAGATTTCATTGATTCCATTGGATGGATTACGTGTAAATACAACACCTGTCGCGCAGTCATCACCCATATTTCCAAAAACCATAGACTGCACATTTACTGCAGTTCCCCATTCTGATGGGATATGATTTAATTTTCTATAAACCTTTGCTCTGTTACTCTCCCATGACAAAAAGACTGCACTAATTGCACCTAGTAATTGTTCATTAATATTTTGAGGAAAATTTTTTTTTGTTTTTTCTTTTACAATATTTTTAAAGTCTTTAATCAATCCATCCCAATCATCTTCATCCAAATCAGTGTCTAGCAAAACACCTTTTGTAAGTTTGTAATTTTCAATTAATTCTTCAAAATTATAACTTTCAACACCCATAACAACATTTGCATACATTTGTATAAATCTTCTATAACTATCTTTTGCAAATCTCATATTTGATGTTTTGTTTGCTAAAGCAATCACAGTTTTGTCATTTAGTCCAAGATTTAAAATAGTATCCATCATTCCTGGCATGGATACCCTTGCGCCAGATCTTACAGATAATAATAAAGGATTTTTCAAATCTCCAAATTTTTTACCAGAATCTTTTTCAATATTTTTTAATTCTTTATTTATTTCATTTATGATTTTAGGCTTTAATTTCTTTTTATTTTTATAAAATAAATCACAAACTTCAGTAGAAATCGTAAATCCAGGTGGGACAGGTAAACCCATCCTTCCCATTTCTGATAAATTTGCACCTTTGCCTCCTAAAATATTTTTTGGGTTTTTTATTTTTATTGTGTCTTTAGATTTAAAATTAAAAACTAATTTTGGCATTTATGCTTCTATTTTTGAAAAGTTAAAATAATTATCGAAGCTTTTACACAACATTTTTAAAAGTTCTAGTCTGTTTTTTTTAATTATTTCTTCTTGATCATTAACTATTACATTATCAAAAAACTCATTAACCTCTATTTTGGCACTTGAGAGTGTTTTAAGACTTTCATCATAATCCTCGTCTCTACCTATGCTTGAAAAATACTTTCTTATAATATGTATTTTTTTATAAAGATTTTTTTCATAATCATTTTTAAAGAGACCAGGATCGGCAGAACCTACAATTTCTAGTTTTGATTTACTTTCGCTATTTAAAATGTTTGCAGATCTTTTATAAATTGCAATAACATCAAGACCAAAATCTTTTTTAATATTTTTATTCAAATTTAATGATTTATTAAAAATTTTTAGTAAATCATCTATTCCATAAGAATTAGTGGAGCATTCAATAATATCCGACCTAATATTTTTTTCTTTTAAATAATTTTTTAATCTATCTAAAATAAAATCTCCCAATTCATCATTTATCAATTTTGAGTCAAAAGAGTAATTTTGTTCTTTGTACAAACTTATTGAATAATTTATTAGATCTCTTAATTTTATTTTTTTTTGATTTTCAATTATTAACCTTAATAAACTAATTGCCATTCTTCTTAAGGCATAAGGATCTTTTGAACTAGTTGGTTTGAGATTAATTCCAAAAAATCCAACTAAGGAGTCTATTTTGTCACTTAACGATAATGCTATGCTGTATGGTTTTTTTGGAACTTTACTATCAATGCCACTTGGTAAGTAATGCTCTGAAACAGCTAAACTTATTTCTTCGTCAAAACCTTGCTCTCTTGCAAAGTATCCACCCATCACACCTTGTAATTCAGGAAACTCTCCAACTAAATCTGACATCAAATCTACTTTGCAAATTGAGGAGGCAATTTCTATCTTTTCTTTACTTATTAAAAGTTCATCTGATATTATTCCGCTAAGTTTTCTTACTCTTTGTATTTTATCAAAATAACTTCCCAATCCTTTAAAATAATTAATTTGCTTCAATCTAGACACCTGTTTAACTAAATTTTGAGACTTATTTCTATTCCAAAAAAATTCTGCATCTGCCAACCTTGCATCTACAACATTTTGATTTCCTAATTTAACTAATCCCTTTTTGTCCTTGCAATCTGCTACAACTATAAAATTATTTGTTATTTTGTTTTTGCTATCAAATGTAGGAAAATATTTTTGGTGATGCTGCATTGTAATAATAAGTATTTCTTGGGGAATTTCTAAAAATTTCTTATTAAACTCACATACTAAAATTTTTGGTTTTTCAACAATATTTATTATTTCGTCTATAAGTTTTTCATTCACGTTTATATGAATTTTTTTTTGATTAGTTGCCTTGTTTATTTCTTTAATTATAAATTCTTTCCTTTTATCTTGATCAATTGTTACTCCTTTTTGTTTAAAAAATTTTATATAAGATTTAAAATCATTAAAACTTTTTACTTCATCTTCTAGATCTTTATCTGTAAAAGTTTTATTTGAACTATGTAAATGGTTTAATTTAAATTCAATTATTTTTTTATCAAATAAAGCTAATATTGATTTTAACGGTCTTCCCCAATATAAATCATGATTGCCCCATTTCATTGATTTTTTCCATGAAATTTTTAAAAGTAAACTTGCAATACTTTCTTTTAATAAATCGTATGTTTTTATTTTTTGCGATGGTTTGTTGTAGAAGTAGAATATGCCTTTTTCAGTGCTTTTTTTGAAAACTTTTTCTTTACTTATTTTATTGGATTTTAAAAATCCTTCCAAAGCCTTTTCTGGAGCATTTATATTAGGACCTCTAATTTCCTCTGCTTTTTTTATTACATCTTTAGATATCTTATTTATATGAACAATGAGCCTATTTGGAGTTGAATAAGTATTAATTTTACCTTTAACTATAATTTCATTATCATCAAAAAATTTTTTAAAAATTTGTGTTAATTCATTTCTAGCATTGATTTGTAATCTGGAAGGTATTTCTTCACTAAATAATTCAAGGAAAAATTCAGACATTTTAATTTTGTGTTTCTACCCAGATTTTTCCAATTTCTCTTGTCAGATCTCTGATCCTTGCAATATATTCTGCTCTTTGAGCAACACTTATAACTCCTCTAGCATCTAAAATATTGAACACATGACTTGATTTTAAACATTGATCATATGCTGGAAGAGAAATTTTCTTTTCAATTAATGATTTTGCTTCTTCTTCGAGCATATCAAAAATTTTAAATAATTTATCTGTGTTTGCATACTCAAAATTATAGGCTGAAAATTCTTTTTCAGCTTGATGAAAAACATCTTTGTATAAAACTCCTTCATCATTCCAAATTAAATCAAAAACATTTTTTTTACCTTGAATAAACATACATAATCTCTCTAAACCATAAGTAATTTCAACAGATATTGGATTGCATTCCATCCCTGCCATTTGTTGAAAATAAGTAAATTGAGTAACTTCCATACCATCACACCATACTTCCCATCCAAGACCAGCAGCACCTAAGGTTGGACTTTCCCAATCATCCTCTACAAATCTGATATCGTGCTCTTCGTATTTAATACCTACTGATGAAAGGCTATTAAGATACATTTTTTTAATATCTTTTGGTGAAGGTTTTATTAAAACTTGAAATTGATAATAGTGTTGCAAACGATTAGGATTTTCTCCATACCTTCCATCTGTTGGTCTTCTTGATGGTTGAACGTAAGCTGTTTTCCATGGTTTAGAACCTAATGATCTTAGAGTTGTTGCTGGGTGAAATGTTCCTGCTCCAACTTCTAAATCATAAGGTTGTAAAATAACGCAACCTTTTTTTGACCAGTACTTTTGAAGATTTAAAATTGTATCCTGAAAAGAAATAAATGATTTTGGATTTTTTGTTTTTTTTTTAGAAACCATATTTTTGCCAAATAGATCTTTCTTCTAAAACACTTATCAATTTATCCGCATGGTCTTCAGAAGACGAAAGTTTTTTGGCAAGCCATCCTTTAGACTTTTCAAATTTTTTAATTTCAACATCTTCACCAAATTTTTCTCTCAATATCTGTTCTGCATTCCCTATTCCATCTATCAAACCAAGTTTTAAAGATGTTTTGCCAGACCAAAATTCTCCAGAAAAAAGTTCAACATCAGTTTTGTTTAATTTTGTTGATCTACTTTCCTCTACAACATTAATAAATTCTTGGTGAAGTTCCAGTTGAATATTTTTTAATCTTTGAATGTCCTCTTCTTTCTCGTCTAAAAAAGGGTCTAGAGTACTTTTATTTTTTCCAGCTGTATAAACCCTTCTTTGAACACCTATTTTTTGAATTAAATCTTTAAAACCAAAAGAAGAATAAATTACTCCTATTGATCCGATTATAGAACTTGCATTAGCATAAATCTCATCACCTGCGCATGCAATTAGATAGCCTCCAGATGCAGCAACATCTTCAGCAAAAACTATTACTTTTTTTTTGTTTTTCTTAGACTGTTCTCTAATAAATTTATATATTAGATGTGATTGAACGGGTGAACCACCTGGTGAATTAATTGAAATTGCAACAGCCTCTGCTTTTTTTACTGAAAAAGCTTTTTTTATCATTTCTTCTTGAGAGGAATATTCTATTCCTTGTTTAAACTTTCCAACATTTCCTATGACGCCGGTAAGTCTTAAATGACTAACAATTTTTTTTTTTTTAAAAAATGAAAACATACAAATGATTATAAAAATTTTACTTAATTATAAAGCTACTTATAGTTGAAGAATTAGGTGCGTCAATTGATAAGTATATTAATAAACTTAATGTAATATTTTGAATTTATGGGTTCAGTAGTTCAATTAAAAAAGCAAATAACTAATGCGTATACAGATTTAGTAAATTCTGTTGATGAAAAACTAAGTTTAGTTGAAGACAAAATTTCTTATAAATTAGATAGTAAAGTTGAGCTTGTTAAAGAAATGACAGCTTACCACATGACTAGTGGAGGTAAAAGATTAAGAGCATTGCTTACTTTGGAGTGTGCTAAATTGTGTGGATATACAAAAGGTAGTAGAGATGTGAACCTAGCTGCATGTGTTGAACTTATACACGCAGCAACTCTTATGCATGATGATGTAATTGACAGCGCAGATTTAAGAAGAGGCAAAAAAACTACAAATAAAATTTGGGGAAATCAGTCATCAATTCTTGTTGGGGACTATTTATTAAGTAGATGTTTTGAAATGATGGTTGAGGATGGAAGTATTGAAGTATTAAAACTTTTATCTTCTACATCATCAACTATTGCTCAAGGAGAAGTTTTGCAATTACAACATAAAGGTGACTCTGAAATGTTAGAAGATACATATTTGAATATAATTTCTTCTAAAACTGCAGCTTTATTTTCAGCATCTTCAAAAGTTGGGTCGATAATTACTGATAAAGACAATAAATTTAAAGATGCACTAGAATTCTATGGAAAGAACCTTGGATTAACATTTCAGATTGCAGATGACACACTTGACTATAACTCAGAATTAAAAATGTTTGGTAAAGAGATAGGGAAAGATTTCTTTGAGGGCAAGGTAACTCTCCCAATTATTCTATTAAATCAAAAATTATCTTCAGATGAAAAATTAGTTTTAAAAAAAATATTTGAACAAAATATCAGATCTAAAGAACAATTTGACTATGTGCTTACATTGGTAAAAAAATATAATATAATTAATGAGTGTTACAAAAAAGCGGAGCACTATATAAGTTTAGCATCAAATTCATTAAGTATATTTCAAGATTGTGAAGAAAAAACTATACTTAAAAATTTAACTGCTTTTAGTATTAATAGAAAATTTTAAGGTGATAAGAGAATTTTTTTCCAATCATTATTTTCTTTAATATATTTTAATCTTTCGTGAATTCTATTTTCACCATCTAACCAAAATTCAATTTCGTGGTGTTTTAACCTCCATCCTGACCAATGATCAGGTCTTGGAACATTATTTTCATCTTTATAGAGATCTTTAAATTTTTTTATTGATTGGTTTAGTTCTTCTCTATCTTTTAAAATTGAACTTTGATTTGATGCCCATGCACCAATTCTACTTCCATAACTTCTGGAATAATAATAATTATCCGCTTCATCATCTGAAACTTTTTCAGCGGTACCAACTATACGGATTTGTCTGAGTAAACTTTTCCAATGAAAGCACATTGAAATTTTTGGATTACGCTTTATAGAGTTTCCTTTATTACTATTAAAGTTAGTGTAAAAAACAAATCCATCCTCTCCATAATCTTTGAGCAATACCATTCTTACATTCGGATAACCTTTTTCGTTAATAGTGCCTAGAGCTAATGCATTTGGATCATTTATTTCTGTTTTCTTTGCCTCGTTGTACCATTCAGTGAATAATAGTATTGGATTATCGAGATCTAGAAAGCATTTATCTAACCCTAAAGAATTTTTTTCGTTCATAATTTAACCAAAATAATTTATATAATAATATAATGTCTTTTAATACATTTGGAAAATTTTTTCGATTTACTACTTGGGGTGAGTCTCACGGTCCAGCAATAGGATGTGTTGTTGATGGATGTCCTCCAAATATCAAGCTTAATATTAAAGACATTCAGTTAGAATTAAATAAAAGAAAGCCTGGTCAGTCAAAATTCACAACCCAAAGAAAAGAGGATGATAAAGTAGAAATTTTATCAGGAACATTTGAGGGCAAAACAACTGGTACACCTATCTCAATGATTATCTTCAATAAAGATATGCGTTCTAGGGATTATAAAAATATTAAAGATAAATTTAGACCTGGTCATGCTGATTATACATATTTTAAAAAGTATGGAATTAGAGATTATAGAGGTGGAGGCAGACAATCAGCGAGAGAGACTGCTTCAAGAGTGGCAGCAGGGGCAATAGCAAAACAAGTTTTGCAAAATATTATTGGGAAAAAGTACAGTGTAATTGGAGCCGTAACACAATTAGGAATACTAGGATGTGACACAGAAAAATGGAATGACAGTTTCATCACAAAAAACCCTTTATTTTGTCCTGATAAAACAGTTTTAAAATTATGGGAAAAATATTTACTTGGGATAAGAAAAGCTGGCTCATCATGTGGGGCTATTATTGAAGTAAGAGCAAGAGGTGTTCCTGTCGGATTAGGAGCTCCAATTTATTCAAAATTAGATATGGATTTAGCATCAGCAATGATGAGTATTAACGCAGTAAAAGGGGTAAATATAGGATCAGGAATGAACTCTGCTCAACTTTCTGGTGAACAAAATTCTGATGAAATGTCCCAAACAGGAAAGAAAACAAAATTTAAATCGAATAATGCTGGAGGAATTCTTGGAGGTATTTCTAGTGGTCAAGAAATAATAGTTTCTTTTGCAGTAAAACCAACTTCATCAATTCTTTCTCAAAGAAAAACAATTAATAAATTTGGAAAAAATACTTCAATTTCAGTCACAGGGAGACATGATCCATGTGTAGGTATTAGAGCAGTGCCTATTGGCGAAGCAATGATGCATTGTGTAATTCTTGATCACTACTTAATGAATAAAGCTCAATGTGGCAATTAATTAGTTTTTTTAATTAAAACTTTAGAATTTAGAGTTTCTAAAACCTTCGCTTCAATAGATTTAGCATCTAGACCAGCTTCTTTATACATTTCTTCTGGTTTATCTTGGTCTAAAAATTTATCAGGCAAAATCATTGATCTAAATTTTATATTATTATCTAATAAATTCTTTTCATTTAAGAAATGATTTACATGAGCTCCAAAACCTCCTATAGAGCCTTCTTCCAACGTAATTAGCACTTCATGATTTGTTGCAACTTGCCACATAAGATTTTCATCCAGAGGTTTTGCAAATCTAGCATCTATAATTGTTGGATTAATTCCCATTTTTTTTAAACCTTCTTCAGCCAATAAACATTCTTTTAATCTGTTACCAAAACTTACTAAGGCAACTTTCTTACCTTCTCTTATAACTCTACCTTTTCCAATATCTATTTTTTCGTTGATATCAGGTAATTCTAAACCTGCTCCATTTCCTCTTGGATATCTAAATGCACATGGTTGATTATTAATATCTACTGACGTATTGACCATTCTTACCAATTCTGCTTCATCACTTGCTGCCATAACAATAAAATTAGGTAAAGTTGATAAATATGTAATATCAAAAGCACCTGCATGAGTGGCTCCATCGGCGCCAACTAAACCAGCTCTATCAATTGCAAATCTTACTGGTAAACTTTGAATTGCAACGTCATGAACTACCTGATCATAAGCTCTTTGTAAAAATGTTGAATAAATTGCTGCATAAGGCTTATAACCCTCTGTTGCTAAACCTGCAGCAAAAGTAACAGCATGTTGTTCAGCAATTCCAACATCAAAAGTTCTGTCCGGGAAAACTTTACTAAATGCGTCCATTCCTGTCCCAGATGGCATAGCAGCAGTTATACCTACAATTTTACTATCTTTCTTTGCATGCTCTATTAATGTATTTGCAAATACCTTTGTAAAAGCAGGAGTCTTAGTTGTTGATTTTTGTTGAACTCCAGTTTGAACATCAAATTTTGTAACTCCATGATACTTATCATCAGATTTTTCAGCAAAACTATATCCTTTCCCTTTTTGAGTTTTTATATGAATTAGTATTGGACCATTATGATTGCTTTCTTTTGCATTTTTTAAAATTGGCAATAGTACATCTAAATCATGACCATCAATTGGACCAACATAATAAAAACCTAATGAATTAAATAATGTACCACCTGTGACAGCCGATCTCAAAAAATCTTCAGCCTTTCCAGCCTTTTTGCTAAATCTTTTTGAAAATGATGAAATAATCATTTTAACTGTTTCTCTGAAACTAAAATAAATCTTACCTGAAAAAATTTTAGCAAGATAAGATTTCATTGCGCCAACTGGTTTTGCAATTGACATATCATTGTCATTCAAAATTACGATCATTTTTGTTTTTGAGTCTCCAGCATTATTCATAGCTTCATATGCCATTCCTGCGCTCATGGCACCGTCACCAATAACTGCTATAACCTGATCTGATTTATTTGATAATTTATTTGCTGTTGCAATACCAAGTCCAGCAGAAATAGAAGTGGAACTATGAGCTGCACCAAAAGGGTCAAATTCACTTTCCGATCGCTTTGTAAAACCAGATAATCCACTTCCTTGTCGTAAAGTTCGTATTTTATCTTTTCTTCCTGTTAAAATTTTATGAGGGTATGATTGATGACCAACATCCCATATCAATTTGTCTTTAGGTGTGTCAAAAACATGATGAAGTGCTACTGTTAATTCTACAACACCTAAGCCCGCACCTAGATGACCACCTGTTTTTGAAACAGCATCAATCATTTCGCTTCTTACTTCTTCTGATAGAACTTTTAATTCTTCATTATTGAGTTTTTTTATATCTGAAGGAAAATTAATATTATTTAAATATTTATAATTCTGCATTTATTTATTTCTACTTAATATAAATTCAATTGTCTCTTTTAAATCACTAGCATTATTTCCATAGCTAACTAAACTATTAAATATTTCTTTTTTTAGTTTTGACGCATATTTAATAGCATTTTTATATCCTAGTAAACTTATTAATGTTGCTTTTCCCCTTTTTGAATCTTTATTTGTTTTTTTTCCTGCAGTTTTTGATGTACTGCTATAATCAATTAAATCATCTGCAATTTGAAAAAGTAAACCAATTTTTTCACCAATAATTGAGAATTTTTTTATTTGATCTTTTTTATTTGTCAAAATAACTGGAGACAAACAGCTGAATGAAAATAATTTTCCAGTCTTTTTAATCTCCATATCTATAACTTTTTGTTTAGAAACTTTTTTTCTTTCATAATTTAAATCCAAAAATTGACCTCCAGCTATTCCTTGGTGACCTGATGATTGAGATATTAGATTTATTAGGGATATTTTTTTATTGTTATTTATATTGAACTTTGGATCAGATAAAATTTCAAAAGCTAATGTCAAAAGGGAGTTTCCAGCTAAAACAGCTGTTGATTCTCCAAATTTTTTATGTGTAGTTAGTTTACCTCTTCTAATATCATCATCATCCATACACGGTAAATCGTCATGTATTAGTGAATAAGCGTGTATACATTCAACAGCTGAACTTAAATATAAAAGATATTTTTTTTCTACATTAAAAATTTTTCCAACATCAAAAATAAGCTTAGATCTTATTTTTTTTCCTCCAGGAAATAAACCATACTTAATAGGTATAATTAGATCTGTTTTTTTTTGTTTTGCTAAGTAATTTTTTAAAAATTTATTTACTTCATTAACAGTTTTAACTAATTTTTTTTTCATTTTTTTTTGAGGTTAATTCTTCTATTTTTAGCTTGGTACTTTCAGATATATTTTTTGAATCCTTTTGAAATTTTTTCTCTATTAAATTATTTAACTTTATTAAATATTGATAATCTTCAATAGATTCTTCCAAATTTTTTTTATTTTCTAATTTTTGAATTAAACGATCTGCTATATCTGTGAGTTCACTCAAAGATTTTAATTCAATATCATCTGGCAAAATTTTTTCATTCATATAATAGTTTGTAATATTATATGAAAATTAATGATTCAAATATTAAAAAAGCAGTAAAATATTTAAATAATAACGAATGTATTGGAATACCTACAGAAACTGTCTATGGATTAGCTGCTAATGCCTATTCTGATAAAGGCACTAAAAAAATATTTAAATTAAAAGGAAGACCTTCTGATAACCCCTTAATAGTTCATTACTATAATATTAAAGATTTGGAAAAAGATTGTGAGACAAATACTTTGTTTTATAAACTTTATAATTCATTATGCCCTGGACCAATTACCTTTATATTAAAACTAAAAAATGAAAGCAAAATTTCAAAAAACGTTACTAATAACAAAAAAACGTTAGGTGTAAGATTTCCAAGTCACCGAACCGCTAGAATATTATTAAAATCTTTAAAATATCCTTTAGCAGCACCAAGCGCAAATATCTCTGAAGGTATAAGTCCAGTTACAAAAGATGATGTATATGATGAATTTGGAGAAAAAATTAAATTTATTCTAGAAGGTGGAAGATCAAAAATTGGTGTTGAATCTACGATTATAAGTTTAGTAAAAAAACCCCAAATCTTAAGATTGGGTGGTTTAAATATTTCTATATTAAATAAAAAATTAAAAACAAATTTAAAAACTAAATTGTATGCTAAAAGTAACATAAGTTCTCCAGGGAGAAGAAGAATTCATTATTCACCAGGTATACCCATTAGATTAAACGCAGTTAAAATAAAAAAAGATGAGGCTTTTATTCTAATTAAGAAGAGAGAAGAAAATAATAAGAATTATTTTTACTTAAGTAAGACAAATAACCTAATGGAGAGTGTTAAAAATTTATATAAAACATTAAGAAAAATTAAGAAGTTAGGTTACAAAAAAATAGCTGTACAAAGAATACCAAACCAAAACTTTGGATTAGTGATTAACGATAGACTTTTTAGAGCATCAAAAAAATGAAAAATTTAGTGGAAGTTAAAAATATAAAAAAAAATTACGGAAAGAATGAAGCTGTCAAAGGTATAAGTTTTAACATAAAAGAAGACGAAATTTTAGGTCTATTAGGTCCAAATGGCTCGGGCAAAACAACAACGATAGGCATGTTATTGGGACTTTTAAAACCAACTAGTGGAGAAATTTTAATAAACGGTCAAAAATTGGAAGGGAATAGAATTGAAATCTTGGAACAGATTAACTTCATATCTCCATATATTGAATTACCAAAAAAACTTACAGTTAAACAAAATCTAACTGTTTATGGAAAATTATACAAAATAAATAATATTAATGAGAGGATCGAATTTTTATCAGAAAAATTAAGATTAGAAGATTTGCTTAATAGCATTACAGGTGAATTATCATCTGGACAAAAAAATAGAGTAAGTTTGGCAAAAGCATTAATCAACGAACCAAAAGTATTGCTATTAGATGAGCCAACTGCATCATTAGATCCGGAAGTAGGTGATTTTGTTAGATCTTTTTTGGAAGATTATAAAAAAGAAAAAAAAATATCTATACTTCTTGCCTCTCATAATATGAATGAAGTCACTAGGCTTTGTAAATCAATTCTAATGATGAAGGATGGGATTATTATCGATGAAGGAAATCCTAAAGAATTAATCAATAAACATGGCAGAAAAAACCTAGAGGAAGTTTTTTTAAAATTATCAAGGAGCAAAAATGAGCTTAACTAGAATGTATGGTCTTTTTTTAAGACATTTTTATTTAATTACCAGATCTTTCCCAAGAGTTTTAGATCTTGTTTATTGGCCAACTATTCAAATTACTTTATGGGGATTTATCTCAAATTTTTTTGCTACACATACAACATATTATAATAATGCGGTAGGAGTTATATTAACGTGCGCAATCCTTTATGATTTTCTTTTCAGAACAAGCATTGGATTTAATATGCTATTTCTTGAAGAGATTTGGAGTAGAAACTTTACAAATTTATTTATTGCGCCAATGAAAATTGGTGAAATATTAACTTCACTTGTTGCTACAGCTTTAATTAGAGCTCTTATAGGTTTAATACCAGCAGTGCTTTTAACTTCTCCATTATTCGGTATTTCAATTTTAGATTTAGGAATATTTTTATTCTTTTTATTTTTGAGCCTATATTTATTTGGAATAACACTTGGCATCCTGGTATCTGCTGGTCTATTAAGATATGGACCCTCTTTTGAAAATATAGCATGGTCTACAATGTTTTTATTAGCTCCATTTGGATGCATTTATTATCCAATTGAAATATTGCCAGAGGTTTTCCAGAAGATAGCTTATCTACTACCATTGGTATATATATTTGAAGAAGCAAGAAATATTTTGATTAATCAAACTGTAGATATTCAAAATATCTATTATGCTTTCATGTGGAATGGAGTTTACTTTGTATTATCAATTGCATTATTCTATTATTCTTTCAATGTCGCAAAAAACAAAGGAACGCTTATTAATATGGGCGAATAATGGTGCGCCCGCAAGGAGTCGAACCCTGAACCTCCAGAGCCGAAATCTGGCGCTCTATCCAGTTGAGCTACGAACGCATAATAATTTAATATAATAATTTATGAAAAATATCATCAATTTTATTATTAAAGAGGATGATAATAACAAGAGAGTAGACACAATATTAGCAAATCATGATAAGAGTTTAAGCAGAACTAGAGTAAAAAATTTAATATTAGATAGTAAATTAAAAATTAACGAGAAAATTATACAAGACCCTTCAATTAAAACTAAATTAAATGACAAAATTGAGCTTGAAATTGTTGAACCTAAGAAACAAAGCTTAAAACCTTATAATTTTAAATTAAACATAATTCACGAAGATGAAGATTTAATTGTAATTGACAAACCATCTGGAATTTCAATGCATCCCGGTGCCGGTAATTATGATAATACGATAGTTAATGCGTTAATGAATTATGATAGCAAAAATTTATCTGATATTGGAGATGAACTGAGACCTGGTATAGTTCATAGAATTGATAAAGATACTTCTGGATTAATTGTAATAGCAAAAAATAACTCAACTCATGAAAAATTATCACTTCAATTCTCTGAACATTCTATAACTAGAGTTTATCAAACTTTAATTTGGGGAAAATTAAGGCCTCAAAAAGGAACAATTGAAACATTCATAACCAGAAGTTCGAAAAATAGACAGATGATGGAAGTATCATCAAGCAAAGGTAAAAAGGCAATTACACATTATGAAACATTAGAGCTTTTTGAGAATGATAATGTTCCAACTTTTAGTTTTATACAATGTAAATTAGAAACTGGGAGAACTCATCAAATAAGAGTTCATATGTCATACAAAGGTAACAATATTCTTGGAGATAAAAAATATAAAAAAAAATTTAAAAAATTTAAAAACATTGATGAAGATCTTAATAATAAAATTTCCAATCTTGAGAGACAATTTTTACATGCAAAACAGCTAGGTTTTGACCATCCAAGGACAGGGGAAAGATTAGAATTTTCATCAAATATCCCAAACGAATTAAATGATATCTTAAAAAAACTAAGAAAATTAAGTAAATAAAACGATTGTAAAAAAAAATTTCTCTATTACATAAATACTTCCTATGAGTAATAATACATACAATTTGCCTACTCTTTCAAATGAAGGTGGTTTAGCTGCATATCTAGCTCAGATAAAAAAATTTCCTATGCTAGATGCTGAAGAAGAATATATGCTTGCTAAAAACTGGCAAACTACAGGAAATGTTAAATCAGCTGAAAAACTCGTTACAAGTCATCTTAGACTAGTTGCTAAAATAGCAATGGGTTACAAAGGTTATGGTTTGCCTCTTAATGAAATGATTTCAGAAGGTAACGTAGGTTTAATGCAAGCTGTTAAAAAATTTGAACCAGAAAAAGGTTTTAGACTTGCAACTTATGCGATGTGGTGGATTAAAGCTTCTATTCAAGAATATATTCTAAGATCATGGAGCTTAGTAAAAATTGGAACCACAACGGCTGAGAAGAAGCTTTTTTTCAACTTGAAGAAGTTAAAAAATCAAATTGCACCTAGAACTGAAGGTGACTTACGTGATGAACACGTAAAAGATATAGCAAACAGATTAGATGTTAGTGAACAAGAAGTTGTATCTATGAATAGAAGGCTTTCAGGAAAAGAGCAGTCATTAAATGCACCAATTGGAGAAGATGGTGATGAATGGCAAGATTGGGTTGTAGACAATGATATGGATCAAGAACTTAAATTTGCTCAAAATGAAGAAATGGAGCAACGAAAAGATCTTCTTCAAGATTCTATTAAAATTTTAAATGAAAGAGAAAAAGAAATTCTTTACTCAAGAAGATTAACAGATGATCCAATAACTCTAGAAGATTTAAGTAAAAAATTTAAAATAAGTAGAGAAAGAATAAGACAAATTGAAAATAAAGCATTTGAAAAACTTCAAAAACATATGCTTAACTCTGCTAAATCAAAAAATCTTCTACCTGCAAATTAATACTGCTATTTTTTAATAGTTAAATGGATCAACTAAAAGAATAGTATCTTTTCTCTCCGGGCTTGTTGAAATACTGGATATTTTTGTCTCAATAAACTCTTCAATAGCTTTTACATAAATTTTTGCATTATTAGGTAAATCATCAAATTTTTTAATACCTTGGGTTTTAGATTTCCAGCCTTTGAATGTTTTATATACTGGTTTGACATTTAATTGATCTTCAACAGCAGCAGGGAAATAATCTATTTCTTTGCCATTTAGTTCGTAAGCTACGCAAAGATTTATTTCATCAAGTTCATCTAATACATCTAATTTTGTTAATGCTATACCATTAATGCCTGAAATCTTTATAGTTTGTCTCACTAGAACTCCATCAAACCAGCCACATCTTCTTTTTCTGCTAGTTACAGTTCCAAATTCATGTCCCTTTTCACCTAAATGATTACCAATATCATCTGTTAATTCTGTTGGGAAAGGTCCTTCACCTACCCTTGTTGTATATGCTTTTGTAATTCCTAACACATAGTTTATTGAGTTTGGACCACATCCTGATCCTGTTGCTGCTGAAGCTGCTACTGTATTGGATGAAGTTACATATGGATATGTCCCATGATCCACATCAAGTAATATTCCTTGAGCTCCTTCAAATAATATTTTTTTATTTTCTGATTTAAATTGATCTATCTTTCTCCAAACAGGTGCTGAATATTTTAAAATATTTGGGGCTATTTTTAATAAGTCCTCAACTAGTTTATCTTTTTCATATATTGGCTTACCCAATCCCTTTCGGATAGCATTATGATGTTCTAAAACCACAGCTAATCTATTTTCTAGATTTTTTTTGGATGCAAGGTCCATTACTCTTATAGATCTTCGTCCGACTTTATCTTCATAAGCTGGACCAATTCCTCTTCTTGTAGTTCCAATTTTTGATTTACCAGCAGTATCTTCCCTTATTTCATCCATCTCTCTGTGAAATGGTAAAATTAGTGTGGCAGCCTCAGATAAAATCAGATTATTTTCATTGATTTCTACAGCTTTAGATTTAGCTTCCTCGATTTCATCTAGCAACGCCCATGGATCTACTACAACTCCATTTCCTATAATAGAAATTTTATTTTTTCTGACAATCCCAGCTCCTTGGAATCTTACAACTACGTCTGCTTCACTGGATAACCAATCAACTATTTTCCCTTTTCCTTCATCTCCCCACTGCGATCCAACAACGACTACATTATTCATCTAAATTTCTTTTCTATTATAAAACTATTTAAATGGTTAATTGGTCCATTTCCTTTTCCAAAGTTTGGTCTTGTTTTAATGGCATTGTTTACATATCTAATACCTAACTCACAAGATTTCTTTAGAGTTTTTCCACATCCATAATATGTTGCAATTGCACTTGATAATGTACATCCAGTTCCGTGAGTATTTTTTGTATCAATTTTTTTATTAACAAATATTGCAGTTTCTTTTTTATTTACAAAAATATCTTTTAAGTTTTTAGAGCTTAAATGACCACCTTTAATTAAAACATTCTTAGCACCTAAATCTAATAATATTTTAGCAGCATTTTTCATATCCGTTATAGATTTAATTTTTATTTTTGTTAGTATTTCAGCTTCAGGAATATTTGGTGTTATTAAATCAACTTTTTTTATTAGTTTTTTTTTCAATACTAAAATTGCTTTATTGTCTATAAGCTTGGTTCCACCTTTAGCCACCATGACAGGATCTAATATTATTTTTTTTAATTTTGATTTTTTTATTGATTTTAATACTGAATTTATAACCTCAGTAGAATGCAGCATTCCTATCTTTACTGAATCTGGCCTGATATCTTTTGAGGTAAATTCAATTTGATTAGAAATTTCTTTACTACGCATTGGTATTATAGACATTACACCAGTAGTATTCTGAGCTGTAACTGCTGTTATTGCTGTCATAGCGAAAGAGCCAAGAGAAGTAACTGATTTAATATCTGCTTGGATGCCCGCTCCTCCAGAGGAGTCTGATCCTGCAATAATTAATATTTTAGATTTGATTTTCAATTTACTGAATAGATTTTTTAATTATATTAACACACAGTTTATTTAAATTTGAATCCTCTGACTCACTCATAATTCTTATTTCTATATTTTCTAATATTTGAGGGGTGGGTTTAAATTTGTTAAAAAGCTCACTTGCTTTTTTTGTTTTTCTTAAAGAGAAAAGGATTTCTAGTGCGACTAATAACCCATCACCAGTTGTCGCAAACTTTCCAAGAATTATATGACCAGACTGTTCCCCCCCTAAATTAAATTTATTTTTTTTCATTTTTTCTTTTACATATCTATCTCCCACATCTGATCTTAAAAATTTAATTCCATTGTTTTTAAAAAAATTTTCTAAACCATAATTTGACATTAATGTACCAATGACGCCTCCTTTTAAAATTTTTTTTCTTTTCCATCTCTCACCTAACATTGCAAGAATTTTATCTCCATCAATGATGTTTCCTTTTTCATCACAGACAATTATTCTGTCAGCATCTCCATCCAATGAAATACCTATATGAGCTTTATATTTTTTTGTCATTTGACAAATTTTACTCGGGTAAGTAGATCCAGATTTAAGATTTATATTTAAACCATTGGGAGATGTGCCAGTGTCATATACTTTAGCACCTAATGATTTAAATAAAGCTGGACCAGCTTTGTAGCCAGCTCCGTTGGCACAATCTAAAGCAATTTTGATACCTTTTAAACTAAATGAGGATGGGAAATTTTGTTTTAATATTTTAATATAACTATCGTTAGCATCCTCTAATCTTTTAACTCTCCCCAATTCTATTGGTTTTGATAGATTTTTAGTAATCTTTGAATCAATTAGTTTTTCAATTTTCTTCTCAATTCTATCAGATAATTTAAGTCCATCAGGTCCAAATAACTTTAATCCATTGTCGTGATATGGATTATGAGATGCAGTAATCATTATACCCATATTAGCTCTCATTTTTTTTGTTAGCATCGCTAAACCATTTGTTGGTAGAGGTCCCAAAGTATAAATATGCATTCCTGCTGATGCCAATCCAGACACTAAAGCTGGTTCAAGCGTATATCCTGATAATCTAGTGTCTTTTGCAATAATTGCTGTTTGTTTACTTTTTTTTAAATTTTTAAAGTATGTTCCCGCTGCTAAGCCAAATTTGAAAAACATTTCTCCATTTATTTTAGATCCATTAACTTTTCCTCTAATTCCATCTGTTCCAAAATATTTTTTAATCATTTTTAGTTTTGTAATTCTTTAAATACTTTAAATGCTTGATTAATTTCTTTAACGTCATGAACCCTAAGAATTTGAACTCCTTGAAGGTATGCTTGAATGCATGAAGATACAGTTCCACCAATCCTTTCTTTAGTATCATTTTCTCTTGAAATATCCTTAATAAATCTTTTTCTAGACAAGCCCAACATTACAGGAAGGCCTAGTGAATGAAAAATAGAAATATTCTTTAAAAGAGTAATATTATGTTTCAAATTTTTTCCAAATCCGATACCTGGATCTAATATAATATTATTATGCTTAATACCTTCGTTTCTTAAGTATTTTAATTTATTTTCAAAGAAATCATAAATATCAAGCAATACATTATTGTACGATGGTTTTAATTGCATATTTTTTGGTGTTCCTTTCATGTGATGAATGACAAAAGGTTTTTTTGTTTTTTTTAAATAATTTAAACAAAACTTTTTTTATTTTTTAAAATTTTTAAGATAAACTTTATTCTATCCCATTCTTTTCTAGGATTAATATCTTTTGCACCTGGTCTTGTAGACTCTCCACCTACGTCTATTATCTTTGCGCCATTTGATAATAAGTTATTTACATGTTTTAACGCTAAATTTTTTTTATTATATTTGCCACCATCTGAGAAACTATCTGGAGTTAAATTAACTATGCCCATCAAAATAGGGATATCCGATAAATTTTTTTGTTTAAAAATTTTCTTTTTTTTTATATTTTTTAAATCTCTATAAACTTTTTTTTTTAATTTAGTTGAAAGTTTACCAATATCTTTAATAT
>LUMH01000134.1_pt1 | contig 20455 bp, 10 predicted proteins | sample 730001 | NCBI WGS metagenome assembly LUMH01 (sample SAMN03860268, study PRJNA289734) | marine metagenome | biome: seawater column; feature: ocean; material: water; isolation source: Red Sea water column Station 34 - depth 25m | place: Saudi Arabia: Red Sea | collected 2011-10-15 | depth 25 m
CTCAGAAACAACACACTTGTTTGATGACTTGGCTTCGGATCTCGCTCCGGTCGTTGATGACCAATATGATTTTTCTGCAAGTGGTGTCATTCCGTTGCGAAGAAGTGATGTGTTGATCAGATTAATGTTACCATAGATATACATCAACTCAACGAGACTTGGAATATACCAATCGCTTCGGTTATAAGTATCGTTATCGTTCCAATCAGAAATCAGTCTCATCGCAGAGTTTTCTTTGTTGTCTTTCTCCCAAACTTTTCTAAACTCCGTGACAAAATAATCTTTGTCTGTTTTTAATCGCTCGATGTCAACATCAGAATCCCAAAGATTATTATTTGTGTGAACCCAGCGTTGATAAGCATCTTCATCTTTGTTCTCATAGTTTGCAACGAACCAAGGAACCCAATCAAAGTTTGTTTTATCAAACATTCGTGTGCCAATTAATCCATCGAGATATGGTGTACCCATAAACACACCATCTTCCACTGGATCTTCTGAATCTGAAACATATGCTGCTTGTCTCATACCCCAAGACAATGTTGTAGAATCGTTGTATTTCAAGTCCTCTGGTGCAATCACAAGTGCCCATTTTCTTGTGTGGCTAGAATCAATGTAATCATAGTATTGTTTTGCAACTTTGTAATATCTTTCAATCTGTTCTTGATCTTCTTTTGTTGCATATTGCCGTTTAATTGGAAGTTCATGTAGATTGTAAAGATACGGACTGTGTGGAATATCAGGAGTCGAAAGATTTGGACTTGAGATAAGTTCATCTGGAAGATATTTGTATGGAATAACACTGTCGCATGAACAAGGTCCGTTCACCTCACCATAGTAATTGTTACCAGAATTTATTGCAAAAGCGACAGGATTAAATCTATTTGTTTCGGGACACAACGAACATCTGCTACTATAACCATGACTGATACAGAATGGATTTTCTCCTCTTGCAAGAATCGAACCATAATCATTTGGTTCACCAATTACACCAAGAAGAATACCACCACCAAACTCACTTCCTGGCTCAAGTGAAGATGTTGGGTTGTTGTTTACTGCACATTGTTCTCTCTCTTGCTCTCGGTCGAGAATTTCTGTAAACACACCGGGTCGACTGTAGGTGTAGGGATTTAATATTTTATCAGGTTCTGTCACCTCTACAATATTTGAATATTCTCCAGCGACAAGTCCCTCGGCACACTCATATATACACGAAGTCTCGGGTCCAGAGAACGGATCCTCATTGTTCAAGCACTGATTGAATGTGTAAACGGATTTTACACACCGGCAACCATTTTGTCCGACCGCAGAACAACAAGAACCATTCCAACCCCCACCAGAGTCCGGATTACTCCATACTTCACATGCACTGAGAGTACATTCAAGGTCTTGGAACGGCGGAGCGTTGGGGTCAGTAAGCGGCCCACCCGTTTCGGGATCGACCACTGGCACGCCGTTTTCATCCAAAACAATCCCACGAAACACATTTAGTAAACAGTCCTGGCAACCGTCTGAGTCGTCACCGGGGCCTAAGCATTCTCCCATGGCTACACAATCTTGTACCGCTTCGCTCCATCCAAGGATGCCCCAGTCACAAAGGCCAGTACCGCCGACTGAGACACCACAAAATTCAGCAGGGAAACACTTTCTTGTAGTAACCTCGGTGATTCTCCAGGCACAACATTTGCCATTGGAGTGCTGTTCTATACAAAGTCCGCTTGTATGCCTATACCCACTACATCTTCCCTCACACGGAGTCTGAAGCGAGCAATTCGGATCTAGTTGACAAGTTCCGTTATCAAACGTTGCTATTGGACAATACGCAGCATTGGTTTCAAGCATGCAACCGAAAATAGAACAAGAGTAATTATTATAATATCCCTGAATAAAGTTTTGAATGTCAAATCGAATTGGTGGGCATGAGAGTTCCTGTCCGGTATTATCAAAATACCGACACGGACCATTGAATGTCTCGCTGACAAAACTCGCACTCGGAGAAATACCTCTGGCTCTAAATTCCTCTGCGAGTCTGGTACAATCGGCTTGTTCGGGAACTGAGAAATTTTGTGTAAATCCCTCTAAATCAAATGTGCAACATTTACATGATGGAGTGAAACTTTGTGCGGCACAACAATCGGTGTTTTCACACAAGGTTCCATTTCCTTGGAATATACCACCTCTTTCGTTACATGATACTGGTGTTTCATCGGGTAAACACTCAAAAGAAGGTCCATCACCCTCTGGTGTATAAACACAACAAGCACCACGATATAAGTCCTGTAAGCAACAGTTGAAGTCAGAGCAGGATTCTCCTTGGAAAAATTGACCACCCGCTAAAGAACATTCAATTGGACTAAAATCATAACAAACTCCACCAACACAACAAGCACCAACCTCGCAAGGATCTGGACACTCAATTCCACTATTCTGGTTTGCGCCGGGGAAGAAAACTCCACCATACTTGTCACAGAGAAGTTTTGTGGAAATTGATTGAGTTCCGTTGACACAACAAAGACCTGCGAGTGAACAGTCGGAGTCAGATGATCTTTGAATACAAGTGGATCTATTATCAAACTTACCGCCGACTCCTTCGCAGTATAGTTTAGAAACATAATCTATGCACTCACCATTAAACAAGTTTGCTTCTGCATCTCTACAAAAACAACAAGATCCAAACTGATCCTCACCTGCATATGTTTCCGTCATTCCTTCATCGTTGGAGAATTGACCGAACGGAATGTAAACTGGATTACCATCTGCTGAAATTCCAGCGTTCAAAATTGGAGTTGTATTGTTAGGACCCTTTTGAAAACTTAAGTGAGTTTTACTTGCCGTTAAGCCGGTCGTTAATTGCGGATAAGTGTAATCAAGATCCGTTGCTCCAATATTTCGGAAGTTTGTGTTTCCTTCAATATATTGGAGAAGTGTAGTAACATTTACCGTTAAATTGTCTGAAGAACCACTTATGCCACCTTTTGAATAGAACGAATAATCTAATCCTTCAGCAGACCCACCCGAAGGAACAAACAAAAGTTGTCCCGTAACACCAACAAATGATGCTGTTTCTGTTCCATAAATGTTAAGAGCGGTAAGACCAGACGCATCTGCTGTCAAAGATGCCGCACCACTAAAACCAAGAGTTTTAAAAAATATTCAATACCGTTGGAACCTGCACCGATAACAGTAATGTTTGCTTCGATGTTATCATCACCAGTCGGACCTGTTGCTTCTAATTTACCATAGACAAATCCAGTGGAACCACTTTGTAAAGCGTTTTGATCGTCGAAGATAAATGTAATAGATTCGTTTGTTGCAGTTACTCCAACGAGTCTACTACCAGTGATACCAATAGGTCCAGTAGATCCGGTGGGACCAGTTAGACCATCAAGTCCAAGTCCTGCGATACTTCTTAAACTACTGCTACCGTAAAAAGTTGGAGACACTACTCACCTCAATAACCACTCGATTGTGAACCACCCATGTCTGGATTAGACATACCTACACTTCTATTTATAGAACCCGTCGAGCGATTTTGTGAAGGTAATGTTCCTTTACTATATTCTTCTAATAAACTCTGACCTGTTTTGTTAATGTTCTTTGCGTATGTGTTTATGATTTCTCTTGGACACCGAGATCCTTCACCACCAAAGTTTCCAGCATAATAGTTTACACATTCATATCTACTCGTAACAAAACAATATCCAGAAGATGTGGTACATGAGCCATATTTTTCACCAATGAATTCTGATGGGAATTGTTGTCTTGCACCATCGGGAACACCCGGAGTTCCAACCAAATAATTCCATTCTCTATCTTGTGGTCTGTTGTGTCTAAAACCCCAGTTGTAAATGTTTGCTGGTCCAGTCACCCCTGCTGCTTCGTGGATAAAGTGATTTTTATTTATTTCAGGATCCGCACCTGGCTCAGATGAATTGAAAACATATGGAATGTACCAAAGTCTAGCGTGCTTATCGTGCCAAATACCAGATTGTTCTGGGTTGTAACGATCAAATCCTGCTCTTGGATAACGACCATCCGCACGAACAAGTCGAATCGGTCTAACTTTTGCGGTGTCGGAATCTTTTCTGAGTTTTCGAGAACTGAACCCCTGTGTTGGATTTTGAACGCTAATATTATCCGGGAATTTCATTGCCCATGCTCGTGTCATATGTCCAACAATTTCATCACCGTGTCCTTGTCTCAATCTATTATCTGATCGTGGAACTTTTGTTCCAACAAAAGGAGCGAGTCCAGTCATACCACCAACAGGACCGGTTCCGACTCCTGTGGTTGCCCCTGTTGTTCCAGTAAACAACAGACCCTCTGGATTTCCAAGGTGAGTTGTTTGTCCAGTGATCATATACTCATTCCATTCAATCATTTTCTCACGAATGGTTTCGTATCTTTCTTTTTCTGCTGGATCGGTTGGAAGAGCACTTCCTGACACAAATGCTGCTACTCTTTCCTCTGGATCTGTTGGTAAGAATTCTTGGAAAGGTTGTAAATTAACGTTATTGAAAATTTCTGTTAGTTTTGTTCTTGCAGTAGAAACATCAATAAGTTTTCCACTGAAGTCGAACGCACCCATTGATGTCCAATATTCACCAACAATCGGATCTCCGCCAAGTTCAACTAACTTATCATTCAAACCTTCGAGAGCGACTTTTCTTGCAATGAATGCCATTTCATCTGGACTCGGTAAATACCAAGGAGACATAAATGGTGGGTTTGGATAGAGTAAGTTATTCTCAGGATCACAATATTGATCTGGACATGGTTGATCTGCTCCACTAAATCTATCTGGACTTGTTGCTCTATCGTCAAACTTAGTTCTAACTGCGTGAACGGCAGAGAGTCTGGCATCTTGTTCAGCAGCGGTGATACCGATTGATTGAATTTTACCAAAGAGATACTTACCGATGTATGCTTGAGCGTTGTAGTAATCTTTTAATGAGTCGTGACTTTGACCTAATGACGGAAATCCAGCCAAACCATATGCTTCATTTAATTTATATTCTTCATAATAATCACCACGAGATGTTAGTCCAACCGCTTTTACATCTTGTGGGAATGATGATTTTTTAGACGGACCGAAATTGGTTCCAGAAGTGTCGTCACAACCAATTAAGAAACCACCCGTTCCATTTTCGTTTGGTGGAGCATTGTCACAACCACAGTTAAATCCAGCAGACATACCACCTGCTGGGAACGGAACTTGGGGGAAATCGGCAGTGTTTCCGCAATTTTGAGTTATAAATCCATCTGGTGAAATATAATCATAAGTTCCGTTACAAGCAGTGGTGGTGCCATAGTTAGGCTTACAATCATAATAAGCATGATTTATAGCGTGTGCCATGCGAATGGTATTATACAATCCCCAGTTCTTATGGTAATGTCCAAACATGTCGGGAGCAAACTCATACCGACCAGTTCCGTTAATAGAGCCGTTTTGATTGTGAACTTTTGATTTAGTAAAGAGTGCCTCTATGGAACCACCTATGGGAAGATCACCATGATACCTTCCCAATATTCTTGAATAATCATAAGATGTTGCAGATTGAGTGAATATATCTTTTTTCAACGCTCTCTCTGGGACTTTATAATCATACGCCTCTGGGTAAAATGAAAAACTACTTGGTTGAGGTTTTACCGGCCAACCGGAAACATATCCAAAAGGTTCAGATACAGTTCTTCTCCAGTGACCCTCTTTCATTTTAAACATATTGCGAAGATATCCACCCGCTTTCTTTTCTTCAGAACCGACCAGCATTTCAATTGATGGAAGGGTTGGAGATTGAAGTGCATCTGGTGATCCACCCACCATGTCAATGTCAAGATCGAGATATCGTTGGTAATCTGCATTATCTTCAATACCTGTGCTTGGATCAAAAGTTGGTGCGTTAATATCTGACATTGGTGCCCAGTTTGATCCAGTGACACCCCATTTGAATTGATCTGTGTTGTCTGAAAGTTTCGCATCATTCATCGAAACAACAATGTACCACGCATCTTTTCTTACCTGACCTAAACTTTCATTTGGTAATGAAAGATCGCTCCAATATACTCGATCACCATCTGTTGGAGTCGCTGGAGTTGCGTCAAAACCATAACCAGTGTAATCATATGATGATCGGTAAAAGTTTGAGTTCACTGTTTCATTTTGAAGTGTTAAAAGACTTCTAGGCCAATAGTAAGCAGAGGTTGTGTATGCAAAAAGATGTTGCAGTGGATCTGTTGTTATCGTTGGAGAAAGAGTATGACTTCCCGGCCAATATTGATTAACCCATCCATAACCGGGAATAACATTTACCTTTGCTGCTTCCTCATCACCAATCGCCCCTCCAGTGTTACCACCACTTCGATAAAATGGCAATGAACTTTCAACAGCGGTAATAGGAACTCTCTCGTCCACAATGTCTTTTGCGGTGACAGAAAATCCAGCGTTACCTAAAAGAATTGAACCATATGGATTGTAAAGTCCACTAACAACTCCACCACCATATTCTGCACCATCTTGGAATCGGGGAGAAATATCTGGGTGTCTGAAGAAATCATTTACCAAAGAAGAATTTACTGTGACGGGACAAGTTGTCGTCGAGCAACGACTTAACTTACCGGCATACTTTGATCCACCTGAAATACAAGTGTCTGCCTCTACACCATCAACACATGATCCAAAGGTACAACATGCACCAGTTCCACCAGAACAAAGAGTGTCTGTGCAAGGAATACCTTTTCCTCGGAAGAATCCACCAGTTTCTTCGCAAACATATTGACTTACCTCTGTGCAATTTCCATGTCCATCACAACACGCACCGACATCGAAAATAGAGTTAATACAATTTACTTGACCGCAGCCTGGATCTGAGTTTGGATCTGGATCTGGCATATAATCGTTAAACTCATTAAACGAAGAAAAAAGATCCTCGTTACCATACCCAATTGCAAGACACTCATCTGGTGCCATATTGTCAAAACACTGCATTGGATTTTCTGGATCGAAGTTTATATCTAACGGTGGATTCAGAGAACCAAGACTTCCCAAGTTAAATTGATTTTCAAGTTCACCATTAATGCCAGCAGGATCTAATTTTTCGTTGTAAACACAACAAGGACCAACTGCATCTGAATTGTATGGCCCTGTGGGTAAACCACAAACCTTCAGTCTGTCAACACCAGTGAATCCGTATGCTTCTGAAATGTAATCAGGAACAAAGAAGCCGGGACAGTTAGTGTATGTCGTGAAAACTGGAACACCTGTTCCCAAGCAACAGACGCCAGTTTGTTCTGGATCAGTTTCAAGATCAGGTAATTCATTACAATAGTGTGTCTCGTCATAAGTTTTAAGTGCCGATGCACTTTCGTCCCAATAAACCAAATTACCATACCACTCATTTCCAAGTGAGATAAAGGTGAACACATCTCTGGTTCCACTAAAGCATGGTTTCTTTGTGAATGGGAATTTGACAATGGAATCGGTGGATGTGAATCTATCGACAATTGCTGATGTTCCAGTCGCACCCTCAACGACTAAGAAAAAAGATGCCGATTTATTTGCCGGTGGTTTTTTAATGTTAACTGTAAGTGGTGCGAGATCGGAATATGAGTTTTGTGTTTGAATGACAAATGTTTTTGCTTTAGTCCAATCAATCTCTGCTCGAAGACCAGCAGTCGATCCAACCGTGTCTGCACTCACTCCACCGTCCGCTGTGCCTAAAAGTAAACTTGGCTCTAAGAAAGATGAAACACCAAGACCTTCAATTTCGTGACGGGCAGAAAACTCAGATGCTGTTGATCCGGCAAGATCCTCAAAAAGACCACTGGAACCAGCCTTGATAATTTGTTTTGGTGCTGCGTTTACATTTAAATATCCAGTGCCAGATATATCATATGAAACAACAATTTTCTCACCCTCGTCGATGAGATTAATTAAAGGTGACTCTGTTCCAATTTTACGAACAGTAATTTCGTTTCTTGTTGCTTGTTTGCCGAAAGTAAATCCAAAACTAAAGTTTTGAACTGCGAGATCCTCAAACACAGTCGGTCCAGTATTACCTAAAATTTTACTTCCGTCGATTCCTCCAGTAACAGCGTCAATCGCTCTTTCTGTAGTGGCTCCAGAGAAAAGAGAAATAAAGGTTATACCTGAAGATTTTTGAGAGAAGCCCTCGAATCGCTCACCCGTAGCACCAGTAGGTCCAGTGGGTCCAAGAAGAGTTGGTCCTGTTGGTCCTGTTGGTCCGGTAGGGCCTGTCGGTCCCGTTGGACCGGTTCCTGTCCTCACAAAATGACTACTACCGATGTATATGGGCATTATGACAATCCTAAAGTTGTTTTAATGGTATTTACATCCGTATTTAGGTTGTTTACTGAGAGGTTTAAATCGGCATTTTCACTTGCAGACGCAGTTTTCGTTGTAAGTTTGTTTGTTACTTCTAAGTCTTGAACTGTTACTTTCGTTGGAATAGTTAAACCAACTTCTGTTTTTACTTTCAAGAAATATTTAAGTCCAGTTTCTTTCAGATTTCCGTTTACATCAAAAGTAAATTCACTCTTACTCCGAATTCTAGGAACGGTGAATTTTTCAACCTCGGAATTTGTCACGGTGTAATTAACACCGTCAATTTTCAAAGACAAGTTTGTTTTTGCCTGTGGCTCGTTACTGTCTCGTCTAACAGTGACTGTGTTGTTTGTTGAGTCTATTGATAAAATAGATCCGTTGTAAACAATGGATCTCGCATTTGTTTGTGTGGCAGACCTTCCAAGTTTTGTCGATGGGAGTTTTACAGATCCATCAAGAGTTATCTTTTCAGTATAACCAAAAGTTTTACCAAAGAAACCGTAAGCATCGGGGTAATCGGAGACAGAAAGATCCTTTGATCCGTCCGTGACATCAACATAATTGGTCGGTGGGTTTGGATTATCAATATTTAAAATGGTTAATACCTCACCCAGTCCACCATCTGTAAGATCATTTGAAACAATCTCACCACCAATGGAATAACCAATGTAGTTCAAAACAACAGCGTTATTTTGTCCGTCATCTGCTCTTTGAAGGATAGGTTTCACCACTTCAGTCGCATTCATTGGTGCAAGGTTTTGAATTCCACCTGCTACCGTGGGACTCAAGAAGTAAATATCATTTCCACCCGATGCTCCTGATGGAACACCATCCACGCTTAAGTTTGTGAACAATTCTGATGGATAATCAATCTGACCAAAGATAACAACATTTAAAGAGTCATCATCCACGGATTCTATAACACCAACAACTTCAGCATTTTCAGCGTTGTCTGCAAGAGATGTTTTATACACAGGGGGACTTTGAGTGACATCATAACGAATAACATCTCCGGCAGTAAGTCCAGCCTCTAGGTTGTAAACAGAACTCACTTTAGGAATAGTTGCAAGAATCCGTGAACCAATGCTATTAAGGTTCACCGAAGTGATTGATGACATTATGTTTGAACTGTTAGAGCAACTTGGCATATTTTACCTCAACTAATGTTATTGTTCAAATCTGCATCGGCAATATAATGAACCGAAATTCTGTCGTAGTCAACAAGACCAGCGACGGGCTGTATCAGGAAACCATCTTTACTTGTGGTATCTGTCGTAATCGTTGTTGCTCCCGCTGGGGCAACTCGAACATTTCCGGCAAAACCACGAGAACCAGAAGAGGCTGCGAGATCATCACCGAAACTTCTATTGTATGCTTCTCCTGTTTCACCTGAGTATGGAGAATACAATGTAATCGCTGGTGTCCCTCGCATTCGAGTTGAGAATCTTTCATAGAAGTCTCGTTCAGCGGGAACGGCAGCGAAATTCACTGAAGTTGCGTCGGGTGAATTGGAAACAAAAGTTTTTGTTCTTGTTGCAACATCGGGAGCATAACTTCTCTGATAATATCTTGCACATAAATCATATTCGCTCTCGATAGTTCTGGGTTGAACTGGAGTGGATGCAACACCACGTTCAAGTTTGAATTGTGCCAAGTCAACTTGTCCTGCATGGGTAATATCCAAACCAACGGCAAAATAGTGTTCTCCACTTGGAGTCGCTGTCAACTCAGGAACTTCAAATACAGTTACAAATTTTTGCCAGTCGTTATTTGGAAGTCGGATGTCGGCAATGTTTGTTTTTGTTTCAGTGCTCGCTCCGTCTGTGTTTTGTTTCACAAAAATAGTTGCTGTTTTACCAGCGGCGTTTGCTTTTGCATAGAATCCGAGAGTGACATTTTCACCTCGCAGTGTATCAGATCCTTCAACACGATTTTCAACGTGAATAATATCATTGTATGTGTTACCAGCAATTGTGGCATTGAATCGAGCATAATATAATGGATTACCTTCAACATCTGTTTGTGTTGTTGTGAAATCTTTTCTCTCCAACGACAAACTACCACTACCTGTCGATCCTGCGACATCCACATTTGTTCTGTTTAATCTCACCCAACGATCTGCAAAGTATGTGCTTCCTGTTCCTGTAAAGGCACTTCCAACACCAATACCTCGTTGCCAAATTGAGAGTGAACCGTTTGGAATGAGGTTGTCATTAACATAAGAAACACCACCTGTGGTTGCAGTCACCCCACCTAAGTTTGGTGGTGAGGATCTTGAATATTGCTGAGAACCGCCTGGAACACCTCCGTTAAAGCCGCTGACTTCCCCCAGAGAGGGATTTACGACTAAAGCATAGTCACTACCCACAAGAGATCCAACAGCAACCACGGGACTTCCTGTTGATGTGGAGGTAAGATTCCCATCACCATCAACAAAGAGAGGTCCGGCAGCATTTACTGGACTTTCGTTCACAAAACCAGAAGTAACAATTTTTACTGTTGTTGAATTTGGTTTTGCGACGATGACACCAATTATCGAGTTTAATGAGCCAGCATCACTGTTCTTTGTAATCTTCCAAGTCCCATCGTAAGAAACAACTTTACCAACAGTAAAGTCAGCCAAAGATGCGAGACCAGAACTTGCTTGCGTAAGGAAGAAAGCATTATTATCTGCGTTCGTATCCCCAGTGCCACCTGTTCCAGCAAGGTGTTGACCACGATAGTTAAAGAACACACCACCCGTTGAACCTGTCGCTAAGAAAAGTGGTTTTGAAACTTGTCCAATGACTGTGGGTTCAGTATTTGTCAATTCACCATGATTAGTTGGAGACAAGAAGTGAATACATCCGGCAGAAAGACCACCGAATCTAATACTATTAAATTCCACAAATCCTTGAGTCACAACAGAAACTTCATTGTTTCTTTCGCCGTTAACAATACCTAGAACTTCTGCGTTTGTCGGGGAGTCCGCACGAGCAAAAGTTACTCCACCAAGATCAGCGTCGTAACGAACAACATCACCTGCCGTGAAGCCAGCAGTTCCGCCACTAAAACCTATACTAACAGTTTTAACTCCACCAAATGCTTGGGTGAAATCGTAATTTAGTGTGCCATTGACGGTAACGTCACCATTAAAAGTAACACCCTTTTCAACGGTTCCACTCATCTCAACAAAAATATCACCCGCAGTTATCGAGGTTGCTGTTGGTGATCCTGCTTCTGTAATTGTAGTGGTTCCGATGACAACATTAATACCATCTCCCGAAATGCCATCATATAGACGCATTCGGTTAAGTTTTCCGATTATGTCGGTGTTCGTTTTTCCTGCCCACTCAAAAAATGAAGTGTTTGACGTTAAGTCGCTAATTTGAAAATCGTTGTCTTCTACACCCATTTCTTACCTCAGATTATGTTTGCGATTGTTAAGTTATTAAGATACTTAATCTTTTTATTTATGTGATCTATAACGAATACTGGCTCAAATGATGTAATTTCACTCGCATTATCGGCAACTTGATACACTGCCTCCGAGAACATAATTTGAATCCTACCAGTACCCAATATACTTTTATTTATAGGCTCTAACGATGGATCTTCGTCTTGGAAAATTTCGTTCTGTGAAACTTTTAATCCAACGTAAGTTTTTCCCGTTTTTGCTCTAGGAATTTCCAGAACGAAATTGTTCTTCGACGATAATTTATGAGAAAGCCTCACCTTGTACTTGAATCCATTATCCTTTGTACCAAGTGATCTGGTCGATGTAATATAGTCCACTTCATTAAACGTTACTTTAATTACATTTTCTTTTAATTCAAAAATAAGAGGATCGGGTTTTTTTGAATTAAAATCTGATATTAAACCGTCTGCATAAAACAATGAAAATTTATTTGGATAGGTGGGGGTCGCACCGTTCCAAAGGGGTGCGGTTGCCCTACTAACTCCAGCAGGAAGCGGGGATGAATCTCGATAAAATTCAGCATAACTAAAAGATTCCCCAATGGCACTGAGTTCTCCGATCCCTTCTTCTTGGATAAAGTTCAGATCGGACGATGAAAGAGTAGAATCTTCGAGAACGGAAGCATATCTGTATTCCTTGCTGTCCTTTGGAATATCAAGAGAATCAATACCAAAATCGGATTCAAATCTAATTTGCTCAAACTGATTAAAGTTTCCGTGGTATTGTAAACCAAGTTCCTCTAATCCATTTGGCATGTAGTATGTTATACCGTTGATGACGTGCGTATGAAAACCAATTTTTCCATCAAGTTCTTCTTGTTTATTTCTTGCAGTGCCTGGAGTTGGACTTGCTCGTTTCGCCGCCGATGATGTCAAGTATAATGGGAAGAAACCTTGTCGTTCAATTGGTGTTTCTGGAGTTGTTCCAACCTCCGATGGATTTGACCTAATTGGTTCTTGACCGGGACAGAATTTTCTATATGGGTGTCTTTGTGGTAGTTGATCCTGTATGTTATATCTACATGCAAGATACCCCTCGACTTTTTGAACAATCTCATCGTCAATTAGATATGCTGTCGGATACTCAGGATCAGGAGTATCGGGTGTGGTTGCCTTTATCATAATAATTTCAGAAATGACAAGAGTAGAAAAATTTGATATCTCTTCTCCGGCAGTTTCTGCATCAACTATAATTCGTTTACCCATGTGCGTTGGGTTTAATTCAAAAACTTCATAATCAGGGCCGACATAAAGACCGTCTGGGTTACTTTGATTTGGAATCACATTAACACCATATTGTTCTTGTGATATTTTATTGATTGGATTAATCTCACCACGAGATCCATCAATCAAACCAAAAATAGTATGATCTTGGTATGTTGTTCTATTTGGAAGATTTAGTTCAGGATACATGGAATAGCCAGGAGAAAGCCGTAAGAACGTCCCAAACATATGTGGTTTAAATTCCATAATGTTACCAACTTCGATTTCAACCCTAGCCCCGTTACCAGTTGGAATAAAATCCGGAATACCATCACCATCACTGTCTTGCAATACGGCACCAACGTGTGATGAATATCGCATTGTCTCCGAACCAGCATTCTCACCATACTTTGTTGTAAATTCAACATCGGTGAATCCCGGCAAAAAGGCTTGACCCGGAGGATATGCGTAATAATAAGCAGAAAAATTCCAGTGTTTTCCGATTGATCCGGAAGAATTATTTAAGATAGAATATCTATCCTCACCTACTGTATAGAGTGCTCCATATCTTCCGTTTGATTGAAATGAACCTTGGGGCCAGTCGTTGAAATTATATGGATTTGTTCCCGGCCAATTTGGGAACGCTTCTTGCATTGTTTGAAACACTAAATTTGGTGGATCATCTGGATTTGTTCCAGCACCGCCACAATTTGGATTATCAGCACAAGACTCATTATACTCAATAATTTTATTGTATGGGTTTTTCATAACAGCATACAAAAGAACATCTTTTCCTTTGTTTATATTAAAAAGACTTTTTCCATAAAATCCATCGTTGGTCAAAAATTGTTTGAGTCTCTGATCAAAGTATAATGCTCTTTCATATGTGTTTGGACCATACAAAGTTGAAGGAAGAACCTTTGGCGCAGAGTTTGTTAAATCACTAAACTCGTCCCCCTCTGGTGCTGGACCCGGAACAAATTCGACTCCAGATGCCGGATCTTTCCAAGTACCATCATCACCTATATTGCGGGGATCGAGGTGAACAACAACAAAACCTTGACCTCTTAAGTCCGTTGGCCTCCATAGTCGGGGAGCAAGTTGTCCATTATATTGCGACGGTAGAAAAGAATAACTCTCTCTCGGTATCCCCGGATCTGGTCCTCTCAATTCCTCCGGAACATATTGTGTATATTCACAACTCATTCTGAGAATGTTCCAAACTGGGTTGCACCAAGAGAGTCAGAAACAACAACGGGAACACCATTCATGTACCGAATTTTATTATTGGTGTGATCAACATACAAAACTTTAGATATGGACTCTTCTGGAACGGGGACTCCACCACCTGCTAAGTCCCCTGATGTCACGACCCGTTGAAAATAAATTTTTACACGAGCGGCGCCTGCGGCAACGTCGTTAGTAAAACCAGAAGAGTTGTCGTTTAAACTTGCATCACTAAACTCATCTTCCTGAGAATAAGTTGACGGAACAATGTAGGCTTGTCCCATCGAGAATCCAACATAAGTTTTTCCTGTTTCAAGTTTGCTCAGTGTTACCGTATTTGTTCCATCACCAAGAACATTGTAGTAAATGAAATATTTAAAGTTGTTATCAACTTGCGATCCAGTTTTTACGGAAGAGTAGTAAATACCCTCATTCAAAGTAATTGTTAATGTGGTTCCATTATCTGTGATTTTAACCAAGTCCGGAATTTCAGACAACGCACTAGGAAAGGCATCCAAAGTTATAACTGGATCGTCACCATCTGCAAGTTCTATGTAAGTCGCTTGATTGTATGGCATAATTGGTGTTGCTCCATCCCAAGCAGGACCACTATACTGTAAATTTGTATCCTCGTCACCAGATCCACTGAAAGGACTCCCGGCAAATCCCGTCCAACTGTTTACCATGTAACTAAAAGCACTATGATTGTAATGATGTCTTTCTTGAATTTCATCTAATTCAGACGACTGCAAAGGATAACCCGGTCTAAATGCCGTGTATTGGTAGTTTTTCGCTTCCTCAAACGTATTAAGTTCTTGTTGAAAAAACCTTGAGTTATATGGAGCAACTGAAAGTGGTGTTTTCGGTTCGTCGTCGTTTATTTTAAATGGTGCAATACTTCTAGCCATTTTTACCTCAATATGATCCGAGTGTGTATAAGAATGTAAATGAAACTTGTTGTGGGGTGTTTGTCACCGTAATGTCGGTTGAGTTTGATGACACAACTTTACCTGTGAATGGTTTAACATCGGGTGAAGAAATAATCTCAGTAATTTCATACGATGTTCCAATACTGGAGTTTGCTGCGATTCTATCACCGACAACAAAAGGTGTATCTTTTACTGTTACTGCCTCTACTTCTGCAACGCCGCCACCAGCGTCTTTAGAACTTAAAATAACACAACTGTTTGGTGTAATTTGAGTTGGATTGGATCCAATCGAGGAAATCTTGCCCGTGCTTTCATTTGTCACATTTGTGAATTTTGAAGAGCGAGCAAAGGTTTCAGAACCCGATGTGAAACTAAATGAGGATGAGCCAGGAGACACTTTAAACTTGTGAACATTAGAAAAAGTTTCTGCTTGATCCGTGTTTGTTTTTGAGCCAGCAACGTATGATGAAGTGTCATTTTGCACTTTAACATCTCGAATAATTCCATATCGTTTAAATACGGTCTGGTTTGTGTTTGCATTCGTTGGAATCTGATCCACACGAACAACAGATTTGAGCATGACCTTTGCTGCTCCCAATAATCTTCTAGGATCTGCAAAAAGTCCACCTTGATAATCTAAACTAAACGTAACTCTATTCTGTAAGTCGCCCGGTGTAGAAACACAAGTCAAATCACGATATCCGCTACCTTTGTTGACAACACGAATACCATCAACAACATGGCTTCCATCTTTTTTATATGTTGTAAGTATGACAGTAGCACCAGTTCCACTTAGCGTACTTAGTGTGATTTCCGGGTTACTTGTAGAAATTGTTCTCTCACTTTCAGTCAATCCACTCAAATCAATAAACGCATTATGAACTTGACCTTCATCTCGTTTAGCATCACGATAAACCTCTGTCTGAAGTTTGTTGTTTGAGTTCGGTGAGAAGAATTTCAAATTCGCAAGTGCCTTTTCATACCCAGTATCGGAACTGATACTTGCTACACACGCAGTGGCACCACCTGTTGCCGCACACAACCCACCTCGCTTATATGTAAATTCTCTATTCATTCGTCGTGCAATTTTAAAACACTTTGCACATGGAACATTATCTAAACAAAAGTCAAAAGATCCTTTGGTGAACAAAGTATCTAGAACAGGCTCAACCTCATCCTCTTTGTGATAGAAGCAGCACGATCCTGTTAGACCACTATTATTTCCACATCCTCGTCTAAGTGCCTCTTCACTTAAAGTGGCAGAAGATGAAATTGGATCATATTCATCAATATCGGGAACGGGGATATTGTTCGGTGTTTTGAATTTAATTTTAGTAACGTCAATTTTGTACAAGAATTTCCAGCGATAACCATCAGATAAAGTTTGATTATCTTTTGTTCTGGTTGGTTTTACTGTTGAAGTGCTTTGGCCATTTAAATCTTTTCTATTTTTTGCATTACTTCCAAGACAAACAAAAACTTCGTCGTCTTCAGTTAGAGCGTAATAGTTTCTTTCTGGTCCACTGACGCCAGTTGGAATTCCCGATGATTCATACGGATGATAAACGTTACCGCTCGACCAGTTCACTCGTCTTGCGACAATTTCAACGTCGCTCTTTCTTATCTTTTGAAAGAAGTTAGAGGACTCCCAAACTTTGTTGTCATCGTCAATGCTATTGAGCGGAACATCTGCACCACTATCTCCACCCAAGAAGAGAAGCCAATTTGTTTGATCTCCTCTAATTAAATCATAGAGAGTCTTTGCGTTGTCAATACCAAGTGATCGTTGAGTAGTTACCATTTTTAACCTCTAATAAATTAAGAACATGTTGGAATATTTATATTCGGACTCTGTGACGCTGGTGTGAGAAAGAAAAAATCTCCGATTTCAATGTCATTAAATGCTGTTCCTTCTGGGATATCCGTTGTCCAGCCTGGGTGGTTGTGTGTTGGAAATGCGTCTGCGGATCCATCTCCATCCAAATCGTATGTGCAACCTGTTCCATAAGTCAATCCTGAAGTTTCCGTAACTCTATACGGATTGTAATGACCAATCAATGTTGTCTCTGTTAAACCAAATTCACCTTCAAAATCATCTGGTGGAATATAGTCATCGTTTTCCTTATTAAAGATAAGTTGTAATCCTGCCGGATGAATCATTTCCTTAATGATATTGTAAGTTTCATCTTCGGGAACTTCTAAATCACCACCACTTCTGATTCTCAGAAGATATGAATAGTCATGATACCAACAGTTGTCGGGCAATACTTGAGCAGATGCAACTCCCGTTCCATGAAAGTAAATACCATCTTCAAAGTTTCTGTTTGGTAAGTTATACGCAAGTGGAACACCACCATCGAGACGATAGACATCTCGTTTTGGCTCATAGATTTCAACTTCCGGTGTTGGAACCCATCCACCATACACAGTGCTCAATAACCATTGGATTCCCTCTTTATTTGATTTTCGAGCGTAAAATTTTTCCCGAATCTCTTTGAGAACAAAAACCAACCAACGCTCATCGACTCCAGCCCCGACACACCCAGATTCACTTGGATCATACGATAACATGAAATTGTTTTCAAGACCGGTCGCATATTGACCGATGAAAGATTTCATTATTCGTTTTCTCAGATTTCTATTAGTAATATTTCCGGTTGGATCGGTGTAGTCTGGGAAATAAAATTCAAACCCAACTTTTTCAAAATCAATCAATCGGTAAACATCATCGGGTGTTATGTAATAATTAGCACCAAAATCTATCTCACAAGGATCAAGAGTATACATCCATTCATAATATTGCTAAGTGTAGTAACCCACACCTGAAATAGTTCTTTCACTGTTAAGTGGAATTCCAGGTCTGGGATAGTCTGGAAATGACTGAGGCTCATATTGTCTTTGGATTGACGAAAAACGATTTTCATAATCAGAAAACAGTTCGTTAAATCTGTATTCTTCGTTCTTTGCCGTATTTTTAAAGACTGATCCAAACATTACTGATCTATGATCCTTACATCCCGTTGATTAATACTTAAGACCATTTCTTGACCGGCAAAAACATCAAGAAACTCTGGTTTGGCTGTGAAAGTAACTGCTGAATTTCCTTGAATTACATCTGGATTGATTCTTAACAATCCTGTTTCATAATTAATGTCACCCACACCACCAGTTTCAACAATTACTCTGGTTGTGCCTACATCTGTTGCAAGGAACAAAGGACTGTACCCATAAATGTCGGGTTCCAAACTAGAATCGACAATGTAAACATCGCTTCGATTATATTTGTCCGAAGTAAATGTCGAAGAGAAAAGTGCCTGACCTTCAATTCCATCGTCAAGTTTATTCTTAAATGAAATGAAAGTTCTTTTCCCTGCGGTTATCGTTGTCTCAGTTGTCATAGTATGACTCAAGGATATTGATGGTCGAATGATTGATGGATCGACCGCTAAAATCGCATCAATAAAATCGGTGAGGACAAAACTATTGTTGAACCGTTTATTACCACCAAATCTGTCATTCACTGCATCTTGAATCAAACCAGTGATCGCTGATTTTGTCTTGGTTGTTTGTCCTGCAACATAATTTACAGAGTAAGCGAGGTTGAGGTTAAAATCTGTGTATGGAATAAATTCTGGAATAATCGAAACGGGAGCCTTCTCACCCAACCTATCAACGATTTCCTGAGAAGCGGTTTCCGAAGAGTCCGTAATGGCAGAGACAAAAACTCTACCGTAGTATGGTGGATTTAAATCCTCTCCACCAAAAACAGCAACCGTCTCGTCAACACTAGAATCTTGAGAGACAAGATCCGATATGAGAGCATAGTAATCATTTTTTGTCACCGCCCTGTCTTGTGCCGCAAACCATTTTGGTGCAAAGAATCGAATTAAATCTGGGTTTGGTCCATCTGATCCAAAGGAACTTTCCCCAACGACAGCGACTGTCCCCGCACCAGAATACTCAAATGTTCTGACACCATTTGCTTGCTCACCGGAGGGAATAAAGTAAGTGATTCTTACTCTATCGGTTGCAACAATTTTTCTACCAACATTATCAGTAGAAATATTTCTATTTGTTCCCAACTCATCGTTGTAAACATACTCACCTTCACCTCTTGCCGAGAATATAATTTTTATTCCGTCATTTAGTCTCTCAACAAAATACACTCTACTGCTAGAACTAATTGTAGTATTTACCGCATTGGATTTGGTGTATTCAGTAAAAGTGGAACCTCCATCTTCACTGACCTCAATTATTATGGAACCAATGTCAATTCGGTCATCTGCTAAAATATATTCTTGCTGCGTAAGATCAATTTGTGAAGTAATATCTCGATTTAAAATCAAATCTTTTGCTTCGTGTACAACAACACCACTTGCTGCGTTCTCATCGTTTCTTTCATATGATTGTCTTGTATAAAATGTATATGTTTTTCCAGCATCATCAATTCCCGTAAACTTTGAAAACTTTGGAATTCTTGCTGATAAAGAGGTCATATTTAGAGTTGCTTGCGATGATGTTTTTGCGTTGACTGTAAAACCAAGTGGTTTTGTAATTGAAATCAATGATTCTAGTCTTTGTGCCGTATCGAGGTATAATTCGTTTACAATAGCGTTTGAATAGTAAGCATAATATAAAGTTGAAATCCGAGCCGACCAATTTGAATTTGATCTTCACTTAAAAGTTGGCTTTCTTGGGTTTCTGTATATGTCCCCGGTCTGGTTGGTGCATTCGTGTCAATTGACGGTCCCAAAGATTGTCCTGTGTAACTGCTATACGCTGACATTAGATTGCCCTTTCGATTTGTATTCGCACGGTTCTTACAATTTCTCGATTTTCTAATATTCTGTATGATAAATTGATAAAGACATTATTAGACTCAATTTTAGAATCGTCGATTTCAAGTGATTCAAATTCAACTCTTGGCTCATACACGGTAAGGTTATATCTCACGAGACTGTTTACCCTACCAATAATTTCCGGTGTCATAGTCTCAAATAACAAGGAGGAAAGTCCCCCACCAAAGCCAGGTTCAAATGGTTTTTCGCCGGGCGCTGTCAACATGAGATTTTTTATAGATTGGACTATCGAATTTTCATTTCGCTTAATCGCTATCGCATATGGTGTGTCTTGACCTACACGAGTAAAAGCAAGATCAAAATCCGAGTATGTATTTGCGGTAAATACTTTTTGTGCCATAATCCCTCCAATCTATGTATTAGTCTTGTGTGTATTGTGGTTGTGTGATGCTGTCTGGATCTTGTGGAACACCATCTCGGAATAATGTGAGACCCATGACATG
>LUMH01000382.1_pt1 | contig 20359 bp, 26 predicted proteins | sample 730001 | NCBI WGS metagenome assembly LUMH01 (sample SAMN03860268, study PRJNA289734) | marine metagenome | biome: seawater column; feature: ocean; material: water; isolation source: Red Sea water column Station 34 - depth 25m | place: Saudi Arabia: Red Sea | collected 2011-10-15 | depth 25 m
GCTTTATCTTCCTCTGACTTTGTTGCATCAAGTATTGAAGTTACACTTGGTAATTTTGCTTCTCCTAAAACATATCTTCTTATTCCATCTTCGGTAGCTCTTGAACTTGATGGATAGTTGTATTTTTTGTTCCAACGCATTTGATTTCTTATAGTCGGTAATATGTGAAAAAAGAAATTATTTTTTAAGCTGTTTATTTCTCTCAACAAATTTTTCAACGTTCTCTGTCAGTACAGCTTTTTCAACTTGCTCGGGATCTTTAATATTTTCTAAAGTTCTAGTGATTGATCTTGCATCAGTTCCAAACTTATCAACTACATTCATAGCCTCTTCTAGCTTTTTTCTTAAAACTATGACGTTGTCAAAATGCTTTGCAAACCTTGTGCTGATTGTTTTTAAGTGATTATAAATCTCTGTTGCACCCTTTTGAACCTTAAGAGATTGAAATCCCATGTGTAAAGATTGTAAATAGGCTGAAAGAGTATTAGGGCCGCAAATTACAATTTTATATTTTTTCATTAATTCTTGGGTTAATAATTCTTTTGTGCTTGGATCTTGGTATTCAGTTAATTCTTTATAAAGACTTTCAGTTGGTGCATACACGATTGCAAAATCAGTTGTTTTTGGTGGAACAATGTATTTTTCCATGACACTTTTTGCTTTGGCCTTAAATGCACTTGCTAATTTTGTTCTAGCATCTGCAACTGCTTTTTTATCATCTGCATCATATGCATCAGTGATGGTTTTGAATTTTTCTATTGGAAAATGAGAATCTACTGGAACCAAGACATCTCCTTGAAGCTTGATTGCAAATTCTACGTTTTCACTAGTGTCCTCTTTCATTTTGACATTTGTCATAAATTGAGATGCTGGTAACAAATCTTTGATTAAAGCATCCAAAGAATATTCAGCCAAAGTTCCATACTTTTTAACCCCTGCTAAAATTTTAGTAATCCCCTCTTGGCTTTGATTTAATAATTTAACTTGCTCATTAAAGTTACCAACCTTCTCATCTACTTTGGTTAAGGCCTCAGTCATATCCTTTGTAACTCCGGTTGATAAAGAATTAAATGAAGTAGACATTGAACTAAGCGATGTATTGATTGTAGAATTAAGACTATCTTTTAACCTCACTATTTCAGCATTTAAATTAGCTAATTCCTCAGCTTCTTTATTCTCATTCTCATCTTTAGGTTTTGACCTTAAATTTAAGTATAAAATACCTAAAGTTGCACCAAGTAGTATAACTAGAATTATTAATAGAATCGTATCCATACTTTTAAAGATATACGTGTTTTAATGGAAATCAACTTATTACTAGATTACTATGAGATACTAAGATTGGTTATTATTTTTAAAAAATAATTAATAAATATGGATTTTTTTTTGGTTTTAAAAATATTGTTTGTTATTGGAGTGATGATCGCTCTATATGCGATAATTAGAAATTTAGATATAATAAAGATTATTTTAATTTACTTTAAAGATAAATTACTTGGAAAGTAATTTAATTAAATTGTTTAATCGCTTTTTCTTTACATTTTTTTTTGAAGTTAAAAGACAAGCTTCAGATTTTAAAATTTCACCATCCTTTAAGATACGTAGATTATTTGCTTTTAAGGTCTCACCTGTGGATGTAATGTCAGTAATCAACTCGGCAGATCCAGTAAAAGGATAGGCCTCAGTAGCTCCTAAACTTTTAACTAATCTAAATTGTGTAACACCTTTTGAGAACAAAAAATCTTGTGTTAAATTTGGATATTTAGTTGCAACCCTAATTCTTTTTTTCTTAATATCTCTGAATTCAAAAGCAATTTCCTCAAGATCAGCGATAGTCTGAACATCAATCCAAGGATCTGGAATTGCTACTACTAAATTTGCTCTTCCAAAACTAAGTTTTTTGACCACATTTATTTTATTTTGGACATTTACGCCGCTTTCTTTCAATAAATCAAAACCAGAAAAACCAACATCTAAAGAGCTATCCCCTAACCTTTCAATAATTTCTCTAGCATGAAGATATAAAATCTTAACATATGGTTTATTTTTAATTGATCCAATTAAATCTCTTTCTCCTCTTTCAGATATAATTTTCAATTTTTTTTTCTTAAAGATTTTTAAAACATCTACTCTAAGTCGACCTTTGCTTGGAATACCTATATTGATTAAATTATCCATTAATTAACTAAATTTAAAGCAGCACCAACTGCTGGAGTTTGTTTTTTTGAACCAAGGTCGGAAATCAATTTGTCATATCGGCCGCCATTGCAACAATTAATAATTTTTGATTTGGACTTAATATCTATTTTAAAAACCATACCCGTGTAATATTCAAGCTGTCTGCCAAAAGCAGCTGAAAAAGTCACATTTAATTTATTAATTTTATTTTTTGAGATTGGAAAATATCTCTGATCTACCAATAAATTAATTTTATATTTCTTGAAAAACTTATTTAATACCTTGGCTGCATTATTAATTGGACATTTAATTTTCAAAAATTCCTTAATAATTTTTGAAATATTTCTTCCTTTACTAGGTCTCCTTGGATCTTTAATCTTTTTATCAAATCTGCTTAAAATTTCGTTAATTGTTCTATTTGCTATAATGGTTGATTGATCATCTTTTAACATTCTAAAATATCTTTTTTTATCGATCTCAACTATTGTTGGATCAACATCTGAATTAGTCTCTAATCTTTTGAGAAGATCATTAAAATAATCTTCTCTCCAAAAATGTCTTGAAAGTCTTAATTTCCATCGTTTAGGGATATCTAATTTAGATATAAGAAGATTGAATATTTCTACATTCCCAATTGTGATCTCGCCTGATGAATAATTAAAATTTTTTAAAGATTTTAATGATGTATTTATTATTTCCTTATCATCATTTTTCTCGTTTCGTGACCCTATGATTTCAAAACCAACTTGATTTCTTACAATGGAGTCCTTTTTGTTTTCAGATTTACGATATGCTTGACCATTATAAAATATCTTCTCCTTGCCCTTTAGATTATTTTCTAAGTATCTTAGACAAGATACAATTGTTAGATCTGGCCTTAAACATAGTTCATTTCCTCCTTGGTCAGTAAATGAGAAAATAAATTTTCGAAAACTTTCACCAGATCTTTGTACGATATGGTTAGCCTCAATTACTGAGGGTAATTCAATATATTTAAAACCATTTGATTTAACAGTTTTAAGTATGCTGTCAGATAAATTTTTTGATTTCATTTACTAAATTTTCTTTTGAAAAGGTGATTTGATTATCTTCCCCCTTAATACCTAGGAGGTTTTTAAGTGTAATTTTACTATCTTTAAATTCATTCTCTCCACAAATAACTGCAATCGGGCACCCTCTTTTATTTGCATATGTCAGTTGTTTACCGAGATTTTTCTTACTATCTAAAAAAATTTCTGAATTAATATTATTTTTTCTCAAGATATCTAAAATTTCGTAATAATTTTTTAAATATTTTTCATCCATTACGCAAACAATGACTGGTTTTTGATCATCTAATTGGACTTGATTTATTTGAGACATAGCAAACAAAAGTCTATCCACACCAATACTGACACCTGTTCCAGGTATATCGACACCTTTAAATCTTGAAATTAACTTATTGTATTGTCCACCAGAGCATACACTACCAATATCAATTTCTTTACCTTTATTATTTGTTGTTTTAAAATTTAGATTGGTCTCAATACAAAAGCCATCATAATACGCCAATCCTCTAACTATTGTGAAATTTGTTTTGACTAACTCAGAATAATTTCCAAAATCTAGCACCTCAAATAAATCCTCAAGCTCTTTAATCCCTTCTTGGGTAATAGGATTTTTAAAATCTTGTTTGAGTTTTTTTAAATCTTTAATTTTTAAAAAGTTTAAAATTTTTGAAACTTGATCATCATTTAGATCAGCTCCTTTAGTTATCGCACCACTTTTATCTTTTCTCTCTTTTTTTAGTAGATCTTCAACTCCTTTTATTCCAAAATCTGGTTTGTCCAACTTATCAATTGCTCTCATCACCTTGATCTCTTTATTTGCAGGAATTTTCAGATCTTGAATTAAACCTTGAATAATCTTTCTATTACTTACATTAATTGTAAATTGATCTTTTTTTAAACCACATTCAATTAGAGTGCTTGCAACCAGATTACATAATTCAGCATTTGCTTGTGCTGGATTTACATTGCCTACAATATCGCAATCAGCTTGAGTAAATTCTCTGAAACGTGCATTGCCTGACTTTTCATTTCTAAATACATTTTGAATAGCGTATCTTTTATAAATTGATGGAAGTTCTTGATTATTTTGAGCAACAAATCTTGCTAAAGGACTGGAAAGATCGTATCGAAGAGTAATATTCTTTTCACCATCATTAAAAGAAAAAACATCAGACATAGGATTATTATCATCCTCTGCAAGAAAGGATCCTATATTTTCTGCAATTTCAAATGATGGGGTTTCTAAAGGATCGAAACCATATTTAATAAAATTATTCTCAATGACTTTTAATAGTCTTTTTTTGAGAATTAATGTTTTATTCCATCTATCTTCAAAACCTGAAGGTAATCCAGGAATTAATTTATTTTTTTCACTCATTTTTTGGTACCTTGAGTAGGTTACGCTCCTACGACTTCGGATCCACAAACCGACGTGATACTATTTCACCATCAAGGCATATCCTTTTTTGTTTTATGCTAATTTGTTTATCTCAAATTTTTTCATTGAAAGCTTTTTAGACAAAAAAAACGATAATGCAACCCCTAAAAGAAAAAGGACGTATATCCACTAGTAGATATATCGCCCTTTTTATAATTTTAGAAAATTAGTCTAATTTTTTTAAATTTACTGCTGAAGGGCCTTTGGGACCATCTTCAAGAGTAAATTCTATTTTATCACCCTCATTAAGATATCTCATGCCCGCTGCTTTAACTGCGCTTGCATGTACAAACGCATCTTTTTCTTTATCGTCTCTTTCTATAAAGCCGTAACCTTTTTTGCCGTTAAACCACTTTACTTTTCCTTGTATTGTACTCATCTTATTCACTCGTCCTTTAGTTATTTATTTTAATATGAGGTTAGGTTCTTTTAAATTAATTTCAAGATGTTTTGATGGTGCCTCGGGAAGGATTCGCACCTCCGACACAAGCCTTTTCAGGGCTCTGCTCTACTCCTGAGCTACCGAGGCAAAAGGTCAACCCCTAAAGATTATTCTGCCTTTTGTGAGGTCATATGGTGTCATTTCGACTGTCACATTATCACCTTGTAATACTCTAATTCTGTTTTTTCTTAATTTGCCCGCTGTATGAGCTGTTACAACATGACCATTTTCAAGCTGAACTCTAAACATAGCATTTGGAAGTAAATCAGTTACCTTGCCTTTGAATTCAAGTAAGTCTTGTTTTGACAAATTTATTTTCTCCTTATTCTTTTTTTTACAGATTGAGCATGTCCTGCTAACCCTTCGTAATTTGCAAGAGTTATAACTGATGGCCCAAGACTTTCAATACCCTTTTTTGATAAGTTTATGTAAGAAATTCTTTTATAAAATTCATTAACACTTATACCACTAGAATATTTTGCTGACCCATTAGTTGGCAATATATGATTTGATCCAATGTTATAATCTGTCATTGCCATAACTGCATATTTTCCTAAGCATATTGAACCAGAATTTTTAATTTTTGGTATAAAAGATTTATAGTTTTTAACATTTAATTCCAAGTGTTCAGGTGCAATTTTATTTACGATATTAATTATTTTACTATCGTTTGCTACATACATTAAAATTCCATTTCTCTTTAAACTTTTTTTTGCCACAGACTCTCTTGGAATACTTTTTAATTGTTTTGAAATTTCCGTTTGGACTTTACTAATTAGTTTTTTGTCTTTTGAAATCAATATACATCGATTAAATCACTTGCAGCCCATTCTGGATTTGAGAATTTATCACAGACAATAGTTATTTCAGAAGGCCCTGCGGTCATGCCTTCAATACCAACATCTCCAAAAACTTCTTTTTTTGCAGCTGCTACATATGAATTCCCGGGTCCAACTATTTTATCAACTCTTTTAATTTTTTTAGTTCCATAGGAGACAGCTGCTATAGCAGATGGACCACCAATAGAGTAAATTTCTTTAATTTTACATTTTCTTGCTGCGTATAAAACAGCCGGATTTTGGTTTCCCTTGAAACCTGGGTTTATCATTACAATTCTTTTAACTCCCGCAACAATTGCTGGTATAGCATTCATAAGTACACTTGATGGATAAGATACAAGTGAACCAGGAACATAAATTGCCACCGACTCTAATGGTAAATATTTATATTCAAGTTTGTTTTTAAATTTATCTGTATACGAAATATTCTTAAATTTTTGTAAAGAATGAAATTTGTAAATTCGATTATAGGCTGTGTCGATCGCTTTTTTAACCTTAGGATTTAAAGATTTTATTAACTTAGTAATTTTTTTGGCACTAGGAATGATTGTGGTATTTCGATTAAATTTCTTTTCATATTTAATCAATGCTTTATCACCATTCCTTTTTACGTCGTTAATAATATTAGTTACAGAGACTTTGTCAGATTTGATGCTTTTTCTCCTTTTAAAAAGTAAATAATCCAAATTTTTATCGAAATTTTTAGTTTTACTATTTAATATTTTCATAATTATTTAATTTCGTTTTGATCCTCAAGCCGCGCTTCGATAGTTTCTGTTGTCAAAGCTATGTGGGCATTATTATTAAAAATAAGATTTATTTCATAATCATCATTATTTTTCAAATAATCAATTCCAATTAATTCTAAAACTAAATCTTTGTTTGATTGATTGATATTTTTTGATCTTACTTTATCAACAAAATCAAATCGACAAATACTATTGATTTTCTTACCCTCTTGATCGGTTTCAATTTTAGCTCTTTCAATGGATAACAAAAAAACTTTATTAGATGCCAGATACTTTATATCTGTCACTTTAACTTTTGCACCAGAACTACAAGCAGAAATCATTTGTAGCCCCTCTTGATCATTTGCAATTATTTTTGCTAAATATTTACTCATTATTTCAATCTTTTAATTTTAACACCAATTTTTTGTAATTTATTTTCAATATTTTCATATCCTCTCTCCAGGTGATAGACTCTTCCAACAATACTTTTACCATTCGCCACTATTGCGGCTAATACTAAAGCAACACTGGCTCTTAAGTCACTAGACATTAATTCAGCACCAATAAATTTGGTATTGCCCTCAATCAATGCTTTATTGTTTTGAATATTTATTTTCGCGCCTAGTCTTTGCAACTCAGCAACATGCATAAATCTATTCTCAAAAATACTTTCAGTTATAGAACTTTTCCCAACGCTCTTGCACATTAATACCATTAATTGAGCTTGAAGATCTGTTGGAATACCTGGAAACTCCTTAGTTTTTATATTTTGAATAGGTTTGATTTTGTCAGGTCCTTTTATAAAAATTTTGTTATCCGAAGTTTTAATCTTTGCCCCAACTTTTTTTAATAGTTCTATTTCAGTATTAATTATTTTTGGGTCTAAATTTTTAATTTGTAGATTACCTTTAGCAAGCGTTGCCGCTACACAAAAAGTTCCCGCCTCTATTCTATCAGCCATAACTGTATGACTTGTTTGATTGAGAGAATTTACTCCTATGATGGTGCAGGTTCTTCCAGACCATTTTATATTTGCACCTGCTTGACTTAAGAATTTTGTTAAATCTTTAATTTCAGGTTCCACGGCACAATTTTTTAAAATTGTTTTGCCTCTTGCTAAACATGCAGCTATTATAGAATTTTCTGTAGCGCCTACACTAATTTTAGGGAAATTTATTTTTTTGCCTTTAAGTCTTCCATTTGATTTCGCTAAAATATAACCATCTCGTATTTTATATTCCATTCCCAACTTCTTTAATGCACTAAGATGATAATTTACAGGTCTCGCACCTATAAGACATCCACCAGGCAAAGATGTTTTAGATTTATGAAATTTAGAAATTAATGGACCTAACACTAATATTGAACCTCTCATTGTTTTTACAAGTGAATAACTTGCAAAAGTTTTCATATTCTTTTTATTAATAATTTTTGCAGTTTTTCTGTCTTTAGATAAAATTATTTTTGATCCAAGAGATTTTAATAAATTAAGCATAGTATCTATATCTCTTACTCTAGGTAAATTTTTAATAGTTACTGGTTTGTCAAATAATAAAGTTGCTGCAAGAATTGGTAGAGATGCATTTTTAGAACCTGAAATCGAGACTTTACCCTTGATTTTACAAGGACCATTGATCAGAAATTTATCCATAAATTACTTTTTTATTTTAGCAACCTGTATGGTGGTTTGTCCCTGATATTTACCGTTTTTTGATTTATATGTCGTTTCTGGCTGGGTATCTGATTTAAAAAATAAAAATTGAGCAATACCCTCATTTGAGTAAATCTTTGCTGGATTAGGAGTTGTGTTGCTTAATTCGATAACAATATTACCTTCAAATTCATTTTCAATTGGTGTTACATTACAAATAATACCTGTTCTCGCATAAGTACTTTTTCCAACACAAATACAAAGAACATCTTTTGGAATTCTAAAATATTCAATGGTCTTTGCCAGAACAAATGAATTTGGTGGAATTATACAATATGGCCCCTTTCGCTCAATAAAGTTTTCATCAGAAAAGTTTTTTGGATCCACTAGCGAACTATTAACATTTGTAAATATTCTATACTCATCAGAAATTCTGACATCGTAACCCATGCTACTTAGTCCATATGATATTTTCCCTTCAGAGACTTGATGATCCAAAAATGGTTCGATCATCTTATGCTCTTTACACATTTTTTTTATCCAAGAGTCTGGCTGAATGGACATTATTTTGTTTTCTTTTTATTTTTTTTTTGAAAAATTTTTCTTTTTTTTAAATTTTTCCTAAGCGCAATGCTTAAGCGCTCATTTTTATTTTTAGTAATCATTCTTTATTTGGATTGGTAAGGAAATCTAAAGTTATTGGTTTAGATGCATCTAAAGCTTTATCCTTATTATCATCTTTTTTAGGACCTTCTTTTGCTAATCTTTTTGCTTTTTTTTCAGCAAGTTTTTTTTCTCTTTTCGCTTGCTTTTCCATAAGCTTGGCACTTTTGGTTGATTTATAATCGTAATGAATACCCATAAAATTTCCTTGGTAAGATATAAATCATATTAATCAAAAAATTAAGGCAATAATTTGGAAAAAATGCTCTATTATCAATAAAAACAGAATTGATCCAAATGCTCCTATAGTTAAATGGCATAACGTGTCCATGGTAAGGATAAATTCCAAGTTCGATTCTTGGTGGGAGCACCACTAATTTTTATAAAAAGACTTTCTAAGAAAAATTGTAATCAAGACTAAACTAAAAAAGGCTAAAATTGGAATATATATTTCAGGTGAAAAAATTATATCTGTAATTTTAGGAACTTGTGAATTTTGTTCTATTACTTTTTCCAAACCACTACCTAAAGAAACAGCTAAAAAAATTTGAGGTATAATTCCTATTAATGATGCGAAAAAAAAATTTTTTACCCTAACATCAAAAATTGTAGGCAAAATGCAGCTAAGTTGCCAAGGTATTCCTCCAATAAATCTATATATTAAAAGATAATAAAATTCAGACTTTTTAAATTTTCTCTCTAGATTTTGATATCTATTTAAAAATTTATCTCTAATTAAATCTTTTAAAAAATAGTTTCCAAAAATATAAAGAAATGTTGCACCAATACTCATACCTATGACCACAATTATAGTACCCAACCATTTGCCAAAAATAAATCCTCCTAATAGTGCAATTGGAGAACCAAAACCTAAAAATGGAAAAACCCATAATATTGTGAAAATTAAAAAAATTATGGATATTAAAAACAAATTAGAATTTTTTAATTTTAGAAAATACAATCTGTTTTCTTTAATGAAGTCATAAGAAGTTATTTCTTGGATACTAAATTTTGAAAAAAACAATAACACAAATATAGTAAGTAAAACTAAGTATGATAAACCTATTATTATTTTAGTTTTCTTAGCTTTTTCCATCATGGTTCATGGTATTTATAAATCTTCTATTTGCTATTTATATATTTAATTATTATAAAGGGCGAAATTTTATATAAATTTAACCGCTTTTATGAAAAGAACATATCAACCATCTAGGAAAAAAAGAAGCCGAACCCATGGTTTTAGATCAAAAATGAAAACCAAGGGAGGCAGAAAACTTTTAAAAAGAAGAAGAGCTAGAGGAAGAAAAAATTTGACAGTATCCTCAACTGTTAAAAGAAGAAGAAAATAAAGCCAGCTCAATGAAAAGCAAAATTGTTGCTCTTTCAAAGAATGAAGACTTTAAATTTTTGCTCAAAAAGAAAAAAGTATCAAATAGATATGTAACAATTTTTTTTGGTAATATTGATAAAAAAAATAATCAAAAACTTAATATTTCTTTTGTAACTAAGAAGAAGATAGGAAATGCTGTAAAGAGAAACAAAATAAAGAGGAGGCTAAGGAATATTATGAATGATGCTGTTAAAGAAATATCTCTAAAATATCACTATTCATATCTTGTTATTGCTAAGTCAACTATGCTAAATAATGAATTTAAAATTATAAAAGAAACCTTATTTCAGGATTTTAAAAAAATTAAATAATGAAAATTTTTACAATTATATTTATAAAATTAATTCAGGCTTACAAATACCTAATAAGTCCATTACTAGGTAACTCTTGTAGGTACTTTCCATCTTGTTCCGATTATAGCATTGAAGCATTAAAAACTTTTGGTTTTTTTAAGGGTAAAAAAAGAAATAAAAGTTAAAAAATAATGGACTCTAAAAATACAATAGCGGCTATAGCTTTATCATCTGCTGTAATTGTTTTGTGGGCATTATTCTTTGTTCCAGAAAAATCAACATTGGATCAAAACATTGTTGAAAAAGAAAAAATTGAACAAAGCGGTGATGCACCAAGTTTAGAGCAAAAGGAAACACAAATTACAATTTCACGAGATGATGCATTAAAACAAAGTGAAAGAATTCAATTTGAAAATGATAATATTATAGGTTCAATATCATTAAAAGGTGCATCAATTGATGATTTAACTTTCAAAAATTATAAAGTAACCCTCGATAATGAACAAAGAGTAACTTTATTAGGACCTCGAAATATTAAGGAGGGATATCTAATAGATAGTGGTTTTGTTACTTCTGATAAAAATATTGATGTTCCTAACTCAGATACAATTTGGTCAATAGAAGGTAACAACAAACTCACAGACGGGTCTCCAATAAAACTATCATGGTCCAACGAACAGGGTCTAAAATTTGAAAAAATAATCTCGTTAGATGATAAATATCTTTTTACTGTTAAACAAAAGATAATTAATGAGAGTAATAATAAATATGATTTTTACTCATATGGACAAATAATAAGAAATGAAATTCCGGAAATAATTGACTTTTTAATTCTTCATGAAGGACTCATTGCAACTTTAGATGATGAGTTAATAGAAGAGGATTATGATGATATTCAAGAAAAGAAGTTTACTAAAATAGCTAATAAAGGGTGGTTAGGGATAAGTGATAAATTATCGTTGCTGCAAAAAGAGTGGATGTGATAGACGGATATGCTGAAAAACTCAACATAGATAAATTTGATTTAGTTATTGATTGGGGATTTTTATACTTCATAACCAAGCCTCTATTTTATGGAATTGATTATTTCTTTAAACTACTTGGAAACTATGGTTTGGCAATTATAGCTATCACTATTTGTATTCGTTTAGTTTTTTTCCCATTAGCTAACTTTTCATTTAAAAGCATGGCAAAAATGAAAGTTCTTCAACCAGAAATGGTTCGCCTAAAAGAGTTGCATAAAAATGATAAAATGAAACTTCAACAAGAAATGATGGCTCTTTACAAAAAAGAAAAAGTAAACCCAATGTCAGGTTGTTTGCCAATTCTTGTTCAAATACCTGTATTTTTTGCATTATATAAAGTTTTGTTTGTCACTATTGAAATGAGACAAATGCCATTCTATGGATGGATTCATGATTTAAGTGAGAGAGATCCTACAAGTATATTTAATATTTTTGGTTTGTTGCCTTACGACGTTCCAAGTTTCTTGGTTATTGGGGCTTGGCCAGTAGCAATGGGAGTTTCAATGTGGGTGCAACAAAAATTAAATCCCGCACCTACTGATCCAATGCAGGCTAAAATTTTTGCTTTCTTCCCGCTTTTCTTAACTGTAATACTCGCACCATTTCCAAGTGGGTTAGTTATTTACTGGACCGTTAATAATATTTTAACAATGGCTCAGCAAGTATTTATTATGAGAAGAACAACAGTCAAAACGACAACCTAAATTTTAATTTAAAATAAATTAATGGACTTAAAAAAAATTCTTCCTGAAAACGGACCTCCAATAAACGAGGTTAATAAATATATAGAAAAATATAAAAATGACTTGATAGTCATTAAATATGGAGGAAATGTTTTAATTGATAGAAATATCTTTGATAATTTTATTACTGATTTAAGTATCTTAAATAAATTAGGTCTTTCAGTTATTGTAGTTCATGGTGGAGGTCCAAGGATCAAGAGAGAATTAGATAAATCTAATATTCAATCAAAATTTATAAGAGGGTTAAGAGTCACTGATGAAAAAATTATAAACATTGTTGAGTCAGTCTTAATAGATTTTAACAATGATATTGTTAGCTCTTTGGACAAAAAAAATACAGAAGCAGTTTCCATTCACACAAAAAAAGATAATATTATTGAGGTCGTACCAGAGGCAAAAGAACTGGGTTTTGTTGGTCTACCAAATAAGATTAATAACGATATTTTATTGGATATAATTCGAGAAAATAAAATACCGATTATTTCACCACTAGGCTTAGATAAGAACAATCAAACACATAATATTAATGGTGATACTGCGGCAATGGCAACTTATAGATGAAATATCCTCATCCGAAATATTAGAGATGGTAAAAGATGAGACGATCACTGAAGGGATGATACCCAAAATAAATGCTTGTCTAGATGCTGTTAATAATGGAGTTACAGCAGCAGGTATAATTAATGGTACAAAACAGCATTCTTGTTTATGGGAAATTTTCTCAGACAAGGGATCAGGTACATTAATAAGAAAATGAACTTAAAAGAAAAAAAATATCTGCTACTTGATCTTGATGGTGTTTGTTATGGAAAGCACAATAACTATTCTTTAGAGCGTGTATTTGGTCAAGTTTCAAAGAGGATGACTCAATTTATATCTGAAAAACTTAAAATTGATAAAGATAAAGCTAAAGAATTACAAACAAATTATTTCTATAAATATAATACATCATTAAGAGGATTAATGGTCCATAATGGAATATCACCAGATGAATTTTTATCTTACGTTCATGAAATTGATTTATCATTTATGAAAGAAGATAAAATTATGAGAAATGAGCTTAAACAATTAGATATGGAAAAATTTATCTTCACCAATGGTAGTGCTGAACATGCTGCTAATATTTTAACTCACTTGGGTGTGTATGATTTGTTTGGAAGAGATAAGGTTTTTGATATTAAAGACGCTGGTTATGTACCTAAACCAGAAGCAGAAACCTTCGACTTAATGGTAAAAAAATTTGGTATAAATCCAAAAGAGACTATTTACATTGAAGATATAGCTAAAAATTTAAGTATAGGTCACGAACGAGGTTGTACAACTGTTTGGTTAATTAATGATGAGCATTTTGGAAAAATGGATGCAGACAAAGATTTTATTTCACACAAAATTGAAAATCTGTCTTTATTTCTAAAAGAAATAAGGCTATTAAAAAGTAATTAATTATGTCTTTAGAAAAAATAATCAATGATGCTTGGGAAAATAAAGATCAGGTAAACCAAAATTCTGATCAAAATTTAAAAGATGCTATTAACCAAGTTATTGCTGATTTAGATAGTGGTAAATCAAGAGTTGCTGAGAAAATAAATGGAGAATGGGTAACTCATCAGCACCTTAAGAAAGCTATAATGTTAAGTTTTAGAATTTACCCAATGGAAAATTTAAATGGTCCTTATAGTAGTTGGTACGATAAATCACATTTATTGAAAGGTAAAACTGCAGGATGGACCAAAGCTGATCATGAAAAAGCAGGTTTTAGAATGGTTCCGAACTCACCAGTAAGAAAAGGTTCATTTGTCGGAAAAAACGCTGTTCTTATGCCATGTTATGTAAACATTGGAGCATATATTGACGAAGGAACGATGATAGATACTTTTGCAAGAGCTGGTAGTTGTTGTCAGATAGGTAAGAATTGCCATATTTCTGCAGGTTCGGGTGTTGGTGGAGTTCTAGAGCCCGCGCAAGCTTTACCAACAATCATAGAGGATAATGTATTTCTTGGAGCGATGTCAGAGGTAGTTGAAGGCGTAATTGTTGGAGAAGGTTCAGTTTTAAGTATGGGTATGTATATCGGTCAATCAACAAAAATAGTTGAAAGGAAAACTGGGAAAATTACTTATGGTAAAATACCACCTTATTCAGTTGTAGTTCCAGGCTCATTGCCTGATAAAAATAATTCTTCTGCACCCTCCTTGTATTGTGCAGTAATAATTAAACAAGTTGATGAAAAAACAAGATCTAAAACTTCTATTAACGACCTCTTAAGAGACTAAAAATGAAAACTTTAAATGAGTTAAAATTAGCTAAAGAGCTAATCAGATTTCCTTCCATCACCCCAGTTGATGCTGGAGTAATGAAATTTTTAGAAAAAAAATTAAAAAAATTAGGTTTCAAAACAAAAATATTGGAATTTAAAGAAAGAGGATTTCAGCCTGTGAAAAACTTGTATGCAAGATTAGGATCTAAGAAACCGAATTTTATGTTTGCAGGACATGTTGATATTGTCCCTCCAGGAAACATTAAGGATTGGACAGTAAATCCATTTAAGCCATCTATCAAAAAAGGCCATTTAATTGGGAGAGGTGCAAATGATATGAAAAGCTCTGTTGCAGCTTTTGTGTCTGCTGTAAGCACTTTTTTATCTAAAAATAAAAAATTCAATGGTTCAATAAGCTTACTCATTACAGGTGACGAAGAAGGTGATGCAGTAAATGGCACCAAAAAAGTTGTAGATTATTTAAAAAAAAGGAAAGAGAAAATTAACTTTTGTCTTGTTGGTGAACCAACAAATCCAAATAAATTAGGTGAAATGATAAAGATTGGACGTAGGGGTAGTTTAACTGGTAAATTAAATATTTTTGGTCAGCAAGGCCATGTTGCATATCCTCATAGAGCTAATAATCCCTCAACTATAATTGTAAAAATTTTAAAAGAATTAAAAGATATTAAATTTGATAGAGGATCAAAAAACTTCCAACCTACAAACTTAGAGGTTACAAAAATAAATATAAATAATAGCGCTGATAATGTTATCCCGGCTATGGCTGAGGCAACATTTAATATAAGGTTTAATAATAAACATTCGTCAAATTCTATTAAAAATAGACTTAATAAAATTTTTAAAAAAATAACCAAGAAAAATAAATCAAAATTTAAAATTGATTATAGAGTTTCAGGTGAGGCATTTCTAACAAAGCCAAATGAAACAACGCACATGATACAAAATATTATAAAAAAAGTGACCAAAATTAAACCAAAGCTATCTACTACAGGTGGAACCTCAGATTTAAGATTCATAAGAAAAATATCACCTGGATTAGAATTTGGGCTTGTTGGAAAAACAATGCATAAAGTTGATGAAGCCGTATCTTTAAAAGATTTGAAAAATCTTAAGAAAATTTATGAAAACATTTTAATAAATTATTTTAAATGAAAACAGCGATCATAAATTCTGACTCCTATGAGAAACATAACACTGGCGATGGTCATCCTGAGCAGCCTAAAAGAGTAATTGCTATAAAAGAAAAGTTAAAAAAAAGAAAAGACCTAATCTGGGATAAGCCAGATAATGTTCCTGATGATATATTGTCTATGACACATTCAAAAGACTATATAAATAATTTAAAAGATTCTTTTCCTCAAAAAGGCTTTAAGTATCTAGATGGCGATACTGTTGTATCGCCTGAAAGTAAAAAAGCAGTTTTTGATGCTGCAGGCTCAACAATAAGAGCAATAGATGGAATAGAGAGTAATCAATTTAAAAATGCATTCTGTTTGGCTAGACCACCTGGGCACCATGCTGAAAAAAATAAAGCTATGGGATTTTGTTGTATATCAAACGCGGGAGTAGCAACAAACTATTTAGTGTCAAAATATAAATACAAAAGAATTGCCTGTGTAGATTTTGACGTGCACTGGGGTAATGGAAATTATGATGTCATGCGTAATAATAAAAATTCATTATATATTTCTACGCATCAATATCCCTTTTATCCTGGGGGTGGAACAGATAAAGATAAAGGAGACTTTAATAATTCATTGAATATCCCTTTGCCCGCTGGGACGAACTCAGAAGAATACTTTAATGCATTTGATAGGGTGTTAGAAAGATTAGTTCAATATAAACCAGATTTTCTCATATTTTCAGCAGGTTTTGATGCACATAAAGATGATCCATTAGCTCAATTTCAACTTAGTTCAAAAGATTTTTATGAAATTACTAAAAGAACATTAGCGGCCACTAATAAGTTTACCGCAGGTAAAGTTGTTTCTATACTTGAAGGTGGATATGATTTAAATGCTTTAGCAGAAAGCGCTAACGAACATGTTAATGCATTGGTAGAATTCAATTGATAAATATCTAGCCCATCATAAATCAACTTCATGAAACTATACAAAATAAGAAAATCAAAAATTGATAATAAAGGTCGTGGACTTTATGCTACTAAAAATATCAAAGAAGGTACAAAAATTATTAATTACTTAGGAAAAATAATTACAAATAAAGAAGTTGAAGAGTCAGATAAATATGACAATAAAAAACCTATTTATCTATTTACTCTAAATAAAAAATATACCTTAGATGGTGATTTCTCATTTAATATTGCTGGATTGGTAAATCATAGTTGTGATGCGAACGCACGTTATGATGGTAAGGGTTTAAAAATTTGGATAACAGCTGATAGAGATATTAAAAAGGGCGAAGAGATAACTTGTGATTATGGTTTTAGTTTTGATAAAGAAGATTACAAGCAATTTCCTTGTAAATGTAAATCAAAAAATTGTTGTGGTTTTATAATTCGTGAGGAAAGTAGATGGCGAATAAATCGTAAATTTGCGATGAGTAATAAAAAAAAATTAATAAATAACTCTCGTTAAATAGAGACCTTGAGGTGGTGCAGGTGGAGCACATAATTCTCTTTTTTTAGACTGCATTACATTTACAAATCTTTTTAATGTCCATTTTTCTTCCCCAACATATTTTAAACAACCAACCATAGACCGAACTTGTTGTTGTAAGAAAGATTGAGATCTGAATTCTATTTCAATCTTATTTTTTGTAGATCTAATTTTTACAGATTTCATAGTCTTTATTGGACTTTTAGCCCTACAACTCGATTTTCTAAAAGTACTGAAATCTTTAGTACCAATCAATTTTCTTGCAGCACCTTTCATCAATTTTAAATCAAGATCTTTTATAATATGCCAGCCTCTATTTTTATCTAAAACTGGTCCACTAATCCGATTAATAATCACATAATTATAAACTCTCATTTTAGCTGAAAATCTAGCATGAAAATTATTACCTCTTTTTGTAATTTTAAGTATTGCTATTCCATCTTTATTTAAAAAATGATTGATTGATTTTAAAAATCTATCAAATTTTACAATCTTATTTTTACAATCAAAATGTGCTGACTGTTCTTTGGCATGTACACCAACATCTAATCTTCCAGCCCCATATATTATGATTTTTTCTTTTAAAAGTTTTGAAATTTTCTCTTGTAATAACCCCTGGACAGTTTTTCCTTTTTTTTGAATTTGCCACCCCCTAAAATTAGTGCCCTCATATTCAATTAATATTTGATACCTAAACATTTGATAACTTTGAGCCCTTTTTAATTTGAGAGCCCAACATGAATTCGCTAATTTTTTGTGGTCTTTTTCCTTGTCTTTGAATTTCGAGAATCTTAATAGATTGGTTTTTATTACATGCTACCTCCAGCTGATTTGAAATTATTTCTCCAACTTGACCTATGCCATTACCAATTTCGGCTTTCAAAATTTTATATCTTTCGCCATTAAAACTAAAAGAAGCACCTGGGGAGGGAAATAATCCATTTATTTTTCCAATAATTTTAGAGGCATCCTCGTCCCAATCAATCCGTGACTCCTCCTTATCAATTTTTTTTGCATAAGTAGCTTTTGAATGATCCTGATCAATAAACTTCGCCTTATCTTCAAGTATATCATCCACATTATCTAAAATTTTTTCAGCAGCTAAAGCGGATAGTTTTTCTGAAATTTCTTGAGCATTTTGGTTTTGATCTATTTTGATTTTATAAATATTACTAACTGGTCCGCTATCCAATTCTTTTTTGATCTTCATAATACTTATGCCCGTTTCAGGATCTAAATTCATAATTGATCTCTGGATTGGCGCTGCGCCTCGCCAACTAGGAAGAATTGAGGCGTGAATATTTACAAAACCTTTTTTAGTTAAGTTTAAAAAATTTTCAGGAATTATTTGTCCATATGCACACACTATTGCAAGATCAGCATTTAATTCTTTTAAAAATTCATACTCCTCATGATTATCTTTAAGTGTCTTGGGTGTTCTATAATCTATATTTAAAGTTTCAGAGATACCCTGAATTGGACTTTTGTTAATTTTTTGTCCTCTATGAGATTTTTGCGGTGGTTGAGTAAAAACCACAGAAATATTATAACCATTTTGATATAGAGATTTTAAGATAGGAACACAAAATATTGGTGTACCCATAAAGATAATCTTATTTGCCATCTTTAAACTACTATTCTGTCTGGATTTTTTTTAATTTTTGAAATTTTTTTTATAATAAAATCTTTCTTTAATTTTGATAAATGGTCAATAATTAATTTTCCATCTAAATGATTTATTTCATGTTGAATACAAGTAGATAAAAGCCCATCACATTTAAGATTTTTCTTCTCCCCCTTTTCGTCAATATATTCCACCTCACAAATTTTTGGTCTCTCAATTTCAATAAAAGTTTCAGGTATTGATAGACAACCCTCCTCGTACACCGATGTCTCTTCGCTTAAGTTTTTTATTACAGGATTGATTAATGCAATTGGTTGATTTTCTTCATCCTTATTCGAAACGTCAACAACTAAAACTCTTTTTAGTATACCTACTTGAACTGCAGCAAGACCAATTCCCTTGGAGTGGTACATTGTTTCAAATAAGTCTTCAATTAATTTTTTTTCATTAATTCCAACTTTTTCAATTGGATCAGAAATTTTTTTTAATATTTCATCTGGAATTGTAACAATTTCTTTAAGCATAATAAATAATTAAACTAATTTTTAAACTTTTAAAGGAAGAACTTTAAGCAATATCTTATTTCTCATCCAATCAATATTAAGCTTATTGAGAGCTGTTATTATAAAATAAATTGTATCTTCATCTATTCTGTCAATTTCATCTTGTCCAATCACTTCAGCAATTCTCAAAAGTGCTAAACCAGTTTCACTATTATTAATCATAATTTGTATGTCTGTAGGAATTTCATTTTCATCAATTTGATACAAATCATCGTATTTTTCTGAAATTTCAATTCCATCATATCTTAACGACTCTAAAAATATAACATCTTTTTTAGATAGAAAATATTTTTTGTTTTTTTTTATCTTTTTTAAAAAATTATTTGTGTCTTTAGAAATTTTGGAACTAGCATAATCACCGTTAAAGTAATTAATTAGTTTTGATTGATGCATTATATCATTGTTAAACTTAATTTTTTTATCTTCATCCTTTTCAATTTGAATATTTGTATAATAAAAACTTGTTAAATTATCTGGTATATCTACTGGATTAATTTTCTCGAGAAAGATTTTCAATTCTAAATCAAACGCTTTGTCTAAATCATCATCTTTAAAGGAATTTTTTAATACTCTTAATAACTTTAATTTTTCTACCATTTCTGACTCGAGTAAAATTTTCTGATAAATTAGAGCCCTGCCTTCAATTTTAGAGAGTTTTTTATATTCATTTTGAGCATTGAGAAGTTGATTAAAATTAAATTGGAATCTTTTATATAAATTAAATAATTCTTTTTCTGGATAATTTTTATCATGAACAGCTTTTTCTATAGTTCCTATTTTCTCAATTTCTGAAACATCAATTTGTTTAAATGAACCTAGTAAATTTGCAGA
>LUMH01000117.1_pt1 | contig 20242 bp, 22 predicted proteins | sample 730001 | NCBI WGS metagenome assembly LUMH01 (sample SAMN03860268, study PRJNA289734) | marine metagenome | biome: seawater column; feature: ocean; material: water; isolation source: Red Sea water column Station 34 - depth 25m | place: Saudi Arabia: Red Sea | collected 2011-10-15 | depth 25 m
ACTACATACAAAAGAGATAAAACAAGGATTGAATTAGTTTGAATAAAGAAAACGCAAGTAAACTCTGGAAAATTATTCAGGAAGCTGGCGATTATTTGGTAGGTCAATTACCTGATCATCCTAATCATCCTAAAGGAAGAAATCCTTATGCCCATGTAGCAATTTGTATAAAAAGTAAATTCAATGCAAGTTATAAAGATATTCCAGATGATAAATTCAATGAAGTTTTACAATATATTGATTTTTTAAAAAAAAATCCTAGCTAATTAAATTATATTTTTTTTATTGTTTAGGAAAATAATCTTTAAATTCACTTTCTCTATAAACATCAGCAGTACAACAATGAAGACCGCCGCCAAAAGCATAGGCGTCTCTTAAATCTACTGGAATTACTTCCATACCAAGTTTATCGAGTTGCTCTGCTTGATATTTTTCACTTTTTTCTACACAAACTGTCTTTGGATCTATTACCAAAACATTCATAGAAAGCCAAACAGATGAGTAACAAAGTGGTGGTGGTTCGTTGTGAGCAGGTTGTGCAGCATCTATAATTTCCCAACCATTATTTTCAAATAATTTTCTTTGTTCTTTAGGTAATCTTCTTTGAGGATTGTTAATAATCAATCCTTCTTTTATTGGTGTGAAGGTTGCATCTATATGAATTGGGTATGGATCACCAGGAAAGTTTACTGCATGAACTCGATGATTTTTATAATGTCTTTTTAACCAATCAATTCCTTTAAGATTTGTCGTAAAACCATGTTGCACCACTAAGTCTTTACCAAATCTCAAAACATCAGCTGCATCGAACAAAGGTTCTTCTTCAGTTGTTACGAAAAATTTATCTTCAGTCCATTTTAATCTTTTTTGAATTCCGATTTTGTCAGATAAATAATCTTTTCTATAATCTGCATCTGTTAATCTTGGTTTTGGCGCTGATTCATGTCTCATGTTTGGATCTAAATCGTAATATTCTTTAAGAAGCGGACGATAACAAAGATACTCAAACCATCTACATCTATAACTCATAGTTGCCTCTAAAATTTCATTTCCAACTGTTAATAAAACATCTCTAGGAGGCATGCAGCCAAACATAGTTTCAGATTCCCAATCAGGTGTTGAAGTTTTTTGATTAAAATTTAAAGGTGTTGGTCTATCAACTTTAATACCTCTTTTAACCAAAATATTTGAGAAATCATCAAGTAACTGATTTGCTTTATCTACAGTGTCTTTTGTTCTAGGACCAAATTTCCCTCTCATATCTGAGTCTTCAGGAACTTTTGCATCTAAAGCAGGCTCTGGTGCGGGTATACATGTGCCGTCGGCCCTTCCAACAATAACATGCTTTAAAGGATCCCACTCATTCCAACTATTTACAATCCTTTTTCCTTTTTTCATTTTAACCTTTTATAACATTATGCTCAGGACCAAATGGAAACTTCGTAATATTTTCTGCACTATTCTTTCCTATTACCAAAATATCATGCTCTCTATACCCTCCTGCACCAGGATTTCCTTCTGGAATAAGTATCATAGGCTCCATTGAAATAACCATATTTTCCTCAAGAATAGTGTCAATATCCTCTCTCAATTCAAGACCCGCTTCCCTTCCATAAAAATGGGACAATACTCCAAATGAATGTCCATACCCAAAAGTTCTGTATTGCAAATATCCTAGTTCAGCAAAAAGTTCATTTAATTCATTACATATGTCAGAACATTTTACTCCAGGTTTTATTAACTCAAGCCCCCTTTTGTGAACCTTCACATTTGCCTCCCATGCTTTTAAAGATTCATCATTTACATTATCTAGAAATAAAGTCCTCTCTAAAGCAGTATAATATCCAGAAATCATTGGAAAAGTGTTTAAGGATAAAATATCACCATTTACTAATTTGCGATTTGTTTTTGGATTATGTGCACCATCTGTATTGATACCTGATTGAAACCATACCCAAGTATCCATGTATTCAGCATCTGGATATGTTTTGGCTATTTCTTTTTCCATTTTATCTCTTCCAGTTATTGCAATTTCTAACTCTGTTGCTCCTTCTTTAATATTTTTAACAATTTCTTCTCCCCCAATATCAGCAATTCTTGCCCCATTTTTTATAATTTCTATTTCTTCTTTAGATTTTATCATTCTTAACTTCATCAGTTTTTTTGAAATATCTGTAAAAGCAGAGGCTGAAAAAATTGATTGAATTTTTTCATTCATTTCTAAAGTAATATGATCATTTTCAATTCCAATATTTTTAGGTATTTTATTCTCATCAATTATTGAGGTTATCGCTTTTAAAAAATTGTCTTTTTTCCAATCAGTATAAATAATATTTTCACAATGTGATCTCCTCCAGGGCTGACTTGCATCAATATTAGCTGAAATAGTTACAATTTTGTTTTCAGTAATGATACATCCGTATGGTCTACCAAAAGAGCAATAAATAAAACCAGAGTAGTAAGCTATATTATGCATTGAGGTTAAAATAATCATATCAAGATTATCTTTATCCATTATAGATCTTAATTTATTTAACCTTTGATTATATTCTTCATTAGAAAAAGGTAGTTTAGCCTTTTCACCATTCTTTAAAGTAAAAAAATCAGGCCTTTCCATAAATTTTATGAATTTAATTAAGAGCTATATATCTCTTATTCCATCTCATTATAAGGCTATAGTAAATTAGTGAAACAAAAAGAAAGAAGCCACCCACTATTGTATTAGTAGATGGAATTTCATTAATCCCAAACAATGGTAACCATACCCAAAAAATTCCTCCAATAACCTCCGTCAGAGACAATAATGTTAACTCCGCAGCTTGGATTGCTTTAGATCCTATAGAATATAAAATAAGACCTAAACACACTAATACTCCATGGAGAGAAAACATTGCACTATTATAACTTGTAGCAAAAAAAGTTTGTTTATTAACCAAAATCATAATCGTAGCAGTTATAAAACAAAATAAACCCGCAACAGCGACTGTTGTAAATTTTGGAGTTTCTTTTCTCCATCTTAAAGTGACTGAAAAAATTGAAAATCCAATTGATGATGTAAGTCCAAAAACAAAACCTATTAAAGAATTTTTTTCAGTATTACCAACAGCCATGATTATAATACCCACAGTTGCAATAAGCATTGATATCCAGACATTAAGAGAAATTTTTTCCTTTAAAAATAAAAAAGCTAATAATGCAGTGAAAAAAGGCATTGCAGCTAAACATAATAAAGTAATTGCTGCAGTAGTGTTTGTAATTGAATAAATAAATGAAATCATTGCAATACCAAGACCAATGCCACCAACTAATCCTGATTTACCTACTTTTTTGTAATTTTTGTAAAAATTTATTCCCTCTTCGAAATATAAATATAAATTTAAAATAATAAAAATAGTTAAACCTCTACCAAAAATATATTGCCAAGGAACCATATGAGGATCATTCATATATCTCACTACTAGAGGGCCAAACGACCAAAGTATCCCTGCAAATAAAACGACCGGTACAGCTATTTTTTCATTTCTAAGTTCAACCATAATCGACTATTTAGATCTAATTGATTAGCACTACAACATAAATTAAATTGTTATACAAAGTATTAGCACTAATATAATAAATTAATATGAATTTGGATATTCTTAAAATAGCCTCTGATACCAACAACAACAAAAGTATCAAAAACTATACACACCACTCAAAATTGAAAAATTCAATGTGCGGTGATGAGATGCAAATAGATTTAGTTATCAAAAAAAATAAAATTGTTGACTTTGGTTATCAAGGTAAGTCCTGCGTTTATTGTCAAGCCTCAGCAAGCTTACTTTCAAAAATTTCAATGAATGAAAATAAGTCTAAAATTAATGAATTGTGCGACGATGCAAAACATTATTTTGAGGGAAACGTTGAAAATATTGAAAAAAAATGGAAATCACTTAATAAAATATTTAATGATAAAAATCTATCTCGTAAAGAATGTATTTTATTACCTTTTAAAACAATAAAAAAAATAGTATCAAAATAATCTCATGGGTAATTTAAAACAATCTTTTATCGCAGGATTATTTTCAATTATCACTATAGGTATTTTAACTTTATTAACTTACAAAACTGAATTTGGAATTTTTCTTATTGCATCTTTTGGATCATCAATGGTTCTGTTGTATGGATATCCCGAAAGCCCCTTTGCCCAACCCAAAAATGTTTTTTTTGGGCATCTAGTAACTGCAACAGTGGGAATGTTTTTTTTATATTTAATTCCTTTACCATTATTTATAATTATACCATTAGCAGTTGGTTTTGGAGTGGGTCTAATGATATTGTTAAATGTAACTCATCCACCTGCAGGTGGAAATCCAATTATAGTTATTATGGGCAGTGTCTCACTAGACTATTTGTTAAGCCCAATAATTTCAGGATCAATAATTATTCTGGTTTTTGCTATTATAATTAATAAATTTATACTTAAAAAGAGTTATCCAAAAACAAAATAATTTGTTTGCTAGCGACATTAAAATAATGTTAGATGTCTCAAAATAAATTAATGATCGAAAGTAACGCAGGAGAATAAATGAAAATATTATGTGTATTATATGATGATCCAAAAGGAGGAATGCCTAAGTCATATCCACTTAAAGATCTTCCTAAACTAGAAAAATATCCAGATGGGATGACCTTACCTTCACCAAAAGGAAGAGATTTTAATCCTGGAGAATTGTTAGGATGTGTTTCAGGAGAATTAGGATTAAGAAAATTTTTAGAAAGTAATGGACATGAGTTAGTAGTTACTAATAGTAAAGACGGAGATGGATGCGAGGCTGATAAGCATATCGTTGACGCTGATATAGTTATTTCTCAACCCTTTTTTCCATACTACTTAACTAAAGAGAGAATTGCTAAAGCAAAAAACTTGAAAATGGCTATTACAGCCGGAATTGGCTCTGATCACGTAGATTTACAAGCAGCTATGGATAACAAAATTGATGTAGTTGAAGTAACTTTTTGTAATTCAAGATCTGTTGCTGAACACATTGTAATGATGATTGTATCAATGGTGAGAGACTATCACAACCAACATAGAATTGTTAATGAAGGTGGATGGAACATAGCAGATGCTGTGCAAAGATCTTATGATGTTGAAGGTATGCACATTGGAACTGTTGCTGCTGGCCGTATCGGTTTAGATGCATTAAGAAAAATGAAACCATTTGATGTACACTTACATTATTTTGATAGGCATAAATTACCAGATAGTGTTGAAAAAGAATTAAACTTAACATTTCATGAGTCAGTAGAGTCTATGGTTAAAGTTTGTGATGTCGTGACTATAAATTGTCCACTCCATCCTGAGACTGAGAACTTATTTGACGATGCAATGATAAGCAAAATGAAAAAAGGTGCTTATATTGTAAACACTGCAAGAGGTAAAATTTGTAATCGTGATGCTATTGCAAAAGCATTGAAGAGTGGTCAACTAAGTGGTTACGCTGGAGATGTTTGGTTTCCACAACCAGCTCCAAATGATCATGTATGGAGAACAATGCCTAACCATGGAATGACACCTCATACTTCTGGAACATCTTTGTCAGCTCAAACAAGATATGCTGATGGTGTAAGAGAAATCTTAGAATGTTTCTTTGAAGGAAAAGAAATTAGAGATCAATATCTTATCGTCAAAGATGGACAATTGGCTGGAATGGGTGCTCACTCATATAGTAAAGGATCTGCCACAGGTGGTTCTGAAGAGGCAGCTAAATATAAGAAAAAATAAATCATTCTTTTAATTATTAAAGGTATGCTACTTAAAAGTAGCTACCTTTAATAATCTAGACTCAATTCCCAATTTTTGTATAAATTTTTAGTCATGAGATTTTTATTATTTATATTTTTAAACTTAATAATTACAAATTCAGTATTGGCATCTGAAAAAAGTAAAGCATATTTTGCTGGTGGTTGTTTCTGGTGCATGGAAGAGTCTTTTGAAAAATTAACAGGTGTTGAGAAAGTGATTTCAGGATACTCTGGAGGAAAAACTGAAAATCCAACCTATGAAGAAGTTACTTATGGAAATACAGGTCACCTCGAAGTTGTAGAGGTAATTTATGATGCAAGTTTAATATCTTTCGAAGAATTACTTAAAAATTTTTGGCTCAACATAGATCCATTTGATCCTTTTGGTCAGTTTTGCGACAAAGGTTATAGCTACAGATCTGCAGCTTTTTATACAAATCAAAAGGAAAAAGATTTAATTGAAAAAGATTTTAAAAGACTAGAAAAAAAATTTAATAAAAAAGTTGTAACTTATATAAGAGAATTTGAAAAATTTTATATAGCTGAGGATCGTCATCAGGATTATTATCAAGTATATTTTCTTAATTATTTAAAATATAAAAAAGCTTGTAGAAGAGAAGAGATTTTAAATAGAATTTGGAAAATGTAGCAATTTATGAAAAACAACATCAATTGGAATTTTGATAACACATATTCCAAATTGCCTGAGCCATTTAGAGAAAAAATAAATCCAGTAAAAGTTAAAAATCCTAAACTGATTTTGTTAAATGAGTCTTTGGCCACGGATCTAAATTTAGATTTTTCTGAAATAAGTCAGTCTGAATTATCAGCCATATTTACTGGAAACGAATTGCCAAAAAATAGTAATTCAATAGCACAAGCTTATGCAGGTCATCAATTTGGCCATTTTACAATGCTTGGTGATGGTAGAGCAGTTTTAATTGGAGAACATGTGTCTAAAAATAATCATAGATACGATATTCAATTTAAAGGCTCAGGAAAAACTGCTTTTTCAAGAAATGGAGATGGAAGAGCAGCGTTAGGGCCTATGCTTAGAGAATATTTAATAAGTGAAGCAATGTATGCCTTAAATATACCAACAACGCGAAGTCTAGCGGTCGCAAAAACTGGAGAAAATGTAATTAGAGAGACACCATTAGAAGGTGCTATACTCACCAGAGTAGCATCAAGTCATATTAGAGTAGGAACTTTTCAGTATATTGCGGCAAGGAATAAAAAAGGTGAGTTAGAGACATTATTTGATTATGTAATCAAAAGACATTATCCAAAAATTGAAAATTCAAAAAATAAAGCCTTAGATCTTTTAAAAGTTGTTTTAGATAAACAGATTGATTTAGTTGTCAATTGGATGAGAGTTGGATTTATTCATGGTGTAATGAATACAGATAACATGAGTATAGCTGGTGAGACCATTGACTACGGACCCTGTGCTTTCATGGATATTTATGATCCAAAAACTGTATTTAGTTCAATTGATAAATTAGGTAGATATGCTTATTGCAATCAGCCGGTTATAACAAAATGGAATCTTTCAAGATTTGCTGAGTGCTTGATACCTTTGATTGATAAAGACCAAGACACAGCTGTAAAATTAGCAACTGAAATAATTGACACTTTTGAAAAAACATATGAAGAAAAGTGGTTAAATATGATGAGAGCTAAGCTAGGCTTAATTGGTTCGGATAAAAAAGATAAGTACCTAATTTTAGACTTACTCACTTGGATGCATCAAAATAAAGTTGATTACACAAATACATTTTGCCACTTGATGAACTTTAAAACTCAAAAAGATAATATTTATGAAGGTGCTGATTTTAGCAACTGGAAAAAAAGGTGGCAGGAAAGATCATCAAGTCATGATAATTCAAAGGAAAAGCATAAAAAATTGATGAGAAGTACAAACCCTCTTTTAATTCCTAGAAATCATATAGTTGAAAATACTCTTAGAGATGCAGATCAAGGAAATTTGGAACCTTTGCTTAACCTTTTAAAAATCTTAAATAGTCCCTATACTGATCAAAAAGATATCAGTGAATACCAAATATTATCCAGTTCAAATGAAAATTATCAAACTTTTTGTGGAACTTAATTAAAGAACATATGGCTCATGTCTCGCCTGTTTACCTAAAACTCTCTCTACAGCCATATTTGAAATATCAATTGATTGATAAGCACCCGTCGTAATCAATTCTGTTAATGCTCTACCAATTCCCGGAGCTTGCATTAATCCTCTTCCTGTGAAACCTGTTGCTAAATAAACATTTTCAAATTTTGGATGTTTTCCAACAACTGCATTGTTATCAAGTCGATTGCAATCATAATATCCAGCCCATCCACCAGTTAACTTTAATTCTTCCATAGCCGGTATTCTATGAGCTAATGCTGGCCAAACTAATTCTTCAAAATCATCCCATGCAGGTTCAAGATCTTTGGCATCAAAGACTGATTTTGGTGAACCAGCTAAGTATTCTTTACCTTCAGGTCTCCAATAAACTCCTGTTGTTAGATCTCCCGTTAATGGCATTTCAGGAATATGTTTTGGGCACTTTACTCTGAAAACTGTATGTTTTTGAGGTTCAACAGGGATATCTTCTAAAAGCTCTTTAGTCCAACATCCAGCTGCTGAAATAATTGTCTTAGCATTAATTTCTGAAAGAGATTTAACTTCACCCTTAACAAATTCTGCGCCAAGATCAATTGCTTTACTTTTTAGAGCACTATGAAACATGAAGGGGTCAATCCATCCTTCACTTTGATTGTCAGTAAAAGTCGCTGTTTCAATTCCCTCACTATTGATATATGGAAAAAAATTATTCAACTCAGAGCCTTTGATATTTTTTGTTCCCGCATCACAAGCTTTATGATTTTCGAGCGCTTTATATTGTTCATCTGCATGCTCAGGTCCAAACATTAATAAATAACCATTAGTCACCATACTAGCAGTGGGTTTTGGATTTTTTTCAGTTTTTAATAAATCTGGAATTTGAAAAATAAATTCTCTGGCAAATTTTCCTAATAAAATATTTTCTTTTTGGAAAAATTGTCTTCTAAAGCCACCTAATGACAAAGGAAAAGAAGCAGTTTTATAAGTTGGGTCTTTTTCTATAACTTTAACTTTTCTGCCCTCTTTTGATAAAAAGTAAGCAGTCGCGGCTCCAATTATTCCACCACCAACTATTACAACATCATCCATTAATTTAATATTAGTAAGTTAATATTCAGAAATAATGCATAGCAACACCAAAGTAAATAGGGAATCATTAAATAATAACTCACAAAATTGACACGCTTATATCTAATTACTAAAGTAATTATTAAACCAATTAAGATTACCAAAACAACTAAAGCTAAAAAAATTTGGTGTAATCCAAAAAAAACGATACTCCAAGTTGTATTAAATATAATATGAATAAAATAAATATAAATCGTGTTCATGTCTCTACTTTTACTATGCCAAAAAAACCAAATAGCGACTGTCATCATTAGATATAGCGTAGTCCAAACAGGTGCAAATATCCAATCAGGTGGGTTAAAATCAGATTTGACTAATTGAGAATACCAAGGGTCTTTAAAATTAATTGTGACTAAACTTCCAATAAATGAGGCTGAAAATGTGATAATAAAAAAAAGTATGAATGATAAAAATTTATTTTTTAACATTAAAGTATTATACATCTTTAGATAATGAATAAAAAAACAATTTGGATAACGGGTGGGAGTACTGGAATCGGCAAAGCTCTTGCAATAAAATTTGCTAATGAAGGATGGAATGTTGCTATTTCAGCCAGACGTGAGAATCTTCTTGATGAGATTGCAGACAATCATGAAAATATAAGTCCATTTCCATTAGATGTGACTGATAAATCAAAATGTAAAGAGGTTTTTGAAAAAATTAAGAATAAATTTGAAAATATAGATATTTGTTTTTTTTCCACTGGAACATGGAATCCAAAAAAAGAAAGAGATATTGATGTTGAACAAATTGAGGAAGTTTTTAAAATTAATTTTTTTGGGACATTAAATACTATTAAAGCAGTTGAAGAATATTTTAAAAAAAAGAAAAGTGGAACAATTACTATTGTTTCCTCAATTGCTGGTTATAGAGGTTTACCAAATTCAACTGGATATGGACCTTCAAAATCTGCTCTAAATAATTTAGCAGAAAGTCTATATTTTGACTTTGGTCGATCAAATGTCAGAGTGTGCTTGGTATCTCCAGGTTTTATCAAAACTCCAATGACTGATAAAAATGATTTTAAAATGCCTTTTTTAAAAACTACTGAATATGCGGCTGAAAAAATATATGATGGCTTGGTCAATAAAAAAACTTTTGAAATTCATTTTCCAAAATCATTAACTATTGTACTGAAAATCTTAAGTTTTCTTCCGAGTAAGATTTATTTTGGTTTAGTTGGAAAATTAACAAAATATCAAAAGAAAGATTAATCTTTTACAAATACTACAGTCAATTCAGCGACTTTAATTCCAAATTTAGTCATTGTAGCTCTATTAATTGCTACTCGATCATCCTGTTTGAAAATCCAATCATCGAAAGTAATCTTAATTTCTTTACCTTTTACTGGAACTAATAAAACATACTCAAATTTAAATGCGGGACCATATGAATATCCCCTGGCTTTACCAACTACGTCTCCAGCAGTTCCCTCATAATTGTTGTCGTCTATTTTAGTAATTTGCCATTGTCTAGTTTGTACTTCACCGTCATCCCAATTAAATTTTTCATCAAGAATTAATTGCTTACCATCCCACTTACCATCTAAATCTGCTGAAAATTGTCTAGTAACTTTTCCAGATCTATTCTGAAGAACTCCCCAAGCTTTAACATTACCTGACAAGTAATTTTCTATAATTAATCTCGGTTCTTTGCCTTTAAAATCTTCAGGTTTCATATCGCTATTATTTGAGCAGTTTGTAATTAAGAATAAAGAGATTATCAATAAAATTGATCTTAAGTTTATTATTTTGCTCACAAGCCCCCGTTATTTATTTATTTTGAATTGAAAATTGTATCAGATCAATATTTTTCGATTTAAATCCAGCCTCACAATAAGATAGGTAAAACTCCCACATTCTTTTAAAAGTTAAATCAAAACCTTGTTTTTTAATGAGATCCCATTTTCTATTAAATTCATTTTTCCAAATAGCTAATGTATTTGCATAATGATCAGCATATGAGTCGTAAGACTTTATTGTTAAACCATTGTCTGAAACATATTTGTTTAAGCTATTTTTACTTGGCAAAAATCCTCCTGGAAAAATATATTTTTGAATAAAATCTTGTTTCGTTTTATATCTATCAAATAAACTATCATCTATTGTAATTGCTTGAATGGCTGCCCTACCATCTGTAGAAAGGTTTTTCTTAATAGTTTTAAAATAACTTTCCAAATAATTTTGCCCTACAGCTTCAATCATTTCTATGGAGGCTATTGAATTATATTTATTCTTTAAATCTCTATAATCTTTTATTTCAATATTTACTTTTTCATTTAAACCACATTTATGAATTCTTTTTTTTGCGTATTCGAATTGTTTTTTTGAAATAGTAATACAATCTAATTTTACATCATATTTTTTTCCTAAATATTCTGCAAAACCACCCCAGCCACATCCAATTTCTAAAACCCTGTCGCCATGGTTTGGTTTTATTAAATCTATCATTTTTTGATATTTGTTGTTTTGTGCCTCTGAAAGATCTTTAGTGGTCTTGCTAAAAATTCCGCTTGAGTAAGTTAAAGTTTCATCAAGCCATAAAGAAAAAAAATCGTTTCCTAAGTCATAATGTTTTGCAATATTTTCTTTACTTCTATTCTTTGTATTTTTTATAAAGATCCCTTTTAAAAAATTTATAATTGGAAAATCGAGTAAACCTGAAAACTTGTATATGATTTTGATGTTTCGAGCTGTTATTTCAATGAGATTGGATAAATTATCAGTTTCAAATTCTCCTCTCATGTAAGACTCAGCAAAACCAATGCTGCCACCCTTTATAAGATTAAAAGAAAAATTTGGTTTTTTAATTTTCAATTTAGCTTTTAAATTATCCTGAGGATTTCCAAATTTAAAAACTTCTCCTTGATAATTTGTAATTTCTAGATATCCAACATTTATTCCGGCTAATATGTTAAAAACCAGTTTGTCTGAAAGTCTATTTAAGGACATTAATTTTCAAAAGATATGTTGTTTCTTATTTTCAATTTTTTTTGGATAAACTTTATTCCTTTGGTCCATAATTTAAACGCTTCAAAATGTATCGCTGCAATAATTTTAAACGTCATTAGGGGATGTTTTAAATAAGATTTAATTAACTCTGAAGTTGTAAAATCTTTTCTTTTCCCATCTTGAGAGGCATATAATATTTTTTCGTTTAATTGATATTGATCTATGATTACTGAGATCTTATCTGCAGGTTTTAAAATTCTAAAAAAATAACTACAATTCATTTCAATGAATGGTGAAACATGAAATTTTTTCTCACAATTGTGTTGCAATAAATTGTCATTTTTTACTTTAAAAACATAAGTGTGTTGCTCACCAAAAGTATTTTTGACTTCATATAATATGGATATCAAATCATTGTTATTATTGTACACATAAAAAACACTTAATGGATTAAAAACATATCCAAAGATTCTTGGGTAACATAAAAGTTTAATTCTAATATTTTCACTACTAATATTATTTTGTTTAAGATTTTTTTTAACCCAATCAGTTAAGAGTGATCCATCTCTATCTCCATGATCTTTATCAAAAAAACTGATTAAATTAAATTTATTGTATGAAAAAAAATTAATCGTTTTATCTAATTTTTCTAATTCAGAAAGATCAATTAAAAGTGAAAATACCCTGTACTTAAAAAAGTGTATCTTTGGTTTAAATCTTTTGTGAATTACAGCGCCATTATATATACAACTAGTCATTAAGGGTTTTAAGCATTTCAATAGATGATTTTATTCCATCTTCATGAAAACCGTAACCAAAATAACTACCACAATAAAGAATATTTCTTTTATTTTGTAAATTTTTAAGCTGACTTTGAAAATTAAGTGCAGATTGATCAAAATATGGATGTGTAAATCTTACTTTTTTTAAAATTTTCTTCTCATCAATTTTAAAATAAGGATTTAAGGTAAGAAAAATATTTTCATCACATTTAAGGTTTTGTAATAAATTTAACCAATATGTAATTGAATTTTTTTCTATGTCATCCTTTTTCATTGATGAATTCCATGAACACCAAGCTTTTTTATTTTTTGGCATAGCTTTTTCATCGGTATGAATATAGGCAATATTTTCTTTATACTTATAATTTGAAAGCACATTCTTTTCTTGGTCGGTTGGATTATCAATTATTGATAAAGCTTCATCTGCATGTGTTGCTAAAACAACTTTGTCGTATCCAAAATATTCACTTTCTCCACCATAATATAAATCTATACCTGTTGTTTTTGTTTTAATTTTTTTGATTGGATAATTTTTGAAATGTTCACCGCTGATTTTTGAAATAATGTTTTGAACATAAGCTCTACTTCGATTTGATACAGTATACCATTGAGGTCTATTTTTTAATTTAAACAAACCATGATTTTGGAAAAACTTTAAGAAAAATCTTAACGGCATTTGACTGGCAGCACTTGGTGGCATTGACCATATGGCTGAGACCATCGGTATCAAATGAAAGTTGATAAACTCTTTTGAAAGATTTTCCTTTCTCAAATAATCACCAAGTGTAGTCTCTTGATCAATTTTTTTTATATTATCACATTTTTTGTAAAACTTTATTATATCAAAAAACATTTTGAGGAATCTTAGATTAAACAGATTGGTCTTATTTGAAAAAATTCCATTTAATCCTCGACCGCAATATTCGAATGAAGATTTTTCAACTGATACAGAAAAAGACATATCGCTTTTTTCAATTGCAATATTATTCTCTTCGAAAAAATTTATTAAATTTGGGTAAGTTGCGTAATTAAATACAATAAAACCTATATCAACTGAAACTTTTTTTGTACCAAACGATAAATCAATAGTATGAGAGTGACCACCGAAACGATCTTCCTTCTCGAAAAGATCTACATGATGTTTTTTTGATAAGTAATATGCAGCGCTTAATCCTGATATGCCTGAGCCGACAACAGCAATCTTCATTAATTGTTAAGCTGCATCTTCTTTAAATTCATCTATGCTTGGACAAGTACAGAATATATTCTTGTCACCATAAACATTATCTACTCTTGCAACTGGAGGCCAAAATTTATTAGCTCTTAAGAATTTTACTGGATAAGCAGCTTCTGCTCTTGAATATTTATGCGTCCAATCATCAGAAGCTAGTTCGCTGTCCGTGTGAGGAGCATTTTTTATTGGATTGTCTATTTTATCAAATTCACCTGATTTAATTTTTTCAATTTCTTCTTTAATCTTAATTAAAGTATCACAAAATCTATCGAGTTCTGACAAACCCTCACTTTCAGTTGGCTCTATCATCATTGTACCAGCTACTGGCCATGACATAGTTGGTGCATGAAACCCATAATCTATTAATCTTTTTGCAATATCTTCTTCGGTTACTCCTGTCTCTGATTTAATTTTTCTAATATCAATAATACATTCATGAGCAACATTTCCATTTGATCCTTTATACAGAATTGGAAAGTGATCTTTTAGTCTATGAGCAATATAATTTGCATTTAAAATTGCTACTTCAGTAGCAAGCTTTAACCCTGCTGATCCCATCATTTTAATGTACATCCAAGAGATTGATAGAATACTTGAACTACCCCAAGGAGCTGCCGAGACTGCTCCAATGCCAGATGTTGGTCCACAATCTTTAATCACTGGATGATTAGGTAGATAAACTTGTAAATGTCTTTTACAAGCAATTGGTCCCATACCTGGTCCTCCCCCGCCATGTGGAATACAAAATGTTTTATGTAAATTAATGTGACAGACATCTGGACCAAAATTTCCAGGCTTTGCAACTCCAACTAAGGCGTTTAAATTTGCTCCATCCATGTAAACCTGCCCACCATGTTTGTGAACTAACTCACAGATATCAGTTATTTTTTCTTCAAATACTCCATGGGTAGATGGATAAGTTACCATTAGTGCCCCAAGATTTTCCGAATGTTGTTCAGCTTTTTTCTTTAAATCATCAAAATCAACATTTCCCTCTTTATCACAATTAACAACAACCACCTTCATTCCAACCATTTGTGCACTTGCTGGGTTAGTACCATGTGCTGAACTTGGAATTAAACATATATTACGATTAGCCTCACCTCTATCTAAATGATACTTTCTGATAACCATTAAGCCCGCATACTCACCTTGAGCACCTGCATTAGGTTGCAAAGAAACACCTGAAAAACCAGTTATAGAACGCAACCAATTTTTTAGATCAGTAAATAAATCTCTAAAACCTTCCATTTGTTCAATTGGAACAAATGGATGAGGTTCTGCAAATTCTTTCCATGATATTGGGATCATTTCGGCAGCAGCATTTAATTTCATTGTACAAGAACCAAGTGCAATCATAGTTCTATTCAATGCTATATCTTTATCTTCTAATCTTTTTAAATATCTAAGCATTTCAGTTTCGGAATGATATGAGTTAAAAACTGGATGTTCTAAATATTTTGAAGTTCTTAATAAATTTTTTGGAAGATTAGGTAAACTTACCGATGGATCTTCTTTTTTGATTGATTCTGCTGCATTAAAAATTTTTAATAGTTGATTTACTCTATATACATTTTTTCTCTCATCAAATGAAACAGCAAGCATTTCAGAATTTACTTTTCGAATATTAACTCTCTGATTCAGAGCATTCTTATAAATTTGATCAGTCTTTTCTTTGGTAATAATCGTTACAGTGTCAAAAAAATTATTCGAATAAAGCTCGTATCCAGATTGTTTTATTTTATCGGCAAAACTTTTTGCTAATTGAGACACTCTTTCAGAAATATTTTTAATTCCATCCGGGCCATGATAAATAGCATACGCTGCTGACACAATTGCTAATAAAGCTTGGGCAGTACAAATATTACTCGTCGCCTTATCTCTTCTGATATGTTGCTCTCTAGTTTGTAGTGATAATCTATATGCTTTATTTCCATGTCTATCAACTGATACACCGACAATTCTTCCGGGCATTGATCTTTTAAACTCATCTTTTGTAGCAAAAAAAGCTGCATGTGGACCTCCATATCCCATTGGAATTCCAAATCTTTGGGAGCTTCCAACTGCAATGTCGGCACCAAGTTCTCTTGGTGTTTTTAATTTTGCTAAGGCTAACAGATCACAAGCTAATACGGCCTTCCCATTTTTTTTGTGAATTTTGCTAATTGCTTCACTTGGGTCTTTAATATCTCCTAAAGTTCCAGGATATTGTAAAATTCCACAAACTAAATCTTCTTTTAGCTGGTCTAAAACTTCATCTTCTTTACCTACTAAAACCTTTAAACCCATAGGTTCAGCTCTTGTTTGAATTACATTTATTGTTTGAGGGTGACAATCTTCAGAAACAAAAACTAAATTACTATCTTTTTTATTTAATCTGTAAAGTCAACAATCATTTGTTGAAAGTTTAATAACATCTCAAGTCTTCCTTGAGCTACCTCAGGCTGATAAGGTGTATAGGAAGTATACCAACCTGGATTTTCTAATATATTTCTCAAAATTACATAGGGTGTATAGGTTCCATAATAACCCATACCAATAAAATTTGAGTAAACTTGATTTTTTTTCGAAATTGCTCTTAACTTTCTTAACGCTTCGTACTCTGAATTTGAATCACCAATATTAAGTTCACCTTTAAACTTTATTTTTTCTGGAACAGTATTGTCAATCAAGTCATCTAGTGATTTATAATTTAATTCTTTTAACATTTTTGATTGGTCTTCTTTTGAAGGACCAATATGTCTTCTTAAAAAATCTTTTTCTGAATTTGGTAACATTATGCTGAAGTCTCCTTTGCAAATTTATCGTAATCGTCTTTATTCATTAAAGTATTCATTTCTGATGGATCTTTTATTTTTAGTTTAAAAAACCACGCTGAGTCCTCTGGGTCTTGATTAATCTTTGATGGATCATCTACTATAGCTTGATTGGTATCAACTACTTCACCGCTCACAGGGGTATATACATCACTAGCAGCTTTCGTTGACTCTACAACACCAGCTGTACCATCTTTCTCTACGCTAGAACCTTTTTCTGGAAGTTCTGCAAAAACTATATCACCTAACATCTCTGTAGCATGTTTTGTGATACCAATTGTTGCAACATCTCCATCTAATTTAATCCACTCGTGTTCTTTTGAATATTTTACTTCACTCATTAGTTTACCCCTTTGACATAACTTTTTTTATAAAATGGTAAGCTGCAAATACTTGCAGGATGTTTTTTACCTCTGACTTCTAAAAATACTTTAGTATTTTTTTTTGAAAATTCATTTTCCACATAACCCATTGCAACAGGTCCATTAACACTTGGTCCAAATGTACCACTTGTGATTTCTCCAATATGAACATCTGATTGATTAAATATTTTTGTTTTTTCTCTAGCAATAATTCTTCCCTCAGGTTTAATTCCAACTCTTATTTTACTGACACCATCATTTAATTGTTTAATAATTATGTCAGAGCCAATAAAATCTCCCTTAGAGATTCTTTCTTTTGAAATAGCCCACTTTAAATTTGCTTCCACTGGAGTTTTGTCTTTATCAAGATCATGACCATAAAGACATAAACCTGCTTCCAATCTTAATGTATCTCTTGCTCCAAGACCTATCAATTTAGATCCTTTGTTGATTAATTCTCTAGTTAATTGGTCTACAAAATCATTTACAATTGATATCTCAAAACCATCTTCACCCGTATAACCAGATCGCGTAATATAAACTTTCTGATTTTCAAATGTAAACCAGTTTCCAGACATAAAATTTAGATCTTTCACACCATTAATAACATCATTAAGAATTTCTGATGATTTAGGACCCTGAATGGCAATTAGAGATCTATTTTCATCCAGAATCATTTTGTGCTTATCTTTAAGAAGTTCTTTTAAAATTTTAAAGTCATTATCTTTACATGCTGCATTGAGGATTATCAAAAAGCCTTCATTTGTTTTTGTGATAATTAAATCATCATGTATCCCAGCATCTTTGTCCATTAAGAAGCTGTATTTTGAATGATTTAATTTCAAATTTTTAAGATCTAAAGGAAAAATTTTTTCTAAATCTTTAATTAAGTCTTCACCACCATAAATAAATAGCTGACCCATATGGGAAACATCAAAGATACCTGAGTGATTTCTTGTGAATTTGTGTTCTTCTACAATACCTTCCGAATATTGAATCGGCATCTGATAGCCCGCAAATTCAACAAATTTTGCATTACAATCTTGGTGTAATTGGTACAGCGATGTTTTTTTTGTTTCCATATTAACTCTTTGTACCCATCTGTATATTTGCCTGAGAGTTTTGCTCCTTCGGCGAGAATTAAATAACAATTTTTTTTTGTTTACTTAAAAGCGAGTAAAATTGTAATAAAACCGCAGAAAGTATAATTGCGCCACCAATTAATCCAAATACAGAGGGTCTTTCACTTACAAAAAGGAATGCCCATATCGGTCCTAGGACAGATTCGGATAACATTATGATTCCAACCATTGCAGACGGTGTTGTTCTTGCACCGATAGTTATAAATATAAAACCAAAACCAACTTGAAAAAAACCTGCGAGAAAACCCAAAAAAATATCATGAGGGGAAATCATGATTTTAGTGGAAAGCAAAAAACCAATTAGACATGAACTCACACCAGCAACGAACTGGGCTGGCACCATATCCACAGAGGGAAATTTTCTCACAATCATTATTAAAACTGCAAAAGTAATTGGCATTGTAAAAGCTGCAAGGTTTCCAGATAATTCTCCAGGAGATAATGAGTTGCCAACCATTAATAAAACGCCTGTCATCGCCAGACAGATTGAAAACAGAGTAATTAAATTTATTTTTTCCTTAAGGAAAAAATACCCGAATATTGCAAGAAATAGTATTTGAAGTGAAATAATAAAATTAGTATTGGCAACAGTGGTATTGTACATAGCAAACACATATCCACAAAAACCAAAAGATAAAATAATTCCACCAACAAATCCTGGTAATCCAGATTTATAAAATGACTCAATTGTTTTTCCTCTATAACTTAAAATTAAGAAAGCTAGAACTGTTAAAGAAAAAAATAAAGATCTCCAAAATAGAATTTGCCATAATGTAGCTCCCTCAAAAGATTTTACAATCAATCCACCAAAACTTAAACTTAATGCACCTAAAAAAATTAATAGTGGTCCAGGTAAGTTTCTTATAAAAGTCATTAAATTTGTGAAATTAAATTTTGTGTCTCCAAGTCATATAGTTTAAATAATGTTTCTGCATCAGCTAATTCGACTTTTTTAAATTTAATCTTTGAACCTGGGGTTAATTGAACTAACTTGTCATAATCTGCACTGATAACAACTCCTATTTTAGGATAACCCCCAATAGTGCCGTGATCTGAAAGCATAATGATCGGATTTCCATCTGCAGGTATTTGGATAACACCTTTTAATAAACCTTCTGATTTAATATTGGTATCAACAATATTTTCTATTTTTGATCCCTCTAGTCTCATACCCATACGATCTGATAATTTTGATATTACAAATTCTTTCTCAAAAAAAATTTTTTTTCCTTCGTCAGAAAAATAGTCAAAATTTGTTCCTTGGATAACTCTGATATTTTCAATTTTTGTATTAATGTAATTTAATTTTTTATCACTTAAATTTTTATTGATATTTAAAATATAAATCTTTTGTCCATCTTCTATTTTTTTTCCATTATTTGCACCAATATTTGCTTTTGTGTTAACAGAGCAACTTGACCATTGATAATTAACATCAAATTCACCACTTACTGCTAAATATCCATAAACAGATTTATTAGTGCTTATAATATCCAATTCATCACCATTTTCTAAAGTGAAAGATTGATAACAAGTTCCTTCTATAGCATTATTTTTTTTTCTAATTATAAATTTTACATCTCCCGTGATTGCAAAATTAATATTTTCACCAAAATACTTTAACAAAGGACCTTGATAAGCAAATTCAATTATTGGAAAATTTACTTGATTACCAACAAGTTTGTTAGAAATTTGAAAATTTCTATTATCCATTGCTCCACTAAATGGAATACCAATATGATAAAGATTGTCTCTACCTTGATCTTGAAATGTTGTGTTTATTCCAGCTCTTTTTATTTCAAAATAATTTTTATTCATTGTTATTGTAATATTGATCTTTAGTAATTTGCTCGAAAGTTACTACATCACCTGGATTAATTAAATTTGGATTATTCTCATTAGTGCTATCAAAAAT
>LUMH01000061.1_pt1 | contig 20142 bp, 18 predicted proteins | sample 730001 | NCBI WGS metagenome assembly LUMH01 (sample SAMN03860268, study PRJNA289734) | marine metagenome | biome: seawater column; feature: ocean; material: water; isolation source: Red Sea water column Station 34 - depth 25m | place: Saudi Arabia: Red Sea | collected 2011-10-15 | depth 25 m
GTACAGGTCCCCTTGGGTTCTCGTAGATGCGTCGATCGCCGTGGCCCGTGGAGCCGTCGCCCATATGTTCCTACCTGGTGCTCCGATATCCGGCCAAGTGTGCTGTTGGGTCGACCACCCTCTGCTAGAGAAGGAGGTGACTGCGTTTCCCTCGTGTACTAATGCAGCAACCGAGATTGCCGAGGGCGTGTTTGCATACATGTTGGTCCTGAGATCATTCTCTGACTCCCCTCCACTACCACCACTGTTGGAAGCTGCGAAAATTACGGCTACATCATTGTCATAGGTCAGCATATCGGTCAGTACCGTAACTGCATTCGAGGGATTATAATCGCCGTTGGTACCCCAAGAATTAGACACTACTCGGATGTTGAACTCGTTTAGTCCTGGCCTGCTATGTTCGTAAGTCCATTCCAGGCCCTCCACCGCAGCAAAGATGGAGGCTCCATCACCGGTTCCCAAGGCAACTATTGTCGCTCCCTTCGCAGTACCGAGGCGTCTACCTCCGGAAGCATCGCCGTTTCCTGCGATAGTTCCGCCTACATGGGTCCCATGACCGCTGGATGTGTCGGAGTTGCAATTTGGGGCGTCAACCCAAGCCACTCCCGTCCACTTGGCTGACCAGATCAGTTTCTCCCCGGTCCAAGGCTCTCCGCAGTCGAAATCCGGATGTTCTCCGTCTATCCCGGTATCTAGATCGACTGCAGTAGCGCCTTTTCCGTCGTACTCGGAAAGGGAGAGATCGCTTTCGGTCTTCAATACCCCGTCTGTCCCAATAATTGCCCTGTGCCAAGCCAAACTAGCGTTTACCCATCTTACAGTCTCGTGCATCATTGATTCATAGTCATCCTGATCGCCTGGTAGGTAGAAATGCTCGATTGGGACGTTTGCCTCCATATGACTGACGTAAGACTTAGTTGAGAGTTCTGAGATTTCTTCGCTAGTGCCAGAGATCAGGGCACCATGCAAGACGCTCATCCTAGAGATGACTTCCGCACCCGTGGATTCAACACTATCCCATGTCAGTTCGCTCGGTGAATCGTAGAATTGTATTATGGCCTCAATCTTCTCTCCAGAATCGAGTATGGATACCAACTCCGAGCTCATCTTTGTAGTATCTATTGTACGTGATTGTTCCATCACCCCAACAGAACCAGGAGCGCTGAGCACCAGTAAAACGAGAAAAAGAGGGAGGTATCTCACGATTTATCCGTTCATGTGGTGTGATTTCAACAAACCCCCTTGTCGGTTCTCAATTTCTTCAGAAGTGTATGGATACCAATAATCCGTTTAACTGATGTAGGGAGGGCTAGGCCGACAGAGTGTGCGTGCAGCCGCTCTAAGTATTGTTTCTCTCCTGGTTATGGCCTCCCTGGGAGGTTGTTTCGGCGAGGAGAAGGAGGTCATAGAGGAAATCGATATCTTTGGCTCACTATGCTCAGATAACGGGGGATCTATCAGCAACACCACATGGTACCACTACGGCAACGCCACGGATGCTACGAAGGTCTCTGACATATTCAACGGGACCTCCGTGCTAGTCGGAGACAACGCGCCTGTGTGTGCAATTGGCACTTACTATGGCATTGGAATGACCACATTCGAGCCTACAATAGGAGTCACGTCTCTGGACAACCTGTACATGACTAGTTGGGGGAATGGGCCGGCTGGATCGACTGCAATAGTCAGGTGCTCTGGTCTGATTGGTATGTCGAATGTGAGCGAGTACTCCTGTGAGGACGTCTACAGCGCCTTATTGCCCGTTCCGAACAGCAACGACCCCTACGTCTACGTCGATCCCTGGACTGATCGAATCATGAAATTCGATATGCATGCATTGTTGGGAATGACGGTGGAATGGTCTGATAATGAGGGTCAGAGCTGGATTGGGCCTTCTGTGGCTACGGGTTGGTCCGTGCAGGATCACCAAACCATAGCCTCCTCGCCATATCCAGCAGCCTTTCACCAAACTACATGGGTGTTCTGTGTCAACGGCAACTACCCATACCCTGTTTGCTCTGCAAGCAACGATGGAGGCCTGACATGGGGCCCGGAGTTGCCTGGAACACCCTCAGACTGCGAGAGCGGCGGGCTCACGGGACACATCACGGGTAGCGAGAATGGAAACTTCTACAGAGGCAACAGAGGGTGCAACGGAGGCGAGGGTTACTCCATCTACAGGAGCACCAATGGCGGTCTGACTTGGACAGAGCACCCACTTCCCACTGAGACCAGCGGAACAGCGGAGACTTGGAACTTCGAGGAGGCCCAGGTGGCTACCGACTCAGAGGATAACGTCCACGCGTTCTGGATGGGCTTCGATAACATGCCCTACTACTCGTACTCGTTAAACGAGGGAGATACTTGGAGCTCCCCTATCATGATAGCTCCTCCTATTGGCCTGAATGGAACAGGGTTTCCAGTGATCACCGCGGGAAGTGCGGGCAAGGTCGCCCTAGCTTACCTTGGAGACTCGGGTGGAGATACTTGGAACGGTTACATCACAGTGATCACTGACGCGTTCAGCGATGTCCCATTGCTCACCACTGTACAGGTAAACGAGTGGGGGGATCCATTGGATACCTCGTCGGGTTGCGGTTACAACAGGTGTGGTGGCTTTGGAGACTTCAATGACATTGCAATCGACCAGCATGGAAGAGTCTGGTTCGGGCATGCCCACAATGTCGGAGGGGAAATCGGGATCTACGGAACGATGGCAGTAGGGCCCACCCTCAGAGACGAGCCACTCTCCCCTATGCCGCTGGGTGGACCAGGAACTCTCTAGGAAGCGTGTTGGGCATGGCTCTAGAGGTCCCTACCGCATCATCGCCGGCCGTTCACAATGTGATGATCGCTAACAAATCTACGAACACCAAACCTGAACTATTGGTTAGGAAGTTCCTGAGAAACTCCGGTTTCCCAGGTTATCGTCTCCATTGGAGGATAGATGGAGAAGATGGGAGATACATCTGCAGGCCGGATATCACCTTCCCGGGGAGGAAGTTGGCTATCTTCGTCCATGGTTGCTTCTGGCATCGGTGTCCTACGTGCAATCTCAGTCTCCCGAAATCAAACGTAGACTATTGGAGCCAGAAGTTCCAGAAGAACGTAGAAAGAGATAGGAGGAAGGAGGAGGCGTTAGCTGAACTCGGGTGGAGTGTGCATACAATCTGGGAGTGCGAAATAGAAGATGGGGCTTCCAGTCTTCTCCGGATTCTGACCATTTAGCGCATACAGCATTTGAAAGGGGAGAAGGTCACCGTGGATGTGTGCGACTTCTTACTTTCCTCAAATTCTACAGAGAGATTCGAAAGGAAGGTCCTGCCGACTTGGATTGGATACAAAGGCAAGGCCTTCTGGCTGTGAAGCTGTCCCAAATCTTCGCTCTCAGACCAGATATGCTGAGCATTGAGAAATGCAGACAACTACAGAAGATGTACAGGAATGCATCGACCATACCCTCTGAGGACGTCGAGCGGATACTCAAGGAGAAGGCGCCTAGCGGCTTCTACGATTCGATCGCTTGGTTCGACGAGGAGCCGTTGGCCGCTGCTTCGGTGGGTCAGGTGCACAGAGCAACACTAACCAACGGAGAGGAGGTAGTGATCAAGGTGGTCAAGGCGAATCACAAGGAGAGTTTCCATAGGGATGTGAAGAGGATGATGAGGATGATGAGATTAGCCATCTCACTGTCACCAAAACTCAGGAGGGTGGGGAACCCCCTGGCACTTCTCAGACACGTTGAGGACTACACAACTAGAGAGTTAGACCTGCGAAACGAGATCAGGGGGGGATCGGAGTTAGAGTCGATACAAGATGGCTTATCTGGGGATTTCCCGATGCCCAAGCTCAGATTCCCGAAGTACTACCCTGAGATGTCTAACGAACATGTATTGGTCTCCGAATTTGTTAGAGGCAAGACTCTGGAGGAGTGCATCAATGACCAGAGCCTGCCTTGGGATTACTTGATCGAGCTATTCAGAATACACGGGGCCTATATGTTCGGAATCGGGACGTTCCATGGGGATCTCCACCCTGGTAACTGTATAATCGACGAGGATGGGTGCTTTGTTTTCATTGACAATGGAGCAATATGTGAAGCTCCACGGAAAGTTAGTCTGTCACTATTCAATTTCTTCGAGGAGTTGTCAAAGAGCAATCACGATGCTGCATTCGAAGCTCTGTTGGGCATAGCCGGCCAGAGGCCTTCTGAAGACAGAGTGAGGAGGTTCAAGAGCAAGATGGCAGAAATCTACGAAGGTTTCGGAGAGAAGAGCGTTGGCGAGCAGAGCCTTACTGATCTCATGATGAGGACCGTGAGGACCGCAGTAGAGGATGCAGGCGCTGACTTCGGCGAGGAGGGCTTTCCAATCATTCGATCTCTGATGTACATGGATGGTTTAGTAATCAGAACCCATCCACAGGTCAAGTTGATTGCAGAGATGGGTCCGTCGCTGGCTGAGTTCAGAGACGGTCTGGACATGGAGGAGTGAGAATGAGCGAACACAGTGACGTAATCATAGTCGGGGCAGGGCCAGGTGGCCTTTCTTGTGCTATGCTCCTTGCCAAAGCCGGAGTTAAGGTCACCATTCTGGAGAAGACGGGAGAGGTTGGCGGGAGGACGAAGGTCTTCGAGAAGGACGGATACAAGTTCGATAATGGTCCGACTTTCTTCCACTACCCAGAAATCGCAGAGGAGATCTTTGACGCCCTTGGTCTAGATGCGCATGAAGAGCTAGGTCTGATACCTCTTGATCCCAACTACAGACTAGTGTTCGGATCGGGCGGAAGCCTGAACGCTAACACCGACTTGGATGACATGACTGAGCAAATCAGAGATCTCTGTGGGGAGAAGAACGCGGCTGGCTTCAGAAGGTATATCGAAGATAACCGGACGAAGATGAGGCTGTCCAAGAATTGCCTCAACGCTCCATGGAGGGGTCCGACGGACTTGTTGAACAAGCGTGCTTTGCGGGTGGCCAGAGTCCTGAGGCCATGGAGGAGTGTTGCCTCTGATCTGTCTAGGTTGTTTCCTGACGAGAGGATGCAACTGGCTATGTCCTTCCAAACCAAGTACTTGGGAATGAGTCCATTCCACGCTCCAAGTCTATTCACGATCCTTGCATATCTGGAGTACGAGCATGGGGTTTTCCACACGAAGGGAGGCTTGGGCACAATTACAGATAGGATGGGCGAGATTGCAAGAGATTTGGGAGTGGATATCCGACTGAATGAGCCTGTTAGCGAGTTCTTGTTTGAGGGTAAGACAGTAGTCGGTGCCAAGACTGAGATGGGGTCCTACACAGCTGATAGGTTCGTCATGAACGTCGACTTTGCTACAGGAATGAAGGGTTTGATACCAGACGAACTAAGAAAGAAGTGGTCCAACAAGAAGTTAGACAAGAAGTCGTATTCATGCTCAACCTACATGCTTTATCTTGGAGTAGACAAGGTGTATGACACCCCACATCATCAGATTTACGCTGCCAAGGACTACCAGAAAAATCTGAGAGAGGTCACGGAGAACAAGGTGGCATGGGACGACCCCTCCGTTTACGTCCAGAACGCGTGCGTCACCGACCCATCAATGGCGCCTGAGGGGCATTCGACAATCTACGTCCTAGTGCCGGCCAGTACAAGTCATCCTGGCATAAATTGGGATGAGATAAAACATGAGTACATGGACGTGATTCTTGAGCAGATGGAGAAGTTAGGTTTCTCGAATCTGAAGGACCACATCGTCTCTCAGACTATCGTGACTCCCGATGATTGGGCATCTAGAGACATCTACAAGGGTGCTGTGTTCAATCTTGCCCATGGTCTAGATCAGATGCTTTGGCGACGACCGCAAAACAAGTTTGAGGAGCTAGAGAGGCTCTATCTCGTAGGTGGGGGGACCCATCCCGGAAGCGGATTGCCTACTATCCTTGAAAGTGGCAGAATTTCAGCTAAGTTGATTTGCGCTGACATGGGGATCGTGCCTGATTGGAACGGTGCTGATCCATGGTTCGAGGACCTCAGGAGGCCGAAACTCAAAGTGGGGAGCGCTTGAGGGAGTCCTATGGACTTGTACGATCTCTCGTTCTTCCTATCGACAATGTGGGTCGGACCCTTTTGGCTCGCGATGCTAGTTTACCCCGAGGATGAAAGGACGAAACGGATTCTCAGTGGACCTTGGTTCTTCATTGGTCCCCTTGTCATTTGGTGGATAGTCATCGCTTCCGATCCCAAGGGGCTAATCGAGCTCTCTGAGGGCTTCACAGACCCTCTGAACATTGTGGATAGTTTGGTGGGTGTTCTCGGAACCCGTGCTGGGGCTTCCGCAGCGTGGGCCCATATGGTGGCAGGTGACATCTTCATCACTAGATGGATGTGGAACAGATGTATGGAAAGAGAAACTGAAAGATGGATATCTGCAGTATCCGTATTCTTCGGCGTGATGCTTATGCCTGTTGGAGTGGCAATACATCTCTCCCTGGTTCGTGAAGAATCGGACTGATCAGATGGCAGGTTGGCTGGTTAATCTGATCGCGGTCCCTTATGGTCTGTGGATTGCATGGGTGGGGGTCCAGCACTTTCGTGACCCGTCGTGGTTCGAACCCATAGTCCCAGAAGTCATTGGCAATGCGAGGTTCTGGGTCTACGCCAGTGGTGCCTTCGAGATAGTCCTTGGAATCGGAGTTGCTCTACCTTGGTTCAGAAAGGAGGCGGCACTGGGTCTGACACTGATGCTGATTGTGCTGTATTGGGCCAACCTGAACATGTGGATCAACGAGATTCCACTAAATGGGCGAGTCTATGAGAACCACTGGCATATTCTGAGAGGAGCTGGACAAATATTGCTGATACTGATATCACTTTGGTTGGGTGGCTGGGAGATGGGGAATAGGATCTTCCATTCTGTTAGAAATTAGTGGATTTTGTCGAGGTCGTCTAAACGACTGTATATATGCTCAGTCTGGTTTTTCCCCCCATGAAGGATGCACTGTGGGAAAGGCTAGAAGAGCAACTGAATGAATGGATGAGAGAACAGGAATCATAGTTCAGGGGGTGAGAATGTGGGCTCTTTCCTGTTGGTTGGCGGGAGTAGTGACATAGGAATTCTACTCACGAAAAAACTGGTAGAAGGAGGCAACAAGGTCACCATTCTTGTAAGAGACGAATCAAGAGTATCTGACCTACCAGAGGAGATGGTGGAGAGGTTCGTTGGGGACGCAAATGACGAGGGGTTGGTACTGAAAGCGGTCCAATCCTGCATAATGTCCGGCGATGGGACGATTGATGGCGTTGCGCATCTAGTTGGCTCCTTCTCTGTGAGACCCCCACATGCGATGAACAGGGAGGCGTTCGAAGAAGTCCTGTCGACGAACCTCACCAGTGCTTTCGTAACTCTTTCAGTTGCTTGCAAGCAAATGCTCAGAGCCGGTGGAGGAAGAGTTGTCTTCACATCAAGTGTGGCAGGAAGTCTTGGACTGATGAATCACGAGGCAATATCTGCGGCTAAGGGGGGCGTGGAGTCAATGGTCAGATCGGCGGCTGCCACCTACAGTAAGAGGGGGATTAGGGTCAACGCAGTCGCTCCCGGACTCACCGAAACCAGGCTTTCCACTCCCATAACCTCATCAGAGGCCTCTAGGGGTGCGGCAGTCGGTATGATTCCTCTAAATAGGATCAACAAAGCGGAAGAAGTTGCAACCACGATGCACTGGCTGCTCACGGAAGCCCCGGACAACATTACAGGCCAAGTTTTCCATCTCGATGGAGGAATGTCGAAGGTGAGGAGTTAGATGAAGTGGAAAAATGCTGTTCGTCTCACTAAGCTGAAGCCAGACAAGCCCAAGATGGTGAATGTAGGACTGAAGACCCTGATGATCGTAGAGTATGATGGGGATTACCACGCGACTGAGGGTCTTTGCAGGCATATGAGGTGGCCTCTAGGGCTGGGTGGAAAGGTGAAAGACGGATGCATAACTTGCCCGCTCCACCAAACGCGTCATCGTCTTGATGATGGATGTCTTGAGGAGTGGTCCCCCTTCCCTCTTTTTCCACCTTATGGAAAGCTGGTGGGAAAGATGTCCAAGAAGAAAGACCTGCCGCTTTACAAAACTAGAGTAGAAGGCGACTACCTACAAGTTAGGATTTGATTGGTTCGTCCTATTCCTCTTCATCCGAAATTCTCTGGTCCGATGGTAGGATCATGACGGCGATTAGGAGTATCGGGACTACTAGGAAAATTGCTCCAAGGGCAGTGCCTAGTGTCCCTTCTGGGCGTGGTATCATTGGCTCGATGACCATGCCGATGATAAACATCGCCAACATCAATGCTACTATCGAAAGATTGTCTCTGAGGGGCTTTGTGCCAGCTCCAGACTTGTTCGCCATCATAAGCATCAGAGACACGACAAGAGCCATCATTGGAATCGTCATTAGTAGAATTTCCCTTTGGGGCCCCCTTCCCTCCTCTAGAGAGTTCTCCATCGATATGAGGTTGCGAAGAGAAATCGCGAGAATTACCACGGCTATCCCTATGATTAACGGCATCAATCGGTCTCTTTCGGACTCTGTTGTCAGAATTCCACATCCTTTAGCTCTACTCGCTTCCCCATTCCGTCTCTGATCCTCCTAATGTGGCCTTCTGCCTCCATACGAGATAGTAGCCTGCTAGCCTTCGAATCAGTGAATCCAGTGTCGCGAACCAGCTCTGCCTGCCACATCGAACTGCCGTTCGAGGACAGGACGTCGACTACCTTTTGCTGGTCCTCTGAAAGCATCGGACTACTAGGTTCTAGGGCCCTGCTCTCTGGTTCGGACCGTCTTCTTGGGTCGTTTAGCCATGTAAGTGAGACGCCAATAATAACGCCGAGGCTGGTCAGGAATAGAGAATAAATCACGTATGATGCCAGGTATCCCGATGAGTCGGTATCGAATGTGAATGGAGCGGCAATTAGCAGTACGAGCATGAAGGCAGCCAGGGAGATTGTGATTCTAGCGACCCTATCCATGGAGCCTGCGATCTCTCCCCCACTGGCTTGGCTCATGGTCATCCTGTCCTGAGCCCAAATGTGAATGTTGGGCGCCATGGTTCGCAAGGAGCGTCGGTTCAGTCTTATTTGTGGTGATCACTCCGTGTCGCAATACTGCCTGTCCTCGTGCCAGGTTCCGCCGTTGGCCTCGCAGTCCTCTTGGTTATCGGAGGTCTCTTGCTCCTCGCGGTCTCTGTCATCCTCCTCGCCGTCATCGCTCCAGTCGCAGTAGAATACCCCCTCAGCGCGATCGGTCGCCTCGGTCCACACCCCTCCTCTGGATTCGCACATCTCCTGAGTTATCTCTAGTTGAATGAGGGCTGGAACGGGCTGACCACGATCCTCACACCTGTCTAGCATCTTGCAGAAAAGTCCTCCAATTCTGCCTCGGAATCCCTTCCTCCTGTCATGATCGCGGTGGCATCTCCGATCATCTAAGCAGTCACTGTGGTGATTTTCTCTGGACATCAAGTGCTCCCGTAGGGTCTCTAGTGTCTCTTGATCGGCCGAGCAGTCTAGGCTTGCGATGCAGAAGGATATTGCTTGCCGTGCCGCTCTAAGCTGGATTGCCTTCTCCTCTGAGAACTCCATCTTCTTGTCTTCGTCCCAATGCTTTCTCTCGTCCCAATCCTTGAATTCCTTATTGTCACAATCGTAGTGAACAACACCATCTTTCTCCCTTATGCAAATCTGATAGTCATCGGCCTTGTCTGCCTTGACCTCATCATCCACGGAGTCTGTACCGTCTAGCTTGGCCTGCATCCCATCAACGGTCGAGGTTAGTTTTCCGATCATTTCAGAGAGCGAATCAGCGTCTGTTGTGCAGTTCGCGCTGTCGAGGCAAAACTGTAAGGCTAGGATTAGGTTGGAGTTGATTTGTATCCTCTTCTCGAGGTGGTCGGTCCTGTCCTCCATCCTATCGTTCATACGACTCTTCATTGCCTTCCTGATGTGCTTACCGAATGGCTTGCTGTCCGTTTCCTTGGGCTCCCATGTGTCCTCCCCAGTCACATCATCTACTGCTCCCTCGAAGGGGTCCTCCTCAGCGTACACCGGCGCAGCGTAGTCCTCGAGGGTCGCTGAGACCGATGCTCCGGCCAGAAGGGATACCATTGCGAGTGTGATGACTCCGATCGTGGCTCTACTTCTGTTCTGCTCCATTCTGATGCTTTTCTTTGAGTCCATTCTTCTTCACCTTGTCTATCCATCAGCTGCAAAACCATATCATAATCTGCCGAAAATGCTCGTTATTTCATGCAAAAAGCCGCAAAAGGTGTATACCAAATTCAGCCTGATTGATTTGATGAGGTCTATCCTATTGGTTGTAGTTTCTCTGCTCGGAGCTATACTTCCGGGGTCTCTCTCGGAAGTCTCAACATCCGAAGAGGTCGTGGTAACAGTGGATAGCACGAATCTGAGGTTCTCTCCTTCTTCTGTCACCATTACTGAGGGTGACACTGTGCGGTTTTTCTGGAGTGGCGAGCTACTTGCGCACAACGCAGTTGCAGAGGACGGTTTGTTTGATTCGGGGGATACCTCCAGAAACGTCGATTATGCATTCACGTTCGAAGCTGGGACAAACGGGACTCACCAGTACGTTTGCGAGCCCCATGAGAGCGTCGGCATGGTGGGGACTGTTATCGTGGAGCCCATGCAAGATCCGGTTTCTCCTGAGCCGACCAATGATACGAGCGGTCCCACTCTATCAGAATCTGGGGAGTCGTGGATACCCTTCTTCGGGTTAGAGCTAGTGGTCCTTGTATTGGTGGCCGCGCTTATCTTCCAATTAGGCAAGGCTCAGGGCATTGGAGACGTGAGTCTGTTGAGCGAACGTGAATCGGAAGAGGAATAGAAAGGCTATCTCATTCGATCAAGTTCGTCGGAACCGGACCGTATGCGTTAGCATGTGCTTGTCCGTCCTCAATCATCCAAACTAGCCAGAGTATGAATCCGATGCACGGAATGAGGATGATTAGCAGCATCCAACCGCTCTTACCAGTATCGTGGAGCCTCCTAACGCTGACGGACAAGCTAGGGATCAAGAGTGCGAAAATACCTGCGAACGCGACCAAGCCAAATAGTACTCCAAGACTCTCGTTGATGCTTCCAAGAGCGATTCCGCCAACAATTCCAATAATCTGTAAGGCTATAGATATCACAGCCATTCCCAGGTATGACCACCAATATTCCGATCTCGATGCCCTCCCTGAAAAGGTAGCATACTTGTTCCTAAATACTGTCGTTAGTGCATCCATGAACCCCATCATCTGCTGTGGTCGAGGGCTGAATTCTGGCGTTCCTAATTGTTGAGGTACGGGTTGTCCATTTTGTTCCATGGCGGATGCTTGACCTGATGCAGGTTAAGCCTTGTTGCGTCACACCACGGAAAGACAGTTTTGGAGTTTGGAAAGCGTTCGATCGACGTCGTCATGGTTTAGGACCATTGGTGGCTTTATTTTGATGACATTGTGAAGGGGTCCGTCCGTACTAAGAAGCACCCCCTGATCCCTCATCTTACCAACTATTTCTGACGCCTCCATAGCGGCCGGTTCGAGGGTGCTCCTGTCCTTCACCATCTCGACTCCGAGAAAGAGTCCTCGCCCACGAATATCGCCTATCAACTCGTGCTCCAGCATTAGAGAATTCAGACCGTTCTTGAACCGTTCTCCCAGGACATGAGCTCGATTCATCAGGTCCTCTTTCTCAATGACGTCCATCACTGCCATTCCAATAGCACAGGAGACTGGGTTTCCCCCGAACGTGCTGAAGAACTCCATGTCCCCGAACGAAGAGGCGATTTCCGGGGTCGTGAAGACCGCTGCCATGGGGTGTCCATTTCCTATCGGCTTTCCCATCACCACGATGTCTGGAGTTATTTCGCTCTCCTGGAAAGCCCACATGTTGGTTCCCACTCTACCAAACCCTACTTGCACCTCGTCTGCAATCAGCAGCCCCCCTTGGCTCCTGACTGCCGAGGCGACTTCTGAGAAGTAGCCTGGAGGTAGGGGAACCTGCCCCGCACAGGATAGCATGGACTCTATCAAAAGACCTGCCAATGGGCCCGCCTGCTTCATCCCCTCCCTTGCCTCTGCTAGGTAGTCAATACTAGGACGGCGGTATGTGTCGGGGATGGGCAGCACATGCACCCATGCCTCTGGCGAGCCCTTGCCTCCCGGCCCTCGGAACTTGTACGGACTCAGATCGATCAGCATTCCAGTGTGGCCGTGGTAAGCACTCTCAATCACGGCCATATCGTGATTTCCTGTGAATGATCGGGCCAGCCTGACCGCGAGTTCATTGGCTTCAGAACCTGAGTTTACCAAGAATCCCACAGTCAAGGACTCGGGCAAGGTAGAGGATAGTCGGCCAAGATACTCGGTTAGCTCCTCGTACACGTACCTGCTGTTTGTGTTCAGAATGGCCATCTGTCTCTGGCCGGCCTCAACAACATGGGGGTTACAGTGACCTACATGGGAGACGTTGTTCACGAGATCCAGGTACTTCGTACCGTCCGAGGCGTGCAGGTACTGCATCTCGCCCCTCACTATGTGCAGGGGCTTCCCATGTGCAATGGATAGGGCTTTGCTGATGTGCCGGTTCCTCGCTTCTAGGAGATTTCTCAGTTCCTCCATAACAACACCTGCTACAGTCAACCCACTCCCGTGTCCGTCCATAATGGATGGGTCAGGGTCTTCCGGAATCAGGAAAACTGGTTCCGTTCTCCTAATCGTTATCAATGGCTATGCAGAGGGGGGTTCGTGCCGGGAACGTTTGACAGAACAAGAGGGCGGGCTCTGACCAGAGAAGTCTCTCCAAGTTACGCGGAGGCTGTTTCCAGCTACCTGGGTACTAGGGTACCAGACTACGAGGCTGCCAGACGTGCGCAAGAGGTGTATTTCGCAGCACTTAGGGCGCATGGCACCGAGGTAATCACCCTCCCTACGTTGGAAGGTTACCCAGACTGCTGCTTCGTAGAGGATGCAGCAGTGATTCTGGATGACGTGGCCGTGATTCCGAACCTCGGACATCCTAGCAGAGACGGGGAGAAGGAGTCGGTGGCAGAACATCTTGCAGATGATTTCGAAGTAATCAGAATGCCTGATGGTGCGACTCTTGACGGCGGAGATGTCGTCTTCTACGACGATCGTTTTCTGGTAGGCGTTTCTACCAGAACCAACAAGCAGGGTGCCGATTTTCTGACTGAGCATGCCAAGGGGGCGGGTATTGATGTGCAGTTGTTCGATGTACCGAAGAGCACGTTGCACCTGACAACGGTCTGCTCGAGTCCGAGGTCAGGCACCATGGTTGCTGCGATGGGTCATCTGAAGGAGAGCGATCTTTCCTTCGCTGAGGAGGTCATCTGGATTCCCGAAGAGGAGGGTTACGCAGCCAACACCATCGCATATGGCGATCGGATAATTATGGCAGAGGGTTACAAAAAAGCTAGGCAATTGTTGATGGATGCGGGATTCTCTATCACATCGATCGAAATGACCGAGTTCAGGGAGGTCGATGCGAGTCTGACCTGTCTCTCTGTCTTCATCGGATAGTTTGTTAGCAACTGCAGGCTCCGTGAAATAATGCACGTCGCAGCGAAGCTGACTCTGGGAGTCGGGTTTGGAATGCTTCTAATTGGCATCTTGCTCGTTGGCCTGGGTGCTAGAGCAGTTGGTTCAGTCGAGGATTTTTCTGTTGAAGAGGATGAGGTCTGGAATGGGAGTTCTGGTCAGTACGTCCACCAGGACCCATCAGAATGGGGACTGTTAATCTTCGTTAGAGACGAAGTCAGATGCGACGAGTTCGAGGTCAATGTGAGTGTTGTATCATCCGACACTGATGGGAAGGTGTGGTACGAATCTGACTACTGTATCAACGAGGGCAGGCTGCCTTCCGGTCATGCTGACGATCCCGAGGGATGGCTCCACATGGGAACGGTTCGCGGCCTCGAGATGGGTGCGACTTACGAGTTCACATCGAGGGAGGAGGTTTTCGCGGTAGAAGAGAGTCAGGTCGTCGCATTAATTGAAGGTGTATTTGGAGGTTTTTTCGGTGCTCTTAGCGGAGGATCCTGCGCGTGCTGCGGACTCCTGATACTGCTTCTCGGACTCATACTGGCGTTTACAATGAAGGAGGAGGTCCCGACAAGCTACAAGGTAGATGCGGAGGGCAAGATTGTTCTCGACCATTCCGGAACCGGGGTCAGCCCGGAATCCATGCAGAACCCTGATGGGTCGGAGGGAGGGTCGTCGGAAGACACGGATGCTTGGTACAAGCAGAACTAGAATAGAGGTCGTTTGGTGTTTACTCTGATACCCCTCACCGAATCCATTAACAATGACTCGTAGAGTCATTGCGCAATGGCTGAGCGGCACGCTAAGAATTCAACCCAATATGGTTGGGGGAGGGCCGCCGTTCTACTATCCGTGATTTTCCTAGTGCAAGTAGCGGCCCCAGCGGCTGTTTCGGAGGATTCATTCGATGAGATGACACTCTGCCAGCCCTCTCCAGGACTAGATGGGGTTTGTGATAACAGGAGAGATGCCGATGATGCGACGCAGGACATCACTAGCTGGGTTGAGGGAATGTTTCACTTCAATATGACAAGCCCTACCGAGATTCAATTCCAAGCCTCTTGGGCCATCAGGGAGTGGGATAAGTCGGGGATGGATCTGTTCACATCCAGTTCGATGATCGCGGCACTTAGTAGTGACAATATCAATGCAAACGATGGTCTGCCCGCAGACGTACTCAGGTCCGCCTTCGACGAGAATACAGATCCGAATGACGTCACGTCGCCGACCATCCAAGAGTCCCTTCTGGGGGAGATTGATGGTTCGATAAGCGGCTTCTTGGCCAACTGGGGCGGCTCTACGTCTCCTGAGACCACATGGGAAGATATGGTGTTCCTACCCGACGACTCTGGGGTGGTTTCCGCGGTCGATTGTACGATTGACCCTGCTTCTGACAGTGATGGCAATGCCTTCGAGCCCCCCATCTGCATTTCCACTAACGTCAACATTACTCTGCCTATTTCCTCGACTTATGGGCTAAATGGGGTAACTGAGTCCAATCTGGATACTGCCCTAGAGGGTTTGCTCGTGATGGGGTCAGAAATCACCACGAAGTTCGACGTCAGGGTTGAGCCTGGTCACAAGGGAACCTATTCCATCCAACCACCATCATATGCCACAGTTACTGATGCGACAGGGTGGGGAATCAACGAGGAGGTTTCCGAGGACGGTGGGGCGTACTCTTCTGGTCTTTGGACTGTGGACAACCGTAACGACCCCAATGGGTTGTCCCCCAGCAGCCAGCCCGCTGACTTGGACATGACCATCGGGATGAGAGACAAGAGTACTACAAGCATGGTGGAAGTTTCGCCTGATGACAGGAGCCTGGATCTCAGGGTTTCGATCGACCTTTCCGACGAGAGCAATGCCTTCGTGGAGGTGACAGCGGGGATTTACCAGATACAATCCAGTAGCCTGAGTAGCTGGGGCGTCCCAGATTTGATGCCTAGAGACAAGGCGACCATCCCGGTGATCACTTCTGACGGGATTAGGATGGCCTATCATACTGGGCTGCTGGACCTAGACGATCTTTCCAAGAACATCCCGATCTCAGGGATCGGTCAGGCACTAACCGACTCAGGTGGGGGGTCGAGCGTTCAGATGGGCGATTTCCAGTGGATCCACGTATCTAGTGCTCCCCTAGATCAGGGCGGTCTGAACTACACCCATTCCTCCACACAGTGCGAAAGGGGGGTGAATTACTGCATGGAGGGATCCGTAGCCATGGATGACACCTACCCGGTATACATGAGGTCGGTAAGTCACACTTTCCCATTCAGCCTAGCCGATCTGCTGGGGGGTAACCTGGGTGACTCTGGGTTCCTGAACTCAGTTTCTGGGGACGATCTTAGCAAGCTTCTCAACTCAGGCCTGGAGTTCTCAACGGTCCTGAGCGATGAGGCCATGGAGACGTTCGTTGGAAGTTTGCTTCCTAACGGAATCAGCGCAGATTTGACGATGGAGATCGTTCTGCCTTCCTGGGCATCTACTCCACAGGGTGGTGACTCTATCGTATTGAATTACAGGGCTTCCGGGGACCACAGCGGGGTCATCGGCCTTACCGGTTCCGACTCCTTCTTCTGGAACCACGCGATATGCAGGGACACCGTTCAGAGCGCTTGCTTCGATGGGGGAGGGGACACAGTGTGTCCCTCGACCTCGAAGAGTTGTGCCTACATGGATGTGGACATGGACGTAGGGAAGGTGTCGTTCGCAAGTCTCCCGCTGACCAAGGGCGCGACGGTCGAATTCGCCCTATCCGTTGACATGGTCATCCACAGGATTGCGGTCCCCGATCAGTTGTTCGATTCACTGAACACCGATTCCACCAGCATGAGCCTGGACGTTCTTCCCTCGGACCTGCTCAGGGCGCTTTTGGACATAGGTTCCAGAGGAGACCCTCTTGAGGTGGAGTTCTCCTTGTGCGACAATGGGAAGTCGTACTGCGAGCAGAGAATGCCCATATCCTCCAGCCAGACCTCAGGCCTTCCGTGGTACGTAAATGAGTTGGAGAGGGACATAAAGTACCTGATTGAGGACACAGCCAGGGAGTTGACAGAAGAGGAGGGGAACGGTGTCGGGAATATCGACATGTCTGGCTTTACCATCGATATAGAGTTCCCTCACGAGATGATCACGGACAATGACGACGTCATCGGCGACGAGAGGGGCATAATCCTCAGCATCGATATTCCGAAGGTAAGTATGACTGCTGGAATCGATAACTCCTGGGTTGAGTTGATCGGCATACTCAGGGGCAATGGAGAGAGCCCTGAGTTCGGCCTTGTCACCGAAGACGCCTCTATGTCCACTCTAGCTGCCCCATTCGTCACTCCTATGGTTGCAGCGATGGGTAGTTTGGCCGGCGCCCTTTCATCGAGCATGGTTGCTCCCTCCCCAGAGGGAGTCAGGGTAAACGGGGCCAACGCTGATCTGCCCACTTCGAAGCTAGCCAACATAGGGGATGATTCTCTCGGTCTGAGTTTTGCAGGCACATACACGATCACGATGCCTCTGGGCATGGAGTTAGAGAATCTGACATCAGAGGAGGGCAGGATTACCTCTGTAATGAACAACGATTCTCGTCAAGTCATCTCATACACGATAAGCCAGGGAATGGGGGACGATAGTGTGGGCTTCACCCTTCTTCTGACCCCGTTTTGGGTTATCTCCCAAATCCAGTACTACATCATCGGGCTGTTGGCATTCATGCTCTGGAGAGTTAGGCGCAGGATGACAAGAAGGAGGCGAAAGAAGAGGGCTAGAGCACTAGAGGCTCTCGAAGAGATGGCCTCCTCGCCGATAGGATACGTTGCTCCTCAGCCAACCGTCGAGGTTGTACAGGTTACCGACAATGGAATAGTGATCAAGAGACGGCTGACCGCCACCTAGTGGAGATAACATGCGATTAGCCCTGATGGTCTTCGTGATTGTATCCGCGCCGCTAAGCGGATGTATGAGCGGTGAAGGCGGATCCCTATCCGAAGAGGATCTGGATGTCGGTCCCGATGAGTTGGTATCTGGGCATTTCCAAAGCATCTCATTGGAATCAGGGCACGACATGTCCGTATACGTGCCATACCTAGTCAGGGACCCCATCACTGGGTTCATTCAGAACTCGACCGTTGTCGATATCGAAAGGGGGGATTCCTTCAGTCTGGATTTGCTGTCCCCGCCAAGGGTATCGATGCTAGTTATGCTGGTGGGGGAGCATGGGAGGACTAATTGGCCGGTAAGGGAGGAGAATCAGTCTTGGGAATCTTGGTTGGAAGACGGAGGGGATTCCGGTGATTGGGGCTCCGCGGTTGCTAGGGTCGAAGGCAATGGCTCACTGGACACTCTGAACAGCAGCGAAGATCGCGGGGGCCCGGTCTTCGTGAAGACCGTGCAGACAGTGAGAGGAAGCACCACCTCGGTGGATGATGGTGGCCTTCACTCGTCAGGCATTGTCCATGGCAGAGAGGTCTACGAACGGCTCTATCGCATAACCGACCCGACCGATTCCCTCGACCCATTCGACGGCAAGGAGGGCTACTGGGACCGGTGGGCAGGCCAGGGGAACGCCGCATACGAGGATGCTGCCCAGTACCTCATTGCGGAATTTTCCTCATTCGGCCTTGAGGTGATGTCTCACAGGTACGAGTACACCGATATGTTGGGGGCTCAGAATCCTGAGGCATACAATGTCTGTGCTTACAAGTGGGGGAGCCTTTACACCGACGAGTGGCTGGTCTTCGGAGCGCACTTCGATGTCGCTCCGCCTGCCAATCTCGCAGTCCTAGACCCCCACATAACAGGTATCAGGACCTACGGAACGAGGGTTGGCGCGTATGACAACTCCGCTGGAACGTCAATGGTCTTGGAAACCGCAAGGGCTCTTTCAGAGTTCGAAAGCAGGCGAACCATGGTATTCTGCCTATGGTCCGGGGAGGAGGGCGGCAAGCGTGGTTCCGACTACTGGACGGACTACTACGTCAAGGAGGACAACCCGGATGTGACTGTTACCAACTACATCAATCTGGACATGGCGGGAGTCAACTGGCCGGGGGGCGGAGGAGCCCCCCACGGAGATCCCGACCCACAGATCGACGAGGACGGTTACCCCAAGGACTCGGAGGTCTGGCCGCTACGAGTCTACATCGGCCCCGGCCCCAATCACGACCGTCTGGACCAGCCGGGCATGGTGGGCCTGTCGAACTGGATCGGCTCCGACGCGTTGGGCCTGGAGGAGCAGATGGGGACTCTAGTGGGTGCGAATTACTCCGAGGAAACCTGGAAAACAGACGTATGGCTAGATATGGACAGGCCCGAGGTCATCGTCTACGAAGACACTACTGCCAGGAGCGACCACGCAAGCTTCCAGGACAATCTGGGAACCGTCACCGTGGGATTCGGGGGGCTTGTAGACGGCTACTGGTGCTATCACCAGACTTGTGACACCCTAGAAGAGATGGAGCAGTGGATGGACACCAGGGGCAAGGGCTACGGGGAGGAGAACAGCGGTGTAGCGAACGTGGTGAATAGCCTCGATATGATCACTTGGTGGGCTCTCATGACGTTCTTCCACTGTGACGAGACCCCTGTGGTGAACGGGCTCATATAGCGCGGGGATTATCTAGTTGGAGTGTGATGTAAACTAGTGTCACTGCAATGCTGACGCATAGGTAGAAAATAGGCTCTGACCAGGATTTTATCTTCTTACCATCGAGAGGCCCAAAAGGTAGCATATTGAAGGCGCAGAGGATGGAGTTGCCAATCAGCCAGAAATAATTAGTCCCTTTCAAAATGCCACTCTCAATTCCTAACATTTCCAGAATAATCCAGTTCAAGTAGCCTATAAGCCAGAGGGCCATATTGGAAACCGGTCCTGCAACTGCGATTTTCCCGAACTGACTTCTGGTCGCATTTCCAGCCACGACCACCGCACCGGGTGCCATGAAGACTATGCCAACTACGGCAGCGAGTATTATTCCGAATCTAAGACCGCCTGGGTCAGCTCTGAATTCAGCCCAACAACCGTAGTATCTCGCAACAAACTTGTGAGCGAACTCATGCAGTAGAAATGCGGGACCGAAGGAAATGAGCGCAAAAATGCATATGACAGGGAAATCGAGGCCGATGCCCCCCCATATGCCTCCATTAAACATCAGCGCGAGAGCCAGAGTGAACGCCCCTGTCGCAAGCATCAGTTGACGTATCTCTGTACTAGAAAAGTGCCAGATTGAGCCTTTGTGAAGTGAGACCTCTCCTGTTCTAGCATCTGCGAAGAGGTTGGAAAACACCCTTCCCTCCGAGCCTACTCGAACATGGATTCGGCGTTGCCTCCAGTTGCCATCGTCTCTCGCCGCCTGGTGGCTTTTGGCTCTGTGGTGAGCCTCAAGAGGGTCGTCGTCGACCTTCCACCATCTCGGGTCTCTCTCCGCACTCATCGATTGCTGGTCCACATTGTCTGCTATCAATGCTATTCATTTCAGTCATCCAGCATGTCTTCGATCTCAGCGAGCAGATCATCCCAAGTCAATGGCGGGCGGGCATCACCATCCCTGAGT